>JAABUY010002068.1_pt1 | contig 24829 bp, 23 predicted proteins | sample 5560271 | NCBI WGS metagenome assembly JAABUY01 (sample SAMN10711886, study PRJNA513374) | rock metagenome | isolation source: Antarctica rocks | place: Antarctica: Victoria Land, University Valley | reverse complement strand
GCATGGGCTTGAGGTCGACCCGTCCCTCGTCGATGAGCCGCACCGCGAGCGCGAACTCGGCCTGGAACCGGAACGAGCCGAGGATGGCCAGTTCCTTGGCCACGACCACGTTCTGCGGCAGCGAGACCTCGCCGCCGAGGCCGACTTGCACCAGCGTGCCGCGCGGCATGAGGACATCGAGCCCCGCGCGGAGCGCCGCCCCGTTTCCCGAACACTCGAACATCGCCCCGATGGAGCCCTTGTCGACCCCGTGAGCCTTCAGGGCGTCCGGCTCCGCCGCCGTGTTGACGGCGCGGTCGGCCCCGAGCCGTTCGGCGATCGCCAGCGGTTCGTCGACGACATCGGTCACGATGATCTCGCCGGCCCCGGCGTGCCGCGCCGCCACGACCGCCAGTGCCCCGATCGGGCCGCAGCCCGTGACGAGCACGCGTCGGCCGATGAGCGGCCCGGCGCGGGATATCGCGTGGAGCGCCACGGCGAAAGGTTCGGCCAGCGCCAGTTCCGTCGCGCCCACCCGGGTGCCGGGCTCGCATTGCGCGGCTTCGCAGACCAGCCGCTCGCGAAAGCCGCCCTGGACGTGGGGCATCGGCATGGCGCTGCCGTAGAACCGCATGTGGAGGCAGTGGTTGGGGAGGCCGTCCAGGCAGTAGCGGCAGGCGCGGCAGGGCCGGCTCGGGTTGACGGCGACGCGGTCGCCCACCTTGACGGCGCGAACGTCGGGCGCGGTCTCGGCCACCGTGCCGGCGATCTCGTGGCCCAGGATCATCGGTTCCCGCAGCCGCACGGCGCCGAACCCGCCGTGGTGGAAGTAATGCAGGTCCGAGCCGCATATGCCGCCGGCCTCGATCCGCACTGCCACCTGCCCGGGGCCGACGGCGCCGGGCTCGTGCTCTTCGAGCCTCAAGTCCTTGGCGGCATGAATGACGACGGCGCGCATGGTGTGTCCTCGCAGGTCGAACTACTCCGCCCGGTGGAGATCGCGCAACGGCGCGACTTATACCCTTGTCCGGCGCAGGTCGTGCTGGCAACATATCGTCCGATGAGGCGCGTATCCTGGCTCAATGCTGCCCTGAAGGCGTTTCACGCCTTCCCGCGCAGCGTCCAGGAACAAGTGAAATTCGCCATCGAGATCGCTGCTGCGGGTGAGATGGCCGATGTAGCGAAGCCCTTGAAGGGCTTCGATGCGAGGGTCTACGAGATCGTGCTGGCACACCGGTCCGACGCGTTTCGGGTCGTGTACGCGGTGAAACTCGCCGAGGATGTCTGGATCGTGCATGCTTTTCAGAAAAAATCCAATCGGGGCATCAAAACCCCAAGACATGAGATCGACCTCATCCATGCGCGCATCAAGCGCCTGCGAGAACTGAAGCCATGACCGACGATCCGGAATTCGTCCGCGGCAGCGGGAACGTGTTCGCCGACCTTGCCGACGCCGATGCGGATACAAAGCAGTTCAAGGCCCAGCTTGCCGCCGAGATCATCTCCACGCTGCGTGAGCGCAGGTTGAGCGTTGGGGATGCAGCCATTCTGGCCGACGTCGAAGCCCCTGTCATCCAGCGCATTCGGGACGCCGATCTGTCGCGGTTCACGCTCGACCGGCTGATCAGGATCGCATACCGCCTCGGCAGGCGGGTGGAGGTCAGGGTCCTGCCGTCTGAAACCGCCAACATGGCGGCTTGAGCCGCTCCGCCGCACCTTCAGTGACAATGCCCGGCGCCTCAGGCCGGATCTTCGGCGAAAGAACGAGAGCCAGCAGGCCAAGCTGGCGACAACCACCGGGATGGACACGCGCTTGAAGCTCTTCGACCTCTCGGGCCGCCGCGCCTTGATCACGGGATCGAGCAAGGGCATCGGTTTCGCCATGGCCGAGGCGCTTGCCTCGGCCGGGGCCGCCATCGTGCTCAACGCGCGGGATGCCGGTCGGCTCGACGAGGCCCGGTCGCGGCTCGCGGCGGGCGGCCACCAAGTCAGCGCCTCGGCCTTCGACGTGACCGACCCCGATGCGGTGGCGGCCGGGGTCGATGCGATCGAGCGCGACCTCGGCGCCATCGACATCCTGGTCAACAATGCCGGCGTCCAGCACCGCGCGCCGCTGCACGAGTTCCCGCGCGACGCCTGGTCGAGGCTGGTCACCACCAACCTCGACAGCGTGTTCTTCGTCGGCCAGGCGGTGGCGCGCCACATGATCGGGCGCGGGCGCGGCAAGATCATCAACATCTGCTCGGTGCAGAGCGAACTCGCCCGCCCCGGCATCGCGCCCTACACGGCCACCAAGGGCGCCGTGAAGATGCTGACCAAGGGCATGGCGACCGATTGGGGCCGGCTCGGCCTCCAGGTCAACGGCATCGGCCCGGGCTATTTCCGCACCGAGCTCAACCAGGCCCTGGTCGACGACGCCGCCTTCTCGGGCTGGCTCGCGAACCGCACCCCGATGGGGCGCTGGGGCGAGGTCGGCGAGCTGGCGGGCGCCGCCATCTTCCTGGCCTCGGACGCGTCGAGCTTCATCAATGGACACATCCTCTATGTCGACGGCGGCATCACCTCGAGCCTCTGACGCCGGACAGCCCTTGGCGCTGGTCGTCATGGGGGTCAGCGGATCGGGCAAGTCCACGGTCGCGGCACAACTGGCAGGGCGCCTCGGCGCCGCTTACGTCGACGGCGACGACCTGCATCCCCAGGCCAATGTCGACAAGATGCATGCCGGCACGCCGCTCGACGACGACGACCGCTGGCCCTGGCTCGACCGGATCGCCGCGACGCTGAACGAGACGGCAGCCGCCAAGGGCGGCGTGGTGCTGGCCTGTTCGGCGCTGCGCCGCCGCTACCGCGACCGCCTGCGGGCCGGCACCGGCGGAATGGCGCGGTTCCTGTTCCTCGACGTGTCCTTCGCGGTCATCGAGGACCGACTGAAGAAGCGCGAGCACCATTTCATGCCGCGGCAGCTCCTGGAAAGCCAGTTCGCCACGTTGGAGCGGCCCGGCCCCGACGAACCCGACGTCATGACCGTGCCGTCGGATCGACCAGCCGACGCGATCGTCGACGATGCCGCGCGGCGGCTCGGGCGGGGGTGAGCAGATCGGGCCATGCGGAGCGAGAGCCCCGTCAGGCCTCGTCGTCGACCAGCGCCGCAAGCCCGTCGCGATAGGTCGGGTAGCCCAGCGTCACGCCGAGCCCGTGCTTCATGGCGCGGTTCGAGATGCGGCGGTTGGCGCCGTAGAAGCTCAGCGCCATGGGCGACAGCTCGGCCTCGGCGAAGGGGATGACGGCCGGCGGCTCGAGGCCGAGCAGCTTCGCCCCGTAGGCCACGACGTCGGGCGCCGGCGCGGGCTCGTCGTCGGCGATGTTCCAGGCACCCCCGACCCCCTCGTTCAGCAGGGACGCCGAGATGGCGCGGCCGATATCGTCGACATGGATGCGGTTGAACACCTGCCCGGGCTTGCCGATGCGGCGGGCCGAGCCGTCCCGGAGGTCGTGCAGGATATTGCGGCCCGGCCCGTAGATGCCGGCGAGCCGCAGCACCGCCACCTGCTTGCCGGCCCGTGCCCCGAGGGCGAGCCAGGCATCCTCGACGGCGAGGCGGCGCGCCCCGCGCTCGCTGCCCGGCACCGGCCGCACCTCCTCGTCGATCCAGGCGCCGCCGTGGTCGCCGTAGACCCCGACCGTCGACAGATAGGCGATGCGCGCGAGGCGCCGCGAGGCCTCGATGGCGGCGCCGAACCGGGCCAGCACCGGGTCGCCGTCGCGGCCCGGCTGCACGCTGACCAGCAGGGCATCGGCCTCGCCGAGCCGGGCCTCGATCTCCGGGTCGGCCTCGGGCGGGTCGAAGCGCAAGGCCGCGATGCCGTCGGCCGCGAGATCGCCGACCTTGTCGCGCGACCGCACCGTGCCGGCGACAGCGTCGAAGTGCCCGGCATGGTGGCGCAGGTAATGACCGGCCGTGTAGCCGATGCCGAAGACGAAGAGGTTCATGGCGTGTCCCATTCGGCCAGCACGTCGGGGTCGGTCTCGGTGGCCCGGCGGCCCGGCGAGGCCGCCACCAGGGCTTCGGCTCCGACGAGGCGCCGCCCGGCCCAGACCGCCATGGCCCGGACCAGCGGCGACGGATGGACGAGCAGCGCCACGGCGCGGGGCGCGAGCCGTGTGTCGCCGGAATTGCCGATCGCGATCAGCACGTTGCGCAGGAACCGGTCGATCCCGATGCGCTTGATCGGCCCCCCGGCGAACAGCACCCGGAAGCCGGCGTCGTCGAGCCGCGACAGCGCGTCGAGACCCGGGGCCGCGAGGTCGTCGCGGGCGCGAAGCTTCGCCTCCCGGCCCGCCACCGCGAACTTGTTCCAGGGGCAGGCCGCGAGGCAGTCGTCGCAGCCGTAGATGCGGTTGCCCATGAGGGGCCGGAACTCGGGGGCGATATGGCCCTTGTGCTCGATGGTGAGGTAGGAGATGCAGCGTCGGGCATCGAGCTGGAACGGGGCCGGGAAGGCCCCGGTCGGGCAGGCGTCGAGGCAGGCCCGGCAGGAGCCGCAATGCTCGCCACTCGTCCCATCGGGTTCGAGGTCCAGCGTCGTGAAGATCGAGCCCAGGAACAGCCAGGAGCCGAAGTCGCGCGACACGAGATTCGTGTGCTTGCCGGCCCAGCCGAGCCCGGCCGCCTCGGCCAGCGGCTTCTCCATCACGGGCGCCGTGTCGACGAAGACCTTGACGGCGGCTTCGCCGCTGAGCCGGACCACGAAGCCGGCCAGATCCTTGAGCTTGCCCTTGACGACGTCGTGATAGTCGCGGTGGCGGGCATAGACCGAGACCGCCCCGGCGTCGCGTCGCGCCAGCGCGGCCAGAGGGTCGGTCTCGGGCCCGTAGTTCAGACCCAGCATGATGACCGAGCGAACCTCGCTCCAGAGCGCGCGAGGGTCGCGGCGACGCTCCGCCGTCCCGGCCATCCAGTCCATGGTGCCGTGCCGCCCTTCCGCCAGCCAGGCGTCGAGCCGGTCCCCGGCCTCGGGCGGGGCGTCGGGCGCGGCGATGCGGCAGGCATCGAAGCCGAGGGCCGCGGCCCGCTCGGCGATGCGGGCCTTGGCGCCGGCCGCGCGGTTCAGAAATCGAGGTCCGCGTAGACCGGGCTCGGCACGATGCCGGGCACCCGGTCGGTCAGCAGCGCCCGGAACGACGGCCGCGACTTCAAGCGGGCGTACCAGGTCTTGGCCGTCTCGTCCTCCGCCCATGGCACGTCGCCCAGGAAATCGATGCTCGACAGATGGGCCGCGGCCGCGAGGTCGGCATAGGTGAGCCGGTCGCCGCCGAGCCAGTTGCGGCTCCGGATCAGGAAGCCGATGTAGCGCAGGTGGTAGCGGACGTTGGCCCGCGCCACCCGCACGGCGTCCATGTCGGGGGCGCCGCCCCCCTGTTCGGGCGCCATGAAGCGCTTGTACACCTTCTCGGTGATGAGGTGGCCCGACACTTCCGAGAAGAACTTGACGTTGAACCAGTCGAGCAGGCGGCGGATCTCGATGCGGCCGGCGGGGTCCTCGGGGAGAAGGCGCCGGTCGCCGAGCGCGAGCCCGCGGGTCTCGTCGAGATATTCGGCGATCGGCCCGGCCCCCGGGATGGCGGCCAGCGGCGGCTCCACCATCACGGGCGTGGTGCCGGCCGGGTTCATGATGAGGAATTCGCGGCGGCGGTCGAAGACGCGCTCCTCGATCAGGTTCGGTTCGATCCCGATCTCGCCGAGGACGAGCCGGATGAAGCGGGAATGCGGATCGAGAGGGTGGTGGTAGAGGTCCGTCATCTCGCCCGTTCGGCACCTTGGCCCATGTCGTCGACCCATGCCGTCGGCCCATGCCGTGGCCCGGTGACGCCCAGCCGGGAGCCGCACCCGCCCGGCGCCGGCCGGGTCCGCGGGGGCCAGCGACCCGCAAGGCCGAGCCTCGGTATAGGACGGCTTGGGGGGGCGCGACAACCCGCTTTCGGCGGACCCGCCCGGGCCGTCCCCACGCCCTCTTGGCCGCCCGCCGTCAGCCGCTCGCGGCTAGCCGCTCGCGCGCCCATCGAACGCCTGCCGGGCCTGCTCGACGTCGGGCAGGTGGTCGACCGTCCAGGCGTGGAGCGCCTGGAACGGCTGCTTCAGGGTGCGGCCGAGGGGCGTGACCCGGTACTCGACCGCGACCGGCGAGGCCGCGATGACGCGCCGCGCCACGATGCCGTTGCGCTCGAGCCGCCTCAGGCTCTGGGTCAGCGCCTTCTGGGTGATGCCCTCGAGCCGGCGCTTGATGGCGTTGAAGCGCAGCGGCCCCTCGTCGAGCGCGGCGAGGATCAGCACCGACCATTTGTCGGCGATCTGGTCGAGCAGCAGGCGGCTCGGGCAATCCGCCGCCGACAGCACGGGGTGGTGGAGCTCCGGCATGGCGGTTTCCTCCTGGCGCCCTGGTTTCTTCCTGGTGCCCGATTGACCTCAGGTATACACGGTATACTAATGCGCGCCATCCCCACCGGAGCCGATTCCGAGGCAATCGGGTGAAGGATTCTTGCCTCTGTCCGTGCCCATAACCGTCATCGCGAGCGCGAGCCGAAGCGACCCAGATCGACCGAGGCTGGGTTGCTTCGCTCGTCACTGCGAGCGAAGCGCGGCAGCCGCAATGACGTCTCCCCCAGCCCCCCGCGTTACCGACCGCACCGTTCCTCATCTTGTTCACCCGACTGCCCTGGAGCCGATTCCATGAATTCCCCGCACGTCGACGCCCTGTTCCAGCCCTTCCGCGTCAAATCGCTCGCTTTGAAGAACCGCATCGTCATGGCGCCGATGACCCGCTCCTTCTCGCCGGAAGGCGTGCCGGGCGAGAACGTCGCGGCCTATTACCGGCGTCGCGCCGAGAGCGACGTCGGGCTGATCCTCTCCGAGGGCACGGTGATCGACCGGCCGGCCTCCCGCAACGACCCCGGCATCCCCTACTTCCATGGAGAGGCCGCGCTGGCGGGCTGGCAGCGCGTGATCGATGGGGTCCACGCGGCCGGCGGCCGCATGGGTCCGCAGATCTGGCACACGGGCTCCGTGGTCAGCTTCCAGACCGAATGGACCCCCGAGGCTCCGGTCGAGAGCCCGTCGGGCCTCATCGCGCCGGGCCAGCCGCGCGGCAATGCCATGAGCGACGAGGCCATCGCCGACTCGATCGCGGCCTTCTCGCGCGCGGCCGCCGACGCCAAGAGGCTCGGTTTCGACACGGTGGAGATCCACGGCGCCCACGGCTACCTCATCGACCAGTTCTTCTGGGCCGGCACGAACGCGCGCGCCGACCGCTTCGGCGGCGCCACCTTGAAGGAGCGCGGCCGTTTCGCGGCCGAGGTGGTGAAGGGCGTCCGCGGGGCCGTGGGGCCGGACTTTCCGGTCATGATGCGCCTCAGCCAATGGAAGCAGCAGGATTTCGCGGCCCGGCTCGCCGAGACGCCCGCCGCCATGGCGGACTGGCTGGTGCCCCTGGTGGAAGCGGGCGTCGACGTCCTGCACTGCTCGCAGCGCCGCTTCTGGGAGCCGGAGTTCCCCGAGGTCGACGGCGCGGCCGGGCTCAACTTCGCCGGCTGGGCCAAGAAGCTCACCGGCGCCGCCACGGTCAGCGTCGGCTCGGTCGGCCTCTCGGGCGACTTCATGGCGGCCTTCGGCGGCGAAAGCTCCAAGCCCGCCAGCCTCGACAACCTCGTCCACCGCATGGAGCGCGAGGAATTCGACCTCATCGCGGTCGGCCGGGCGATTCTGAGCGACCCGCAGTGGGTCACCAAGGTGCGCGAGGGCAACCTCGACGGCCTGCAGGACTTCAGCGCCGCAGCGTTCCGCGAGCTGGTGTGAGGGGGGTGGGGGTGGGAGCGTCCGCTCGGACGCGATCGAGTGCTTGTTGTCGTTCGGAGCGCGAGGCCCTGCGCCGCGAAGATGTCGGACGTAGTCGCAAGTCCGACGCGACGGTGGGGTCTCAGGGCTCGTGGGGGCGAGCGGGTTCAGGCAAGGTAGCGGGTGAAGGATGGTGCGCAGGCGGAGTGGGGCGGCGACGCTGGGCAGGGAGAGCGTTGGCGTTTTCTTTGATTGTGCAGCCAAAGATGCCGAATCGCGTAGTTGCGCCAACTCCGGATCTTGGCGCGCGCCTTGGCAAGGTCCACTACACGGCCAACTCGGCCGTAGAGGTAAGACTTGCCGTTGCCCGACGGCAGACATCGCCTGCGGCCACGCTGGAGGTGCTTTGCGCCAGAAGTTAAGCTCGGAGCACTGTCCGAAGCCTTTGGGCCACTATCGTTCGTCTCACCAACCTTCCAACCAGCCGAGTGCACCGCTCTGTCGCGGCGAGGTGCTCAAGCGGCAGCGCATCTGATTGCTGAGAGCCCCTCCGCGTCGGCATCTCCGCAACTGGCGCAGTACAAAAGGACAGCGATCAGGGATGTGGCAGGCACCCAGCCTCAATCGCTCCCCCGGCGCGGCCCTCGGCTCATTTGCCCTCGATCTGGGTCTTGCGGTTCGCGTCGTCGTTCATCTGCTTGACTTTCGCCGACGGGTCCATGGTGCCCGTCGGCTGCTTGGTCGTCGCGTCCGGGGCGGCCTGGTTGGAGGTCGATTGCTCCGACTGCGGCGCGCTGCGCGGACGGATAACTTGGCCGTCCTGCTGGGTCAGCATGGCCATCTGCTTGCCGATCGGCAGCGCCCGGATGCGCTGCCCCGTCGCCGCAAAGATCGCATTAATCAGCGCCGGCGCCACCGGCGGCACCCCCGGCTCGCCGACGCCGGCCGGCGGGGTCTGGTCGCCCGGCGGCATGATGTGGACATTGGTGACCTGGGGCGCCTCGTCGATCCGTAACACCGGGTAGTCGTCGAAGTTGCCCTGCTGCGCCTTACCATCCTTGAATGTGATCTCGCCGTATTTGGCCAAGCTCAGCCCCATGATGACGGCACCCTCCATCTGCGAGCGGATACGCTCGGGATTGACGTAGGTGCCGCAGTCGACCGCCATGTCCACGCGCGGGATCGTAATGGCGCCCTTCTTGTCCAGCGCCACCTCGACGATCGTGGCGATGTAGCTCACGAAGCTGCGATGCGCCGCTATGCCGAGGCCGTGGCCGGAAGGCAGCTTGCGGCCCCACTCGCCCTTTTCGGCCACCAGTTCCACCACCCGGCGTAGCCGGCCGGTGTCGATCGGGTAGCTGTCGAAGGGCTCGCCGTAGTTCCAGAAGTCCTTGGTGGTCTTGCCGGGATCAACCAGGCGAGCGGTACCGATCAGATCGAGCAGCATGTCCTTTGGGTCGCGCCCGGTCGCGTGGGCGAGTTCGGCCACCATGGACTGGGTGGCGAAGGCCCGCGGCACGTTGGAGACCGAGCGGAACCAGCCGATCCGCGTATGGGCGGCCGCCTCCGGGTTCTCGCACCGGATGTTCGGGATCTCGAACGGCAGGTCCACCAAGCCCATGCCTCGCTCGAAGGAGAGCTGATGGGTGGTGTTGGCCGCGAAGGTCGAGCCGATGCTTGGCGCGGCACTACGGTGGCGCCACGCCACCACCTTGCCGGCCTTGTCCAGGCCCGCCTCGATCCGCTCGACCGACACAGTGTGGTAGAAGTCATGGCGGACGTCGTCCTCGCGGGTCCACTGCACACGGACGGGCGCCCCCACCTTCTGGGAAAGCAGGGCCGCTTCCAAGGCGTAGTCGCATTTCGATTTGCGGCCGAAGCCGCCACCGAGCAGCGTGACATGCACCGTCACGTCCTCGACGGGGATGTTCAAGGTCTTGGCAACGTCCTCGCGCGTCCCGCCCGGGCTCTGGACGGGCGCCCAAATCTCCGCCTTGCCGTTAGCTACATGGGCAGTGGCGACGGGTGGCTCCATGCTGACGTGGGCGAGGTGGGGCAGGTAGTACTCGCCGACGACGACCTTGTCGGCGGCCTTCAGCGCCGCTTCGACGTCGCCTTCGTTGCGGACGACTTCGCCGGGCTGGCGCGCCGCCGCTTCGAGATCGGCGCGGTACGCCACCGAATCGTATTTGGCATTTGCACCGCCGTCCCAGGTCACCTTCAGGGCGTCGCGACCGCTGATTGCGGCGCCGGTGTTGCGCGCGATCACGGCCACACCGCCGACCGGCTGGAACTTCGAGGGCCAGGGCCAGCCCTGCACCTCGACCACCTGCTCGACGCCGGGCACCGCGAGTGCGTCCTTGGCATCGAACGAGAGGAGCTTGCCGCCCACCACCGGCGGCCGGGCGATTACAGCGTATTTCATCCCTGGTAGCCGAACGTCGGCGCCATAGATTGCCTTGCCCGTGGTGATGTCGAAGAGGTCGACGATGCCGATCGCGCCCTTGCCGATGTAGCGGAACTCGCCGGGGTCCTTGAGCTTGAGCGTTCCGACGTCGGGCACCGGCAGCTGAGCGGCGGCGTCGGCAAGGTCGCCGAAGGACAGCTTCTCGCCCGAGCCGACCCGGAGCACCTCGTGGATGCCCGCCTTTACTTGGTCGACTGACACGCCCCAGCGCTTGGCGGCAGCTGCCTCCAGCATGGCCCGGGCCGCGGCGCCGACCTGCCGCATCGGCACAAGGTAGTGCCGTGTGCTGCGGGAGCCGTCGGTGTCCTGGTTACCGTATTTTTCCTCGTTGCCCGGAGCCTGGACGACCTTCACGCGGTCCCAATCGGCGCCCATTTCATCGGCGACCACCATGGGCAAGCTGGTGCGCACACCGGTTCCCATCTCGGAGCGATGGGCCACGATGGTGACCAGCCCGTCGGGCGTCACGGAGACGAAGATGCGGGGATCGTTCACCGTGCCGTGCGGCATGGCGCTCCCGCCGGTCCCGTAAGCGCTGGGGAAGGCGGCATAGGCCCGGCCGCCCGGCAGCAGCTTGGCCGACAGCACGAGGCCGCCCAGCACAGCGGCGCCCTTGAGCAGGTTGCGCCGGCTTACATTCTCGATCGGCCCGGAGGCCTTCGCGTCATGATACGCCATGGCTCAGGTCCCCGTGGAGGCGCTGCGGACCGCGGCGACGATGCGCTGGTAGCAGCCGCACCGGCAGATGTTGCCGCTCATCTGCCCGTGGATCTGCGCGTCGGTCGGATGGGGCATGTCCTTCAGAAGCGAGGCCGCCTGCATGATTTGGCCGGCCTGGCAGAAGCCGCATTGCGGCACGTTGAGCTCGCGCCAAGCGACCTGCACCGGGTGATTGCCCTGCGGATGAAGCCCCTCGATCGTCGTGACCTCCCGGTCGCCGACATCGGAGATGGCCGTAATGCAGGAGCGCACGGCGCTCCCGTCGAGATGCACGGTACAGGCGCCGCAGAGCGCTTGGCCGCAGCCAAACTTGGTGCCGGTCAGGCCGGCCTCGTCTCGGAGAAACCAGAGCAACGGCAGGTCCGGGTCGCCGTCATGTGTCAGGGTCTGGCCGTTCACCTTCACTCGCATCACGCGGCTCCTCCCGCATCGGGAATCTCTTTCGCAATCACGACGGTGCTGCCTGATCGCGTGGCGATCCGGGAAGGCTGCTCGTGACGGAAAAGGCCTGGCGCGCCTGTGCGATGACGCGCCGCCATGCCGATGGGCGCGGACCTGAACAGCTCGTCACCGTTTTCCCACGCGGATGCGTCATGATCCGCGGTCGAGTCGACCTCCGCTCGGTGGCTTTCGGCACCGCGCCACTGCGCCTTACGCGCGGGCCACAAACCCGCATGGTGAAACGCTGTAGCTCCGGCGAGCATCGAACCGCGCCACTGGCTTGTCAATGCTCCAAAGTGCGTACTTGGTCCAGGGGGCGGCGCCGGACGCCCCTGGCGAGGATCGCCGCACGGAACTGACGTGAGCCGCATGGGTCTCGTCCTTCTCTGGGGGGTATCCTGGACTTGCTGCTTCGTCATCTATGCGCCCGAAGCAGCCTTTCTCCTTGCGGCCAGCTTCGGTGATTAAGCGCTACCCTAGCGTATGTCCAAGATGGATCACGAACACCGCCCATTCGAACACCCGCCCGTCCGCCTCCCCACCCCCTCACGCCGCCGCCCTCCCCTCCCCGGCGTCGCGGCTCGGCGCCGTGCCGAACATGCGGGCGTAGTCGCGGGTGAAGTGGGAGGCGCTCTCGTAGCCGACCGCGGAGGCGGCGCGGGTCGCGCCATGGCCCTCGTTCAGCATCAGGCGGCGCGCCTCGAGGAGCCGCAGGTGCTTCTGGAACTGCAGGGGCGACAGGGTCGTCACGGCCTTGAAGTGCTGGTGGAAGGAGGACGGGCTCATGCCGGCCGCGGCGGCGAGGCGCTCGACCGGAAGGTGCCCGGCGAACCCGGCCCGCAGCAGTGCCACCGCGCGGGCCACGCGCGCCGCGGGGCCGTCGGGCAGCGCCAGGCGGCGCATCGCGGCCCCGTGGCGGCCGGCCAGCAGCCAGTAATGCATCTCGGTGACGATCGGCGCCCGCAGCACCGGCACGGCCGCGGGCCGGTCGAGCAGGCGCACGAGGCGGGAGGCGCAATCGGCTACCGCCGCGTCGGTGTCGTCGACCAGGATCGCGGGGTCGCGACCCGACGACGGCGGTGGCGGCGCGGCCGCGAGTTCGGCCATGACGTCGCGCATCACGCCGAGGTCGAGCGCCAGCGCCAGAGGCAGATAGGGCGCGGCCCGGCTGGCCTCGACGACGCGGCTCGAGACCGGTATGTCGGCGCCGACGACGAGCGCGCGCCCGGCCGCGAAGCGATGCACCTCGGCCCCCGCCGTTACCTCCTTGGCGCCCTGCAGCACGAGGCACAGCACCGGCCGGTAGAGCGCCTTGGTGAGCCCGGTCGGGCCGAAGACCCGCATCAGCACGAGGCCGGGGATCGGCGTCGCGGCGACACCGTCCGGGTCGGCGTGGGCGTCGGCGTGGCGCCGCACCGCCGCCGCGAGGGTTTCCATGGCCGCCTCTCCTGCCGCGCCAAGGGTGCAGCGTAGCACGGCCCGACCCGGGGGCGATCGCGGTTTCGGAGGATCCGGCAAGTCTCCCGGGGGTTCCGGCAAGCCGGGCGGTGCCGGCCGGGCTAGACCATCGTGCTCGCCACGGAAGGAACCACCCCGATGACCACGTCCCCCAAGATCGCCCTCGTCACCGGCGGCAGCCGCGGGCTCGGCCGCAACACGGCCGTCAACCTGGCCCGCAAGGGCACGGACGTGATGCTGACCTACCAGTCCCGACGGGACGAGGCCGAGGCCGCCGTCGACGAGATCCAGGGGCTCGGCCGCCGGGCCGTGGCGCTGCGGCTCGATGCGGCCGACGTCGCGAGCTTCGCGGCTTTCGCCGGCGAGGTCCGCGCCGCGCTGCGCGACACCTGGGGCCGCGACACCTTCGACCACCTCGTCAACAATGCCGGCTTCGGCCACAATGCACCCTTCGCCGACACCACCGAGGCGGCCTTCGACGGGCTCGTCGCGGTCCACCTCAAGGGTCCCTATTTCCTGACCCAGGCGCTGCTGCCGCTGCTGGCCGACGGGGGCCGCATCGTCAACCTGTCGAGCGGCCTCGCCCGCTTCACCCTGCCCGGCATGTCGGCCTATGCGATGATGAAGGGCGGCGTCGAGGTGATGACGCGCTACCTCGCCAAGGAACTTGGGGTGCGCGGCATCGCGGTCAACACGGTGGCGCCCGGCGCCATCGAGACCGATTTCGCCGGCGGCGCCGTGCGCGACAACCCGGCCTACAACCGCTCCGTCGCGCAGGCCACCGCCCTCGGCCGCGCCGGCCTGCCCGACGACATCGGCCCGATGATCGCGGCCCTGCTGACGGAGGACAACCGCTGGATCAACGGCCAGCGCATCGAGGTGGCGGGCGGCGTCTATCTGTGACGGCCGCGGCCCGAGCGATAGCTGCGCCTGGGTTCTGCCGCGCGTCGGCACGAGGTCGAGCCTCCTGGATGGCGTCGCCCCCGAACGGGCCGGCGCCACAGCGACGATGTGCTCCAGCTTGCGGCACAGGCGCGTTGGCGTAAGACGGTGGGCCGTTTCGACCCGGATCCGCCGCCATGTCCGCCGCCACCGCCAACGCCTTCGTCCTGGTCGCGATCGGGCTCGTCTTCGTGGTGCTCTGCGCCGGGCTGATCAACATGGTGCGGGGCGGCAGTTCCAGCACGTCGCAGCGGCTCATGCGCTGGCGCGTGGGTCTGCAGTTCGTGGCCATCCTGGTGGTCATGATCGTGCTCTATTTCAGGAGTTGACGGCCGTGGTGGTTCTGAACCGCATCTACACGCGCACCGGCGATGACGGCACCACGGCGTTGGGCACCGGCGAACGCCGGCGGAAATCGGACGCGCGGGTCGCGGCCTACGGCACCGTCGACGAAACCAACGCGGCGATCGGCCTGGCGCGGCTCGCGACCGCCACCGAGTCGCCCGACCTCGACGCCATGCTGGGCCGCATCCAGAACGACCTCTTCGACCTCGGCGCCGATCTCGCGACTCCGCCGGCCGAGGGCGAGGCCGAGGGCAGCGCGCTGCGCATCGTGCAGGCCCAGGTCGACCGGCTCGAGCGCGAGATCGACGCGCTCAACGCCGACCTGTCCCCGCTGCGCTCCTTCGTGCTGCCGGCCGGCACACCGGCCGCCGCCGCCCTCCACCTGGCCCGCACGATCTGCCGCCGCGCCGAGCGGTTGATGGTGGACCTCGCGGAGGGCCGCGGCGAGAGCGTGAGCGGGCCGGCGCTCGCCTACGTCAACCGCCTCTCCGACTTCCTGTTCGTGGCGTCGCGACACTGCAACCACCTCGCGGGCGGCGACGTGCTCTGGGTCCCGGGCAAGAACCGCGTTTAGGGCTCCCACGGACATCACCGCCTTCATGCGGCACGGCCGACACCCGCCTCGAGTTCGCCCGGCGGCTGCGGCTCGGGTCGGCCTGCCCGATCACCGGCGGGATGCCGCCGGCCGCCTCGCTTCGCCGGCCGAGGCCCGGCTGTCGCACGACGTCCCGCCGCAGCCGCGAACCGGCCGGGAAGCCTTCCCTCGTTGCGGATCCAATCGTTCCGACGGCGCCTTTTCGGCTATGCAGTTTATCATGGTTCCAATCTGCAGTTCAGATCAGTTCTAATCTGTCTGGTCGCCCGTTTTGAGCTACTATAATGTAACGACGTCTGCAATATTGTGCTTGAAGAGCTGTCGTCTGTGGCCTATACGGGCGTCGTATCGGTCGTAATGTGGGGGGACAGTGCGGTGCTTGTGGCTTATCTCATCATCCTGCGCGAGGGCATCGAGGCCGCGCTGATCGTCGGCATCGTGGCGAGCTACCTCAAGCAGACGGGCCGACAGCGCTACATGCGGTCCGTGTGGCTCGGCGTGGTGCTGGCCATCGTGATCTGCACGGCGCTCGGCTTCGGTCTCGCGCTCACGACCTCGGAATTTCCCGAGAGGGCGCAAGCACTGTTCGAAGGCGCCGTGGCGATCCTGGCGACCGGCGTGCTCACCGCCATGGTGTTCTGGATGAAGCGGGCCGCCCGGTCCATCAAGGCGGAGGTCCACGGCTCCATCGAAGCGGCGCTCGGCCGGGACGACGGCGGTGCGATGGCCCTGGTCGTGATGGCGTTCTTCGCGGTCGGTCGCGAGGGCGTCGAATCCGCGTTCTTCCTGCTCGCGACCATCCAGCAGAATCAAGGATACGGCGCACCGCTCGGTGCCTTGCTGGGCGTGCTGTCGGCGGTGGCGTTCGGCGCCGCCGTCACCTACGGCGGCTACAAGCTCGATCTCCGCCGTTTCTTCCGCTGGACCAGCGTGCTGATCGTCTTCGTGGCGGCCGGCCTGCTGGCGGGCGCGCTGCGGTCCTTTCACGAGGCCGGGCTGTGGAACGGGCTGCAGGAGCAGGCTTTCGACCTCGGCGGCGTAATCCCCGGGGACGGCGTGTTGGGCGTCCTGCTGACGGGCCTTCTCGGCTATCAGGACGCGCCGAGCGTCGGCGCCGTCGCGGTCTATCTCGCGTTCCTGCTTCCCGCGCTGTGGTTCCTGCTGGCCCCGAGCCGGCCAGCCGTTTCGGCGTCGCGCCCCGCTTGAGCCAAGGCAAGGCCCGGCGTCGCGCCTTGCCACGCTGTCGCAGGAGGGTCTATGCGGACCGGGGCGTGATCGGAAGCACCGTGATGGACATCCTGCCAGGCTTCGACCATGCGACGATCGAGACCGAGCCGGGCGTGTCGGTCCACGTGCGGAGTTCCGGCCGCGGCACCCCGGTGCTACTGCTGCACGGCCATCCGCAGACCTCCTCGACGTGGCACGCGGTGGCACCGGCGCTGGCCGAGGAGCATCGCGTGGTGCTGATGGATCTGCGCGGCTACGGCTCCAGCGCCAAGCCGCCGTCGGGCCACGACCACGCCGCCTATTCGAAGCGCGCCATGGCGCGGGACGCGGTCGCGGTCATGCGGGCTCTCGGCCACGTGCGCTTCGCCATCGTGGGCCACGACCGCGGCGGCCGGGTGGCGCACCGTCTGGCGATGGACCGCCCCGACGTCGTCGAGCGGGTCGCGGTGCTCGACATCGCGCCGACGCTCCACATGTACGAGGCCACGGACCGGCGCTTCGCGGAAGCCTACTTCTGGTGGTTCTTCCTCATCCAGCCCGAACCGTTGCCCGAGCGCATGATCGGCGCCGACCCGGAATTCTTCCTACGCCACCACCTCGCGCAGCAGAGCAAGACCGCGGGCGTGCCGGCCGAACCGGTGATCCGGGACTACCTGCGCCACTACGACGATCCCGCCGCCATCCATGCCATCTGCGAGGACTACCGCGCGGCCGCCACCATCGACCTCGTCCACGACCGCGCGGACCGGGAGGCGGGGCGGCGGGTGACGTCGCCCTTGCTGGCCTTGTGGGGAGACGAGGGCACGGTAGGGCAGCTCTACGACGTGCTCGAGACGTGGCGCCCCGTGGCGTCCGACGTGCGGGGACGGGCGCTCGACTGCGGCCACCTGCTGCAGGAGGAACGGCCCGGCGAGACCCTGGCCGAGCTGCGGGCCTTCCTGGCCGAGTGACGGCAGTGGCCGCGCGACCTGCCGGACGATGCTCTACATCTCCGAGGCGACCCGCAGCGCGGCCGCGAGATCGTGGCCCATCTTGAGGCGCTTGGTCTCGAGGTAGGTGGCGTTGTGCGGGTTCGGGCCGATGCGCAAGCCGCGGCGTTCCGCCACCGTGATGCCATAGCGTTCGAGCGCGGCGCGCTTCCGCGGATTGTTGGACAGCAGCCTGAGCCGCCTGATCCCCAGGGCCCCGAGCATCTGCACCGCGACCCCGTAGTCGCGCATGTCGGCCGGGAAGCCGAGCTCGGTATTGGCCTCGACCGTATCGAAGCCGCGCTCCTGCAGCGCATAGGCCTTGATCTTGTTGGCGAGCCCGATGCCGCGCCCCTCCTGGCCGCGCAGGTAGAGCACCGCGCCGCCTTGCCGGTCCTCGCCGACCAGCTTCAAGGCGTTCCTGAGTTGTTCGCCGCAATCGCAGCGCAGCGAGCCCAGCGCATCCCCGGTGAGGCATTCCGAATGGAGCCGGACCAGCGGCTCCGGCCCGAAGGCGCCCTGGCCTTCCGGCCGTCGCAGCAGCGCCAGGTGCTCGCTGCCGTCGAGGAGGCTGCGAAAGGCGTGGACCTCGAACGGCTCGGCCGAATAGCGCGACGGCACCGTCGCCGCCACTACGTCCTCGACGATCGTTTCGGTGGCGAGCCGATGCGCGACCACGTCCTGGATCGAGACGGTGGCGAGGCCATGCCGCTGCGCGAAGCGCGCCGCTTCTCCGGCCCGCGCCAGCACGCCGCCCGGCAAGGCCGCGGCCCGCACGACCGCCAGTCCGCCCGCGAGATCCGCCGCCGCCAGAAGGTCCGCCGCGGCCTCGACGGCTTCGGCATGAACCAGGACGCCGCCGGCCCGCGCCGCAACGCAACTCATCCCGAGTGCCGCGGGATCGTCCGCGCCCGTCAGGACGGCCTCGAGCGATGCGACGGCCTTGTCGTCTCCGAGATCAGCCCCGTGCGGTGCCGCGGACCCCGGGTCGGGGGCCGCCCCGGGAGACCGGGCGACGGCCGTCAAGGGGCCGATGCCGCCAGAGACGAGATGCCTCGCGGCGGCCCTGCGAGAACCCACGTCTGCGCTTCCGGGGTCGACCGCGGCCGCCACCAGGGATGCGGCAGCGTCCCGCGCCTCGTCGATCAGCAGGATCGCGTCGCCGGCCCGCAAACCGGCCACAGCTCTCGTCAGACGCGACATGGACTCTCCAACCATCGGCGGCGGCCTCGTCAGGCGAGGTCGAGGGTCGCGACCCCGCCGCCGCGTCTGCGGACCTCCGCCCGGTCCGGCGCTCCCGGTGTCGCGCCTTTCAAGATGAGGACGTGCTCGTCCCAGGCATCTCCGTCGAGCACCGAGCCCGTCACGGCCGGACCGGCCTCCACCAGGACCTCCAATGCACCTGCCGCGGCCAGCCGGTCGAGGGCCGCTCCGAGGTCGTCGGCCGTGAACGCGACGAGCCTCCGCTCTGCCGCGGCCTCCATGTAGCGTGCCGGCACGCGATGCCTGCGATCGAGAATCGCGAGCTGGCGCTGCCGCCCGGGATGGTCCGGCACGCGGCGAACCGTGAAGTCCGGATCGTCCGCCAGCACGGTGCCCGAACCCGTCAGCACGGCATCGGCGCGCCTGCGCAAGGCGTGGGCATAGCGCAGCGCCGCAGGCGACGTGAAGGTCTTGGCGCCCGGCGGCGGAATCATCGAGCCCGACGGATCCAAGGCCTGCTTGACCGTCACCCAGGGGCGGCCGGTGGCGGCCCGCTTGGCGAAGGGCGCGATGAGGTCGCTGCAGCGGGCCGCAAGGGCGGCGGGCCCTGCGTCCCGCATGTCGCCGAGGTCGCACACCGCGAGGCCGGCCGCACGGAGCCGTACCAAGCCTCCGCCCGCGACCGCGGGGTTGGGATCCGCCGCCCCGATCACGACCGAGGCGGCCGGCGTCGACAGGATCGCCTCGGTGCAGGGCGGCGTCCGGCCCCAATGGTTGCAGGGCTCGAGCGTCACCACCACGGTCCGGATCCGGTCCAGCGTTCCGGCGTCGCGGCAGAAGGCGATCGCGGCGGCCTCAGCGTGCAGACCCCCGGCCCGCCGGTGGGCTTCGACCGCGAGGATGCATCCTGAATCGTCGAGCAGCGTGCAGCCGACCGGTGGGTTGGGCGCGGTGGCACCACGGAACAGCGCGGCCGCGTCCACGGCCCGGTTCATCGCCTCGGCGAGGGCAGAAGACCAAGTTGCAGACGGATCCAGGATGGACACGGATTGGGGGACCCGAGGGTACGACACTCGACGACCGGCGCCCGGTGCCGGCGCTGGAACCTTCGGCTTCAGGTAATGCGCAGGGCCATCTCCCGCAAGCTCCGCCACGGGGCCGGGACGGTCTGGGCCGGGCTGGAACTTTCCAGGACTTCGGCCGTAAAATCCTCGACCGCGCTAGCTCCAGGCCTCGCGGCCCGGAGCCAGCGCGGTCACTCAGGACCGAAGAAAAACCAAAGATTGAGAGGCAGGACCATGTCGCTGCGCGTGTCAGGCAAGAACCTCGACATCGGCGAGTCGCTCCAGCAGCACGCCCGCGAGCGGGTCGGCGCGGCCCTGGCCAAATATTTCGACCGCGAGGCGACCGGCCACGTGACGCTGCAGCCGGACGGCTCCGGCTTGCGGGCCGACATGGTGCTGCACCTCCCGGCCGGCATCACGCTCCAGGCCGAGGGGCACGGCCATGACCCCTATGCCACGGTGAACCAGGCGGTGGAACGGCTGGAGAAGCGGCTGAGGCGGCACAAGCGGCGCATCAAGGACAGGCATGCGGCGCACAAGGCGCGACCCGACGAGGCCGCGTCGGCGCTGCGGGTGGCCGACCGTGTCATCGAGGCACCGGTCGACGAGGAGATGGCGCCCGATTTCGCCGCCGTGGTCGTGGCCGAACACAGCGTCGCGCTCCGGCGATTGTCGGTCTCGGCCGCCGTGATGGAACTCGACATGTCCGGGGTCCAGGTGCTGATGTTCCGTCACGCCAACACGTCGGAACTCAACGTCGTCTATCGGCGCGCCGATGGCCATATCGGCTGGATCGACCCGTCCAAGGCCGAGGGGGGATTGGCGGAGCCGGCCTGACCCGTGCTATGCGGTCCGCGCTTGGACGATAGCGCGTCCGCTTTCCGGATCGGCAGGCTAGGTGCCGCACCGGGCCGGCGATCCTGTGGACTCAAGACGACATGCCGTTGAACGACCTGATCACCGCCGATGCGATCCTGCCGGCGTTGCGCGTGAACACCAAGAAATCCGCCCTGCACGAGATGAGCGAGCGCGCCAGCGCCGTGTCCGGGCTCGGCGCGCGCGAAATCTACGATGCGGTGCTGCAGCGCGAAAGGCTCGGGTCGACCGGCGTCGGCAACGGCATCGCCATACCGCACGGGAAGCTCACCAGCTGTTCCAAGATCGTCGGCGTCTTCGCGCGGCTGGAGCGGCCGATCGAGTTCGAGTCCCTCGATGGCGCCCCGGTGGATCTCGCCTTCCTGCTGGTGGCCCCCGAGGCGTCGGGGGCCGATCACCTGAAGGCGCTGGCCCGCATCGCCCGGGTGCTGCGCGAGCCCCGCATCGTGGCGAAACTCCGCGCGACCCGCGACGCCGACGGCCTCTACTACGTGCTCACCCAGCAGCAGACCTCCAACGTGGCTTGAGCCTCCCTAGCGGTCGCGCTTCAGCGCCACTTCCAGCGACATCCGGGCCGAGCCCGGCTTCAGGGGTTTCTGCTGATTCTCGTGCGGCGCCCAGCCGGACAGCCAGACGAGATCGAAGCTGGCGCGCAGACGGCCGTCCGCATCGGCGAAGCGCGCCCCATAGACCTCGGCGGCCCGCATCAAGATCGCGCGCCGCAGCGGCGCCTTGTGGCGGAGCGTGAGGGCATTGGTGGCCCCCATGGCGCGCAGGTCGGAGAAGAGCCGAAAGAGGGTGCCGTAGCGCACCGTCAGCGGCTCGACATCGGCGACCGGCAGGGCGAAGCCGGCGCGCTGCAGCAGGCCGCCGAGGTCCCGCAGGTCCGAGAAGGGCGCCACGCGCGGGCTGACACCGCCCGCGACCTCGCTCTCGGCAATCGACAGCGCCTGCCGCAATTCGCCGAGCGTCCCGCCGCCGAACAGGCAGCCGAGGAACAGCCCGTCCGGCTTCAAGGCGCGGCGCACCTGCACCAGCGCACCCGGAAGATCGTTGACGGCGTGCAGCGACAGGCAGGAGACCACGAGGTCGAAGCTCCCGGGCGCGAAAGGCTGCCGTTCCTCGTCACCCACGACCTCCCGCCGGCGCCCCGCGTCCCCGGCCGCCGGTACCGGCGCCATGCGGGTGATCTCGGCCTCGGGCAGCGTCCCGGCCAGCATGGCGGCGACGTCGGGGCGCGGCGTGCCGAGATCGAGCACGCGACGAAAATCGCGTCTCACGACCGACAGCCGCTCGCGGAGGTCCTCGGCCACGCGGGCCGAGAGGAAGTCCTCTCCGCCTTCCGCGAGAGCGCGGGCGAGGCGGCGGCGGATCAGCGCGCGGTCGAAAACCTGTGGAGCTCGGGATCGGGCATCGTCAGTCATAGGAAATCCGATGGATCGCTTGGCGATGCGGGTTTCGGCTTCGCTCAAGCGCCGCGCGGGCTTGTGATGCTTTCCGAGCCGATCACTCGGACAGCATCATCCGGTCGATATGGCGTCCCGTTCGGGGAGCGTCAAAGGGCTGCGGCGTCCGGCATCGGTCTATCGGCGTTGGTCCTCCGATCGGGGGCGGAAGGCGCGGGGCAGGCATGGAGAGCAGTTCGGACCTGGCCGAAGCGCCGCACCTCTTCGCCGCCGCAGCAGCGCCGGCTCTCGACCCCGGCATGGCGCCGCCGCTGCGGCATCATCGCCTGTGGCGGCCGAAGCGCGTCCTGGTCACGCGCTCGGCCCGCGATTGGCCGCGCGCGGGCGAGATTGCGGCTCGCGCAGCGGCCTTCGGCGCCGAGGTGGTGGATCTTCCGAACGACCGGCTCGTCGGCCTGGCATCGGGCCAGAGCCCGGCGGCCGATTACCGCCTCGCCAAATCGACCCTGGCCGTGGTGGTGGCGTCGGCCGCCAAGCGCCGCCTGCAGCCGATCCCGCCCTCGGCCGACTGGCGCTTCGACCTCGCCGAGGGCTGCCCGGCCCATTGCCAATATTGCTATCTCGCGGGCTCCTTGGCGGGGCCGCCGATCACCCGCGCCTATGCCAATGTCGACGAGATCCTGGGCGGCCTCGCCGATCACGTCGGCAAAGGCACCGTCACCTCGGCCTCGGCGGAGCGCTCGGCCGAGGGTACGACCTTCGAGGCCTCCTGCTACACCGACCCGCTCGGCGTCGAGCACCTCACCGGCTCGCTGTCGGAAGCCGTGACGTTCTTCGGCCGCTGGAAGGCTCCCGTGCAGCTGCGCTTCACCACGAAATTCGCCGATGTGTCGCCGTTGCTGGGTCTCGCGCACGAGGGGCGGACGCGGGTCCGCATGTCGGTCAACGCGCCGGCGCTGATGCGCTTCGAGGGGGGCACCAGCCCGCTCGCGGAGCGGCTTCGCGGGCTGGGGGACCTGGCGCGCGCCGGCTACAAGGTCGGCCTCACGGTGGCGCCGATCCAGCCCGTCGAGGGCTGGCGCCACGGCTATGCGGAGCTCTTCGCGCAAGCCGCCCGCGCGCTCGACGGGGCGCCCGGCCTCGACCTCACGGCCGAACTCATCACCCACCGCTTCACACCGAAATCGAAGGGCGTGCTGCAGGGCTGGTATCCGGCCTCGACGCTCGAGATGGACGAGGCGCAGCGCTCCCGCAAGCTCACCAAGTTCGGCTCCGTCAAGCACGTCTACCCGGCCGCGCTCATGAAGGAGATGCGAGCCGAACTGACGGCGCTGCTCGGCCGGCACCTCCCGGCCGCCAAGCTGCTCTACTGGACGTGAGTGCCCCTTCTCGCCTTGCGGGCCAGCGTGCGCAGACGTGTCACCATTATATTTCGGTGCCGAGAGAGCGAGAGTTTCTGTCGAGCAGACCGGGACAACCTGCTTCAGAGCTTCCGTTTTTGCTAAAGAACGATCTATTTGTCGCCATGCCTGATCTTTGTGACAAGCTGACGCGGCGTTTGTTAAACATCATGTAACCTGGCTGTGTCCGTATCGTATCGTCGATCGGGGATGACGCGAGATGCAAACCAAAGAAGAGGCCCGGCTCGGAGCGTTACATCAACTCGGGCTGTTGGACACGTCCCCGAGCGAGGCCTTCGATCGCATCACCCGTATGGCAGGACAGATCTTCGCTCTGCCGATCGCGGCGGTCTCGCTCACCGATTTCGACCGGCAATGGTTCAAGTCCCGCATCGGGGTCGATCATTGGTCGATGCCTCGCAACAAGGCACCGTGCGCTCAGGTGACGGAGAGTTGCGGCGCAGTGGTGGTTCCGGATCTGCTCGAGCACCCGTGGTACCGTGACAGTCCGCTCGCTCACAAGGGCGTCCGCTTCTACGCAGGGGCGCCGCTGACCACCTCCGACGGTTTCTGCCTCGGAGCCATGTGTGTGCTCGGCTTGGAACCGAGACAGGCATCCGAGTCGGAGATGGCGTCCCTGACCGACCTGGCCGCCATGGTGATGGCACAGATCGAACTGCAGCATGCCTTCGGCCGCATCGATCCGCTGAGCGGCTTGGCGAACCGCATCCAGTTCGTCGAGGATCTCGAAGACCTCGCCCGAGACTGCCCCGGTGAGCGGCGGTTTGCCGTTTTGCTGGATCTGGCCAGCCCTGACCAGCTCAGCAATGCCGTGCGGGTCATGGGTTCCGCCTACCTGGACGACATGGTGGCCGAGTCGGCTCGTGCGATCAGGTCGGCGATCGGCTCGAGCCGGACGGCCTATTACGTGGCCGCCACCCAGTTCGTCCTGCTGGCTCCGTCCGATGCCGAGTAGCAGCCCTATGTCGCGACACTGACGGAGTGGTTGAAGAAGGTCCGCGGTTCCTCCGATTCGCGTTTCGTCACGACGACCGCGATCGGTGTCGTCCCGTTTGCACTCGGAGAGGTCAAACCTCGCGATCTTCTCAGGATGGCTCACAGCACCGCACAAAATGCCAGGGATTCCGAAGCCAAGGTGAGTGTCTATTCCGCGGACCAGGATGTGGCCCATCGACGGCGTTTCACGCTCCTGAATGCTTTCGGAACTGCTCTCGAAGGATTGGATCAACTCAAGCTTTTCTACCAGCCGCGGATCGATCTTGCCACCGGCACCTGTGTCGGTGCCGAGGCTTTGCTACGCTGGACCCATCCGACCCTCGGCCCGATCTCTCCAGGCGAGTTCATTGCACTCGTGGAACAGACTTCGATGATCAAGGCCACGACGGCCCGGGTCCTCGATATTGCCTTGACCCAACTCGCGGCCTGGCGGGATGCGGGGCTCGACCTGAAGCTTTCGGTCAACGTGTCGGCGGCCAATCTGCTGGAGCACGACTTCGTCGGTCGCGTGGTGGCCGGCTTGGCCGAGCATTCCCTCGACGCCGGCAGCGTCGAACTCGAGATCACCGAAAGCGCCATCATGAAGGACGCGGGACAGGGGCTCGCGGTGCTGGAAGGTATCGCGTCTGCCGGACTGCGCCTGGCCATCGACGACTTCGGAACGGGGTACAGCAGCCTCTCGTACCTCCAGCGGCTCCCGGCCCAGATCGTCAAGATCGATCAGTCGTTCATGCGTGATCTGGCGGCCGACGAGCGCAAGCATGTTCTAGGGCGTGTTGACATTCCCGCTTCTTTTTCGCGTTAGACGATTCGATTGGCGTTGATCAACCTGAGGTGGTTTTTCGGGTCATTTTCGGTGGGAGGGATTCCCCGACGTGCAACAACCTGATTCA
>JAABUY010002067.1_pt1 | contig 24830 bp, 23 predicted proteins | sample 5560271 | NCBI WGS metagenome assembly JAABUY01 (sample SAMN10711886, study PRJNA513374) | rock metagenome | isolation source: Antarctica rocks | place: Antarctica: Victoria Land, University Valley | reverse complement strand
GCAGGGGTCCTGCCGCAGCGGCATGTGGAGGGAAGGGAAAACCAATCCAAAACACTCCAGAACGAAGTGCAGAGTGCAACTCATGCTGCCAACAGCGACGCGCGTCGCAGACCGGGGCGGCCGGCGCAAGCCCGAATACCCCAAACATGTGACACACACAACGGTGCAACTGGCAGCCGCACCCACTCCCGCGCCAGCCTCTGCGGCTCAGCATTCCCTGCAGGGGCAAGAGCGCCCGCTGAGCCCGCTAGCCCGGGCCCGTCAAATGCAAAGAGCGGCGCACCACAGGTGCGCGGCAATGGCGTCAAATAGCGTCCCCGCCGGGACGGGCACCCCGCGCGCCCGCGCACGCCGGGGCCTGCCCGCAAATTATAACAGCGCGAGAGGCAAAAGGTAAGGGGCTTATCGCAAACTTCACACACTTGCAGGGCTTTACTGGAGCACTCAAAGGGCTCACGGCAGGCGGCCGGCGCGCCGCAGCAATATACCGTCTGCCGGATTGCTGGACCCGCGTGCAGGCATCCCGGCTGCTGATGCTGAGCCTGCCAGAAGGCAGCCTGGGCCGCTGGCGCTGCGCAGCAGCAGGCCAGGTCGTGCAACCGGCGGCCAGCAGCACACGCCCTGACCCCGCCGGCCTGCCACGGCTCCACTTAGCGCTGCACCCCTACCCCAACCTCTGTGTTAACATCCTGCTCACATTGCTGTCAGGAGAGCCCTCTATTCCCCACGCACACCAGGCTACGCACTGCTTGCCCCGGGACTGCGGATGGCCGCCGCTTGCCAGGGCGCTGTGCAGAGACACTCAGGTACAGCGGGGTGCGCCGCGCAGCCCAGCCCCGAAGGCCCTGGTGGAGGCCCAGGCCCATAGCCCTGGTGAAGACCCAAGCCCATGGACCTGGTGGCAGCCCGCAGCGGCTGGGACACGCCCCTGTCATGTCCTGAGCCGTCCAGGCTGCACGCATCGCACCCAGGCGCCCTGCTGCCAGGCTGCGCTGCCGGCGCACGCACGCGCGCTCATTCCTGCGCAGCGGCCACCACACGTCAGACAGTGACCAATCGCATGCGCATGGGCAACGGCTTGGGCGCTGCAGGCAGGGCCGCGCACAGCTAGCAGCAACTCGGCCAGACCAACCTCTGCACCATGCCAATGACAGCACCATACTGACTGGCCAAGACGGCCGGCAGCGCCTCGCTGGTCAGCAGAGCCGCGCAGCGCGCGCACACAATTCAGGGTGTGCGCAGGCACGCGCTCGCGCGGCACCACCACAGACACTCGCCAGGCCCTGCGCACTGCAGCACTCTCTGCTGCAGCGCCTGCATACACGCGCGACTCGGTCAAATTGAAGAACGGACCTAACCCTAACCCTAACCCTATCCTTGCGCCAGGCCCCGCGAGCGCCCGCACCCGCAGGAACATCTCCAGCATCGCGTCCATGCCCTCGCTCTTCACCTCCAGCGCGTGCGGCAGGCCGCCGCCGCCGCCCGCGTCCAGCCGGGCATGGCCGCTCGCGGGCCCGCCCAGATGCCCACCACCGCCCAGGTGCCCGCCGCCCAAGTGCCCGCCGCCTAAGTGCCCGCCGCCCAGGTGCGCGCCGCCCAGGCCCGGCTGCGGTGCGCCGTGGTCCAGCGGCAGCAGCGGCGGCGCCGGGAACTGCAGCAGGTCGCCTACATCATGGTCCGGCCCAAACGCCAGCTCGCCCGCGCGCGCCTGCGCACGTACGCCGCGTTGACTTGGTCCGGAGCGCCACAGCAGCGATAGGGCGCGGGCTCGAGCCCGTGCCCTATCCAATCTCAACCTCTAGTTTTTTCGGTCTCGCAGCCTTCCACCACCAAGCGCAACCTTCCAAGGAATAAAAAGGAACCCCACGCCCACTGCACTCCTATCACAAAACCTGGCACAAAACCTGGCAAGACACGAGCGTGCATGTTGGCATCCAGACCAGTCCATGCCGCTTACTTCAAAATACCAGTGCAGGCCATGCCGATCCCCACAATGCTTGACTGCTGGCCGTCGCAAAGACATGCAGGATGAGAACAGCCAAGCACGTGCCTGCATGGGCACAGCCGGAGGATAGCTCTGCGGGTTCCCGTACATCATCATAGCGTCAGCCGCGTCGCCCAAGCTCCCCGCGCCTGCGCCGCCACCAGCCGCCCAACGCTTCGCAACAATGCTGGCTCACGCCCACTACTTGGCGCTGCGGCCCACGACACGCAGCCTCACAAAACAAGCATGCCCAACATTGACCACGTGCAACGGGACAACCTGCCACAGGTGTCCCAGACGCACGCCGCGTCAGTGCCCTCGACGCGGCGCTCCCGCACTCAGAGGCCGCGCCGTGCCGCCACAGCTCTGCATCCTCCCTCAGTGCACGGGCGATACGTTGCCCAGAAACTGCACCAACACAGCCAGCCTTTGCCGAAAGGTCAAGCGCAAGGACGAGCGCGTCTCTGCCAGCACCGCACACCAGCGCAAAACCCACCGCACCCAACCCACAAGCTGCTTCCCTACCGACCAGCCTCCCTGCTCTGGCACAGCAGCAGCGCGTGCTGCGCGGCGGGCGGGGCACGCCTGCGCCCATGGGCACTGGCCCAAAGTGCTGGCCGCCGCCCATGCCGCCGCCCATGCCGCCGCCCACGCCGCCGCCCATGCCGCCGCCGCCCATGCCGCCGCCGCACATGCCGCTGCCGCCCATGCCGCCGCCGCCACCGAGCACGCCCGGCCCGGGCGCGCACGCGGCGGACAGCGCCACGGTGCCGGGTGGCAGGCCAACCGCGGGCCCGGCGCCGCCCGCCAGGCCGCCCGCCAGGCCGGCCTGCAGGCCGCCCAGGTAGTGCGAGGGCGCGCCGACGCCGCCCGGCAGGCCCAGCACGGCCAGCCCGGGCGGCACGCCGTTCATACCATTCATCTGTAACTGCGCGCGCGGGGCGGCGCTCAGCAACGCGGCGGTCCCACCGCGTGGCGACACGCCGTGCCTCCTGGTGGCTGCTTCCCCGACAACGGCCCGCCTTGCCGAGCCGCGCAGCCCGACCTCCCTTGAGGCGTGACAGACATGCACGCCTTCACAAGCTGCCACACGCACAACACAGGGCGACACCAGCGGCGAAAGCTGCGCCTGGCTGGTATGCCGAAGCGGCATTTGCGGCCGGGATTGGGATGACGGCAGCAGGTTTCTCAGTCACACAAATGACTTGAGCAGCGGCAATCATACCTTCCTGGCACCCTTGGTGCACTCCTGTTGCCCTAACCCAAACCCGGCAGGCAGGTCCCGTACGCCCGGGGCGCCGCACCTGCTGCAGCTGGCAGTTCAGGTACTCGCGCTGCCCGACTGGCGTGGCCAGCTGCGCGGCGAGCGTGGGGTCGATGGCCGGCGCGCCCGCGCCGCCCATCATGGCCGGGTACGCCGCGCAGCGGCTGCTCGCGCGCCCGCCGCGCCCCGCCGCGCCGCCCATGACCTGGATCTTAGCCAAGCCCTGGCGATACTTCTGCGCGGCGCAGGATACCATACGTCAGGCTTGCCAATAACCTTTGCAAACACGGCCCTCGCCGGACGTCCCTATGCCTCTGACCATGCCCTGGCCTCCAGAACGGTGCAGTCAGGCTGCTGGTGTGAACCCTCCTGGTCGAGGACAGCCCCCAAGGCAAGCAGCGGCGCCTACAGCACAGCCAGTTGCAAGGAGCGCAGCGCTTAGAGGCTGGCGGCCGCGCCTGCAGGTGGCTGGCGACGTTTTCCCGCGTCAGGCCCTCCACGTTCATCGCGTCCAGGATGCGCTTCGGGACAGCCTCTGCCGCACCGGAACGAAAGGTGTCAGGCGTAGAGCGAGGTGTAGAGCGAGGCACAGCAACGTCACAGGCGCGCGCGCACACAGGAATCGCGCTCCACTACGAGCAGGCACCCTGCGCGGCAGGGCATCGTGGTGCAGGGTGCCATAAGCAGGTGTCATAAGCAGCTCAGGTAGTCCGCCGCCACATCTCCAGCTCGCAGACACACGGGCTGTGGCAGTGCACGGCCGAGCAGCCTTGTCTCCACCTCATAGACACAGGGGGTGCGACAGGGCGCGCGGGCCCCGCACTGTCCACGCCCAGCCGCTCCACCGCCTCCACGAACTGCTGGTGCATCTCCGCCGACCACACCACGCGCGGCTTCTTCGCCGCGCCCGTGTCGTCGCTGTCTCGCCGCTGCGCGTCCCACGGGGTGGGTCAACGACAAAGTCACTGACAAAGACAGAGCACGCAGTGTAGAAGATAGATTCCATCCCAGCACCAAGGGGCGGTCACGCGCAGGACGGCGTCACACGCGTGCAGGTCTGAGTCCATGACCTTGAAGCGCATGCTCGCACACCCGCAGCTGTGTGTGGTGATACCCCAGGGCCCAGGGCTGTGGGCCGCGCCTCTTTCCGCTTCTTCTCGCCGCTCGAGCGCTTATCATCGTTCACTTCCTCGTCGGATGCCTCCTTCAAGTCCTGCGAGTGCCCAGAGCCCTGCGCGTCCACCTTGGGGGTGAGCACAGCCAGCCACGGCGCACAGCCTGCCCGGCGGCACACGCGCTCTCGACGTCTTCCAGTTGTGCACAAAGCCGCCATGCGCGATGGGCATGTCAGCTCAACTTGTTGGCGGCAAGGCCGCAAGGATGCCGTCTTCACAGACGGTCCAGCCCTGCCAAACTGTCGGCGCTGTGTGTGGACCACGCGCCTGCAGCTTGCGTCGAACGACGTGCTGCCAGACGTTGCGCAACTCCTCCTGCCGCACGGGCTTTATTAGGAAGTCCACGGCGCCGTGCGTGACGCCCTGGAAGACCACATTCTCCTCGCCGTTCGAGGACATCACTGCGCGGCGCGCGCAGGCCCGGGTCAGCACTGCGCACAGTCGCCAAAGCCCCCAACGCAGCGGCACGCACAAACACACGCTGGTCAGCGAGGAAAGCAGCGCAGCGCAAGAGCACGTCCAGCAAGGCGCGCTGTTGCGGAGCGGCGGCAGCCGGGAGGCCGGCCGCATGCGGTGACGCGTGCTTGCATGACTCCCAAGATAAGACTGCAGGCAGCCCCGGCAGGGGCGCACTTATGACCGGCAACCCCAGCTCCAGACCAATGTGCTCCAGGAGCTTGAAGCCGTCCATGTCTGCGGCGCGCGCGACGCATTAGCAACGTGCGGCGCGTGCAATCCGCTCCGCCTGCACAAGGCCTCCAGACAGGCAGCGCGTGCGAGTGCTGGGTACGCGCCTGGCATGTACACGTCTGACAGCACCAGGTCGAAGTGGTCTGAGCGGTCCCGGAGTTTGTCCAGGGCAGCGAGGCCATTGGGGCAGGTCGTCACTGGGCCGCCCCGGTAAGCCAGCGTCAGTGCAGTGCCAGTGTGCGCCACAGGCAGCAGCAGCTCGGCAGCAACATGCAGTGCCGGGCCACGCCGGCAGCGAGCCGGAAAAGCATCGTCGCCAGTCGAGGGGGTTCTCTACGCACGCCCTCGGCTTCGAGCTGCCGCCCAGGGGCCCGCACCCGCGTACTTGCAGCGCTTCAGCATGTGCTCCACCACCTTGAGGCAGAGTGGATCATCATCTACCACCAGCACTCGCAGCCCAGCTGGAAACTTGTCGTCCCAGTTACTCTCTTTGAGCACCACGCCAGTCATCCGCGCACGCGCAGCCGGCGCCGGCCGCAAACGGTCACAGCTGCGCCGCCAGACGCTGGAGTGCGCCCGCCACGGCGGGGCTTGCCCAGCCGCTGCAGGCTGGGCCTAGGCGGCGCGCCTGCAGCAGCGCTGGCACTGCAGCCCTGCTTCAAACCCAGGCACCAGCGGGCCACGGTAGAGGCCCACTGCTAGACTCTAAATGGAGATTTTATTCCGGTGGGGCCAGCCAGTCATAGCCGGTGCTTTCTTACACACAGGCGGTAGAGACACTCTTGTAACCACAAGGCCCAGCACAATGCACTTTGACGGTGTTTGCTCCCTCAGCAACCAGGGCAGCCACGCCAAGCTTGCCCTTCAAACCCTCCTCTCACTCTTGATTCGTAGCCAAACATGGCTGATATACATGGCTGTCATTCTCATTCTGCCATCCAAGTTCTGTTTATTACTCAACGTCTGATCTACCCAGCTTTATGCGCATGCCCACCTCAGACTTTCACAGTAAAATACACGCGTTGCTACATCGCCCGACAGACGCGCCGCGGGCCCTGGAAGGAATGAATTACAACCGTATATCAGCCAACATTAGGCTGCTTACGGGCGGCTCTCAGTAGAAGTTCCACACTGTCGCGACCTTCTCCACAAAGCCGCCGCCCGTGGCAATGGCGGACCTGGCGCAGCAGGGCCCATGAGCTGCTGCAGGGGCGCGGGGCGTGCGGGGTGCGCGCCGGCCGTGCCGAGCAGCCGCGGCATGCAAACAAGTCTGGCAGCAGGCGCAGGGCTGCGGGCGCGCACCGCAGGAACTCGCTCTCGGGCGGCACGCCGTTGAGCAGCGGGATGGCCACCGTCATGCGCAGGCTCTGGTGCAGGTCGCTGCGCGCGCGCGCCGGCCGCGAGCGCCTCAGTGCGCCTCGGCGGCCGGGCGGCGCCACTTGCAACACAGGTGGACGGCCGGCGCATGCGCCAAACTTGCAGACCCCGCACACCTGCCCAGGAAAAGAAGCCCGCATGCTTTGCATGTCCACACAGGCGGGCCCCCTCCGCCACGCTCTAGCAGGGCCCAACTACAACACCAGGCAATCGGAGGGGAGGAAGCGAGCCTGCGCGGAGCCGCCAAGAGCAGTGCCTGCCGACCCTTTGCCAGGCAGGGTGCCTGCCTGCGGACCAGAGCTGGGCTGCAAGTTGGGTCAAGCGCCCATGAGGCCCTGACAGGGGCGTGCGCAAACCCTCTCAGCCTCACGGCAGGATGCCTGGGCTTCTAACTTAGCTCCGCACACGCAGGTAACTTAGCTCCGCGCACACAGGTCAGGTCCCTCACCGTTGCCTCCCCGCCGCGCCTCAGCACTCCAGGCCAGCGACCCGCGCAACCCGCGCCGTGTGCAGCACCGCCCGCCCTGATCTGATTTACAGCCATAGTCGGCTGATATGCGGCTGTGATTCGCTGCGGCAGCGCCGCGGGCGCGCCACTGCACGCGCAGGTCCTGCCGGAACACCTCGCCGACGCGGTCCAGCACCTGCTTGGTTGGCAAAACCTACCCTACCCAGCACAGCACCGCCCTGCAAGAGTCTGCAGCAGCGCGGCGGGCGCGCCTCTGCACGCGCAGGTCCTGCCGGAAGACCTTGCCGCCGCGGTCCAGCACCTGCTTGGTGGCAAAACCTACGCTACCCTACCCAGCAGGCGGCTGCGGCAGCGCCGCGGGCGCGCCTCTGCACGCGCAGGTCCTGCCGGAAGACCTCGCCGCCGCGGTCCAGCACCGCCGCCTCCACCACCTCCGACAGGCTCGCCACGCAGCGGCAGTAGCCCAGCACGTGCAGGCGGCGCGTGGGGTCCAGGCCGTTGGTCGCCTGCGCGCTGCGCGCCCCGGCCTGAGGCAGGCGCATATCAGGCCAGCACGTGCAGGCAGCGCGTGGGGTCGAGGCCGTTGGTCGCCTGCACGCCGCGCGCGCCCCGGCCTGAGGCAGGCGGGGCGGTGCGCGGCGCGCCGTGCAGGCGCTCGCCGTGCGGGCGCGCCAGGCACTGTGTGTGTGCCTGTACGGCAGGCGTTGGCGGCGCTGCGCATACGGCGCGCAGGCGCCTGCACGTGGGACGGCGCACTCTGGGTATGTCCCTGGGTCCTGCCTTGCTGTGCGTGCGCAGGGCAGCACACCCAGGCATGCAGGGGCCCAGGCCATGTGGAGGGAGGGTGCTCAACAGCAGGCCTGCACATGCGGAGCGGGCTGCCCAGTGCTTGCAAGAGCGGGTCCCATACTTGCGAGGAGCGGAGCGCGGGGCGCGCCTGCACCAGGAAGGTCGCCCCCAAGCACAGGCCCTGCTCTTGCCAGGTCGGCAGCGGCTGCCTGTTCTCCAAGCGCCGCCGGAGCCACGCCTGCAGCAGACGGAGGGTCAGTCGCCTTTGCTCTCGGCGCTGGCAAACACGCCCTCCAGGGTGCCCGGCCACCCCGGTGCCCGTGTGCACCTGCGTCGAGCGCCTGCAGCAGACGGAGGGTGAGTTGCCTCCGCTCTGGGCGCTGGCAGACAGGCACTGCAGGGCGCTCGGCCACCACGGTGTCTGAATGCACCTGCGTCGAGCGCCGTCGCCCAAAGCTCGGGAGCCGCACGACGCCATCCGCGGTGAAGAAGGTGACCACCTGTCCAAGTGCCGCGCGTGACGCGTAGGGCTCCTGTAGGGCAGGGCACGGGGCGCCGACCAACGCAAGGGCGCGCGCGCCTGGTCAGGCGGTGCCGCATCATCCGCGGGATCCACACCGCCTGAGTTCCTCAGCAGCGCAACCTGTGCAGACAAACAATGCCAACCTCAAGCTCAGCACTGGCCCGCCTGCCTGCAGCTACAGCAACTGAAGTGCGACATTGCTATTGGACGTGACGCAAAAAGCAGGCACGCACCGGACTGCGCCTGCATCGCCTGCTGATGCTGCTGCGCTGTTTCCGGCACTGGATGGTGCATGTTTGACTGTCTATGCAGGACAACGATAGCACTCCTGCAACGGCCATCCTTTGGACCACGATTTTCAAACGGACTTATTTTTCCTTCTTTTTTGGCAGACATGGTGTGCTGAGGGCTTCGCTACCCTCCCTCCACGCCAGCGAAGTCTGGGCAAGGCGAGGCTCAAGGCCCAATCTGTGTCAGGAGGCGGGCCAGTGGGGACTGCTACTGCATGCAGCCTTCGCGCCGTCTTGTTGGCTTTGGCACAGCATGTGTGCAGCATTGATGGTGCAGGCTGCACCTGGACCGTGTCGCGCTGCCCGGGCGCACAGATGCTGCGGCGCGGCCTGCGGTCTTTGAAGCAGTTTTATTGCGTGGCTGCCGAGGTGCGTGCCGCCACCTGCTTGCATCACCAGACATGCCTTGCTTGTCTAGTACAGTGAGATATGGGCAGCAACTTTCCTGTATATTTCCTTACTAGTTTGTACGTCCTGCATAACAAGTACCTACGCTGACATTAGCTTCGGCAATAAGCACTGTGCTGTGTGCTGGCGCGCAGTGTGGCCTCCTGCAGCAAGGCCCCCAGCCGTGGCGGGTCTGGCAGGGCACGGCGAGCCTGCAGCCCATTGTACAGACACGAGCGTTTGCGATACGAGGCTCCTATGACATGCCTGACGTGGCCGACAGTGCCTTTGAAGCGCAGGTTGGTCCAGGCTTGTGGGTGCTTGCCCGGGTCTCACCTGCACACTCCTGCCTGCTGCCGCTTGCGCCACTGGTCTAGCGCCTTGCTGGGGCAACACGCCAGGGGCGGCACGCCGCGACAGCCCGCCTTGCCCGCCTGACGCTGCCAGTGAGACCTTTCGCAGCGTCACGCTTTCCAGGGCTTGGTCAGGCGTCCCTGCCTGCCGCTGCTCCAGCTCTGACGGGCCCTCCGCTTGCTGAGCAGAGGTGTGCGTGCCAGGCCGACAGCGGACTGGGTGTGGAGCTATACGACGTTGAGGAGGAGGCCCATGCAAGGCGGGAGGCCATATACGAGGAGGCCGGCGCCCCCTCGGTGAGCTGCAGGCGCACCCGCGCCGCGCTGCTCTGTGGACCACCCGCAACTGGCCGGTGTATGGCCGCTGCGGCAGTGCCTGGCGCGCGGCTGGGCGGGTCGCTGCGCTGACCAGGCAGCTCTCTGCGTGCCGGGCTCTGCTGTCGCCGACCCTGGCAAGCTGAGGCTGCACGCACCAGCTGGAGGCAGGTGCAATGACCGCACCCACCAGCTGGAGGCATGTGCAAAGACCGGACAGCGACCCTGGCGTGCTGCGCGCCGCGTCTGCAGTGCATCTGCGCCTGGCTGGCGGTGGTGGCTGCAGCAGCGCGGCTGCGTGCGCAGCTCGCGCGACTGACGCGGGGCGCGCGCTCGGCGCAGGAGCCCGCGCTGCAGATCCCGGCGGCGCCGGTGTGGCTGCTGCTGCTCACGGCGCCGCGGCGCCACAATGACAAGGCGCTGCAATCGCAGTGGCGGCTGCTGGATGCCCTGTACAAGCCCGGCCGCGGCGCGCCGCAGCTCAAACTCGCGCGCCGGCACGGCATCGACGCAGACGTGGAGCAGCTGCAGGCGGAGCTGCCGCGCGTGCTCGCGCACCTCACGCCGCTGCTGCCGCTGGAATACCTGGCCACGGCGGCGGCGTGCCTGCTGCGTGCTCATCTCGCGGGCATTGTGCGCCCCTAGTCATAGGTTTTAGGGTAGGGTAGGGTATGGGGCCGCAGCCATCACCCCATGCGCCCTAACCGCACCTGCAGAGCCCGCTTGTTCGCTCGGCGCGGGCACGGGCAGGCTCGTGCGAGCTGCCCCCACACTGCCGGCAGCGTGATGCAGAGGCGCAAGGCAGGGTAAGCGCGCAGCACACCTGTTCTCAAGCACGAGGAGTGCTGCGACGCCGCCGCTGCGACGCGCGCCGCATCCACGTCCGCGCAGGACTGGAACGACGTGGTCGTGCTCCCGGAGCCCCGGCCGCCAGAGGTGGAGGCGGCGCTGGAGGTGGTCAAGCGCGCCGCGCAGCAGCGCATGCCGCACAGCAACCAGGAGGTGCGCGGCGCGCGCTTGCCGGGTGCCGCACAGCAAGCATGGGGTGCGTGGGGTGTGCTTGCTGGCCTCGCCTGCGTCCCAAGGCAGCTCGGAGGCGTGTATACGGTTCATGCAGACCACACCCTACCTTGCTGCTGCACATGCCCTTCCGGGACCGCGCCGTGCGGGCGTCCTCTGGCACCTTGCTATAAATGGGAGTCCAGCTGATTGCGTGGTGCTGCGCATGCATGGCACCGTTGCTGCAGACCAACCAGTGACCACTATCAACTTTCGAGCACGGTTGGTTCGGACGTCGGTGCGGGCGTGGGCGTGCTCTTGGAACAGCCTGCATCGTTGATCGCACACTCACAAAAGGCTGAGAGCTGAACCGTGCAGGAGCTGGCCAACTACCTGGTGATGATGCAGCAGCTGGGCGAGCGGCTGGCGCCGGGTGCGTACGTCGCCGCCGCGCGCCGCGCGCGCGAGGGCGTTCGGGACATGACCATGTTCCTGGCGGTGCACATGGCCGGCGGCCTGAAGTATGACGTGCAGCGCCACCCCGAGGTCGCCGAGGTGTTCGCGCAGCTGACGGAAAAGGCGCGTGCGGCGCCCGCCGCTCTGCTAGCTATACTTCAGTGCTACTTCTCGGTGTGCAGCGTCATGCAAGGGGCAGCTGCCAAGCTGCCGCAGTCGCCGGTGGTGTCAGGCCCTTGCATGAGAGGGGGCGGGCGGGGCCGAGGCGAAAGCGAGGCTTGCTTTTGCAGCCGGCCGCCTGCCAGCTTATGCTGCTGTTTGGTGTGGATGCCAGCCCTCCCACTCCCAGCTATGCCTCCTCTGCTGCACGCGACAGGGGAAAGCATGTGCTGTCGCACTACACCCTCATCTGGCACCACTTACATCATGCTGGCAGCTTTCAACAGGCGAGCAAACAGACGACGTGGGGGACGTCCTGCGCGGTGCTTCATGTTTCGCCGCGCGCCGAGCGCGCATGAGGCGCTGAGCCCGGCGGGCCTGGATCGCGGCAGGTCCGGACGTCGCAGATACTGTGGTCCGGGAAGCTGATCTACACCGCGCTGCACATCCGCCACATGGGCCACGCGCAGATGCTGCCCCCGCGGCAGCTCTTGAAACAGGTCGCGACGGGTATCGCGGGCTTTGGCGGCGCGGTGCGGCCCTGGCTTGCCTGCTCCACTCAGAGCAGGAAGGATGAACTAGAAGAGTGCCTGCGCAGTGCTGCAATACTGCATGGCAGCACTCACGCAAGGCCGTACCGCCGCCAGCACTGCTCAGGCCTGATAGCGAGGATGGTGATTAGGGTTGGGGCTCAGTGGCGGCGCCGCGTGGCAGGCGGTATGCGCGCTGCTGTACGGGCTGACCCTGCACAGGATCTACGACAATAGGCTACTGGGCGCGGCGGTTGTCCGGGTGCGCGCGGGGCGTGCTCGGGCACGCGCGGCTGGGATGCCATGGGCGGCGAGCCCCTGTCATTGCGAAAGGGCGCTGTTGTGGCCGCCCGGGGCGGCATGACCTGTGTTGCGTGCGGCGAGGTGCCTCCGCTGCGCGCCCTGCAACCTCAGCATCCCAGCCTGTGGGCGCCAACGCAGCGCCTCCGCTCATGCACGCTGCCTCGCATGCCATGCGTGCAGGCAGGGGAGGCAGCTGGGACTGCCCGGCTGTGCTTGCAGGCAGGGGAGGCAGCCAGGTCGCCCGGCTGTGCTTCCAGGCAGGGGGGTGGGAGCTAGGGTCGCCCGGCTGCGCTCGTGGCTGGCAGCCATGCAAACGCGCGCCGGCGCGCTCCCGCCGGCCGACCCTTCACGGGCTCCGATTATCGCGCCTGCTTGGCCTTCGCAGGCCGGGCAGCTGGCGGAGCGCAAAGAGGTCAACCTCCGCATGCTGACCGACATCATGCGCAGCCTGGCGACCATGGGCTACCCGCTCACGCGCGAGCAGGCCGCGCCGCTCATGGTGGGGCCGAGGCCCACAGGCAGGGCTTGTGGTGGAACACTCCGATTTAACTTCCGCATGCATCCTGCAGGGCTTATGGGTGGGACGCTTGCACACCACGCTTCGCATGCATTGTCACGGATGGCCATGTGAAGCTGGGCGGACGGTGCCACGTCACGGCCCCAGACCCGCAGTGTTGCAAGCCGTGCGGTGAGTGGGTCGCGCGCGCACGCTTCTTGCGGCGCCAGGCTCCGTGCAGCGCCCCGCACGGCGCAGCGCGAGAGCCCTGCGGTGCTGCGCGCGGCGCCGCACCCCTGCTCCACGCATGGTGATCCTACCTGTGCCGTACAGCGCCCGCCTGCGCACGAGCCGGGCGGCGCGGCGCGCGCGCGCAGGCGCGCTTCCAGCAGCAGTGCGCGGAGCTGGGTCAGCCGACGCGGCGGCCGTACATAGTCCCGTTCCTGCTCGCCGCCGCGACGCTCGGCCGCCTGCCCGCGGCGCAGTGCCGCGCGCTGCTGCAGGACGTGACGCGCCGCGAGGTGCTGCTGAGCGCGGACCTGCTGCACGGCAGTGGCGTGGACGTGCTCAGGGTGCGGGCATGTCAGAGCTAGGGTTAGGGTCGGGCTCGGGGCACGCCGGGAGCGTCGGCGGGCCTGGGGCCTGCTTGCGCGCGGCGCGAGCCCGGCCGCGCGGGCCACCCCGGCGCAGCGCAGCCGGGCCCTGCAGGGGCGTGTACGGCGGGCGGGCGCTGCGGCACATGTGCGGAGAGTGTCGCCCGCCGACGCATGTCTGCATGGCTCCGCGTGGATGGGCCTGTCTGCAGTGCCTGCTGTGGCCATCTGTCAGCCGCCCAAGCGTGCCTCGCAGGGGATCATTAATGAACACAGCGTCAGGTCCGGGGTTGGTGGGAGATTGGCCGCCGCCCAAAAACCCGCCGGTGTTTTATTGAGGCGGCCTCCGACGCAAGCGAGCTCGGACAGGGGGTCAGTGGGGCGCTCAGGGCCTGCGCATGCGCGGCACTCGGCGTAGTCGGTGCTGGCCGCTTCATGCATGTCGCAGCACTACACACAGCACGCCGAGCGGATTTGCATGGTCATGGTGGCACGTGCATGGCCGCTGACGCGCGCGGCTGCTGCGATGCGGCCAGGCCGCGACGCTGGCGAGCCTGGTGGCGGGCAGCCCGGCCGCGGCCGGCGCCGCGCACGTGCTGCCGCCGGAGGTGTTTGCCGTGGCCGCGCTGGAGGCCAAAGTGCCAAATCAGCTGCCGCCGTGGGGCATGCGCGATGCGGTGCGCGTGTGCTGCCGGGGTTGATGCAGCTGCGCTTAGCAGCTAGTGTTGCTGCCTGCCCGCCTGTTCACGGCCGCGCCGCGGCATGCTATCTTAATGATGCAGCGAGCATGCAGCCAGCGCACGGAGACAGAGCACTTTCTGGGGCGTGTCTCTGCTCGCACTGCAGTGCTCCTCAGGCCCGCACATCCTCGAGCTTGGGGAAGCGAGCGGGCGCGCCGGTGCTTGTGCGCCGGCAGAATTGCAGGCAGACCCTCCGCGAAGGGCATGCCGCCGATGCCGCGCGCGCGTGCAAGTGGCCAGCATGCTCGGCAGCAGCGCAGGCAGGCCCTGCGCGAAGGGCGTGCCGCCGATGCCGCGGGCGCGCGCAGGTGGCCGGCATGCTGGCGGAGCTGGGCCTGCGGGACGTGCGGCAGGGGGTGCCCGTGTGGGGCGGCGCGCTGAGCGCGAACGTCGTTGCGGCCGGCCCGGACGGCCGCGGGCCGCTCGCGTTCGCGCTGGCCGAGGACGCGATGTTCTCGCGCGCGGCGTACGACGGCGACGGCCTCGGGCGGCCGACGGGCACGCTGCGCGCGACGCAGCGGCTGCTGGCCGCCGCGGGGTACCGGGTGCGCCGCGCTGTCAGCGTCACCGCGTCGGGGCGTCCGCGGCCGCGCAGGCTGCCCGGGAGCGCTGAGTCTCGCACGACTGTGGCTTGCAAGCGGCGGCGGGCGGCGTCGCCGCTGGAGCGGGATGCGGCGGCGGTCGTGTTAACCCTATCAATAACCCTACCCTGGCGCTGCCCGTCGCAGGTGGTCGTCGTGCCGATCAGCGCCTGGCAGCGCGCGTCCGCGCCCAGCCCGGCGCCGGACGCGGCGGCGTACCAGGCGCAGCGCGACGCCAAGCGCGCGGCCCTGCTGGAGGGGCTGCTGCGGAGCCCGGCGTTAGGCGCGTCCGCGGATGCGGGCGGGCCGGCTCGACCAGCCGCGGCGGCGGAGCCAGGCGCGCGGGGCTGCTGCGGACAGCGTCGGGCACGCAGGCTTGCTAAAGTGAAGAAGGCGTGTGCGCTGCTGCTGGGCCGCAAGCCCGTGCTGGGATGGGTGTGCTGCGAGACTGTCGGCCGCGCGGCGGCTGCAGCGCGGCTGCTCGCCTAGCACCCCAAACGCCGCAGGCGCGCGCGCGCGGCTCGAGTCGACTGTCTCAGGGGTCAGCGATGAGACCACCGCTGTCCGCTCGAAGGTAGGGCAGGGTGCACTGCTTCGCGTCATGAGGCAGCCTGCATAAGCGTAGCATGACCTACCCTACGCCCTAATCCTATCAGCATCTGCGCAGGGCCGCTGGAGAGGGCGTTAGCCGCTGCCGGCGCGGCCGACCCGGGCGCGGCCGCCGCAGGCATGCGAGCAGAGACGGCCGCCTTCAGGCCAGGTGCGGGAAGGGCCATGGCTGCGGGGCGCGTGCTGTCACCTGCAGATGAGATGAACATGAAGCAGCCCTATTTGTGCAGGAGTGTGTTGCATGGTGGGAACGTGTGGTGCTCGACCATGTCGCATCGCAGGGCACGCGACAGGCTCATAGCACATGGAGCCGGCGCGTGCATGACAGCGATGCGCCTGTTCCTACTGCTCTCAGCCTGATCCTCTTGTTATTGCCTCCTCTGAAGTCGCAGCCAGCCTTGCGGGGCGCGCAGACGCGTATCCTATGGCAGGGCAGTGTGTGCACGCGAAATGCACACCGTCATGTGCCCTAGAGCGCTTTTGGCAAGCTTTAGACTGGCAGGGTGCGGGCGCTTGAGGGGCCTGAAATTGCGCCTCAGCACAACGTCTTGCGTGTGTCGCGCGGCAGGCACGCCGCCACGAGCGGAGGCGCGCGCGGCGCGTGACTGGGCTGACTGGGACAAGGACGAGGACGCGGTGAGCTCGACGCAATAGGCCACCGGCTGTGCTGCGAGCAGCTCTCAGCAGCGCCCCTTGCCGACGGCCGCTCTGGTGCTGCACGGCTGTGCTGAAAGGTTTGGCTGCCTGGCGGCCTGCTGATGAGGCCCTGTGCGGCCTGCACATGTTGTGGCTTTGCTTGGACATGACCTCGAACGGCCTGGAGCTCATAGGCGCCTGTCTTGACAAGGAAGAGCCCTGGGTGTCCCTCTAGAAATCCTTAATGCATGCCGACACAGGCCCGCCCAGCGCATGCGGCTCAGGCCTCTGCTAGCTTGAATGGCTGCTTGCTCTCTCATTCGTCGTATGAGACGTGTTTGCAAGTGAGCTAAGCAGGTGTGGAGGGAGTGACGTTGGCAACGAGCCGTCGTTTGCTTGGTGTCATCCTGTAGCAGTGTACATCGCACAACGCAAGAGTGACAAGAAAGACTATTGTTAAGTACGTAATTTACATTCACGCTGCTGTGCCGTATGACACTTTGTCATGCTGTGCCACTCCATACCCGAATGCATATATACAGCTTCGTACAACACATCCAAAATTGTCGTTGTGGTGTTACGGCATGGTAGGCACCCAAACAGCCTCGCACGCATGCGGCCATGAGCAGCCGGGTGTGCAGCACGCCCGCCGGACATGCCGCCGCGACATTGCGTGCTGCCCTGCCTCAAGCGGCGGCCGCCGCTGCCGCTGTGCCGTCACTGGCAGACAGCGCACATCCACGTTCTCCCACCGGCCGCGCCTTGCCTGGAGCGCGCCGCGCGGCCGTCTACTGCGCCGCTGTGCGCTGCGTGCGCCCGGCCCGGCTCAGGCTAGCCCGCGGCCGCCCTACCCGAAGGCCGCGCCCGCTTCGGCAGCGGCGCACCTCCCGCGGCGCTCTTCGCGGCCTCCCCTTTAGCTGCCTGCGCCTTGCCTCTCGCGGGCTTGCCGCTCGCGCTGCCCCGCCTGGACCCCGCTGCGCCGGCGGCGCCTGCGCCCGCAGATTGCTTTTGCGCGCCACTCGCCGCCTGTCCCTCCTCCTCCTCGTCGGGCGGCGCCGCAGCCGCTGCGCCAGCGCCGGCGGCGCGCTTGCGCTTACCAGCGGGCTGCCCAGCCTTGAACCTGTCGTCCCGCTCCGCCGCCTCGCCCCCGGCGCGCTCGCCAGCAGCGGCGGGCCCGTCCCCCTCCTGTTTGTGCTCGTGCGCCGACCCGGACGTGCCAGGCTCTGCGCCGGGCTCTGCGCCCGCGGCCTGATCGCCCCCGCCGCCGCCGGCGGCCACGTCACGTGCGAAGCGCACCGCTGCGGCGCGCGCCTGCGCGAGCGCCTCGGCCGCCGCGGCCTTTCCGCCGCGCGCCTTGAGCCCGTGGTCCCCGCCGTCCATTGTGTGCACCTGCACGGGACGTCGCATCTGTTGTAAAAATCTTTCAAGGGTTCTTGAAACAGCACATCGACCATGCAGGAGCTGCGGCGGTGCAGCGCACGGCACGTGCAGCAACCATGTGCAGGACGTTGCCTTTGGCTCACATGCTTCACACACGGCTGAATGACGATAAGTTGTCTGCTCGCATGTGAGGCTGCAAACGCGGGACCGCCCGACCCACCTCCACGCGGGGCGAGGCCAGGCGCGCGCGGACGGCCTTGAAGTGCGCGTCCTCGCAAAAATTATCGCGCGTGCCGCGCACAAACAGCAGGGGCTGACGCAGCTCGACAAGCGGCATGTCCCGCAGGCGCTCCTGCGCGCAGCCCATGCGCTCGACCCTCTCGGCCACTGTACGTGTGTTTGTTTGCGTGTGTGCGTGGCTAACCAGGGCACGTTTAGTGCTTGGACTGTGCTTGCTGGACGAGCAGAGGCTGCGCTCAGCGAGGGCTTGCGCCCTGTGCGCGCCAGAGCGCCCCCACGTGACAACCCAGGGCCAGGCACCCGCAAGCACAGCCCACCTGCAGTGCTTATACACAGGGCCCAAAGGCAGCCTATCCATGTGCTAATAAGGCTCCACCTGTTGGCCAGGGGGGTGCAGCGGGTAGCTGAAAAAGATGCACGCCAGCACATCCGGGTCGCCCGACGCGACCTCGCTCGCCACGCGACCTCCCTGCACGCTTGGAGCAGCGCGTTAGCGGAGCGCTACGCCGGCAGGCTGCAGGACCGTCCTGCACGGCGTCCTGTCATCTTGTCCAATAGAAACTGTCCGCCATCCTTTGTGCTCACATGCCATCAGCCCGCACCATGGAGTGACCCGCCAGTATCCAGCGCTGGCATATCTGCGCGCGGCCGTGCTCCAGGAGCGCCCGGCAGGCCGCCGCGCGCTTGCCCAGGGACGTCTGCAAGTGGAAGCGCAAGGTCGTGAACCCCGCATCCGCAAGCGCCTGCGCCGTCTCGGGCAGGTGTCCGCTGTCCCTGTCCCCGCTGGCGCCTGGCATGAGTATCACTCCCACAGGGTCCGCTTCGGAGCTGGCCCCAGGACTGCGCTCGGTCACAGCAAACTCCAAGCTCTTGCCGTCAGGCAGTACCACTGTCTGCGCCATGTTTTCGCTGAGACTTGATTGCGAGAGGCTAGCCAAGTGGTTTCAGAGCTTGTACTTGCTGAGCGCTTCTACAACTTGTGTAAATATGTCATGCCAAAGAGTGGCAGCAGGGTCTGCGCGTTTTCTGCATGGCCGTAAGCAGCCAAGTTGGGGTGGCAGGCGCGGTGCAGGCGCGGCAGCACGTGCAGGCGGCATGGACGCACCCTGGGACAGCGGCTCTAGCGTGTCGACGAACAGCAGCATGGCCGTCAGGTTAAGCGCGGGCAGCAACAGTCCAGGGCGGCGTGCAGCGCCGCCCGCCGCGGGGCCGCACCCGTGCCGGGCTCGAGTGTCAGGCTTGCGGCGTATGCGTTCTGCGCAACGCTGATGTCCCAGGGCGCCGGCGGGGTCGCGGCTGCCAGCGCGAAGGCCACATAGGCATGCGCCGCGTCGGTTGCAAGGAAGTGCATCGTGTCGGTGTCAGCACAGTAATGGCGCTTGTGAGGTTGCTCGTGCCAACTGTGTTCTGCTCGTACACCAAGCCGTAGAGCGCGGCGAAGGCCAACCGGTACAACGCGCCGCGGTGGCGTCAGCGCCTGGGGTCTCTCCTCAGGGTCGCCTGGCGCCGCAGCCGGGCCGGGGTTCGCCTCCGTCCAAGCCCGCTGGCGGTTGCACGGTGCCTGCGACGGCGCGCAGGTTGTACTTCCGGGACCCGTTGCGGCCTGTCAGGAGCTCGCTTGCGCGCCAGCCCGTCCTGCGAGAGCGCAGGCTGCTGGCTGGAAGCGTGTGCCCGTCCGGGACCCCCACCAGGCGCTACCTGCTGCGCTGCCAATGGCGATGGCTGCCGAGCTGTTCCAGCCCCGCAACTCACGTTGGGGGCTACTTCAGATGAGAGAGGCACACGCTGGCGTCCTTGCTGGGAAGTACAACTGTGCCGCTCTGGACAGGCGGCGCCAGCAGGCTAAGGGCCACCACTGACAGGGCAGCCGTGCTGCGCAGGTGTTGCACGAGGTGGTTGAACTTTCGTTCCGATTACAAGTCCGACTTTCCCGCGCGATCAGCTGACTTCGGTTGAGCGAGCGCTCTACCCTGCCAGGCTCACGGTTGCATGTTGCACGTGTGCTACACACTGCCTCGTGCAACAAGCGAGGCTTCGTGAAGCCACAAACAGACACCGACAGCTGGCTTTGTGTCCTCCCCGCCCTGGTAGGGTCCAAGCCTCTCCACGATCGGGGCAGGCAGGTGAGGCAGAGCAAGAGGACATCCCGGGACGTACATGCGTCCAGTAGGCCTGGTGGGCACGTCCCGGCTGCGCACGGCGATGGTGGGGACGCCCATCGGCGTTGGCGCCTGGTGCGCACGCGCCTGATCGCGCGCAGGCTCCCAGCAGACACGCACTGCTGCAGCCGCGCACCTGAGCGCACCGCGGCATAGCCCAAGAAGTGCGGGTGACCATGGTTTGAACGATGGTGCAGCATATTCTGGTTGTGGCGCAAGCGCTGCACAGGCAGCCGCGGCGCCCGCGCATCCGCGCGCTGCTTGGCGCGCTAGTGCGGGGCTGGTTATCTGGCACTGGCGGGGCAACAACCTAGCGCGAGCGGTGCACACGGGCGTGCGAGCTGATCCTCCTGCGCGTGTTACTTGACGCTGGGCACTGATGCACCGCGCTTGCCGCGCTGCTACGTGCGCTGGTCGGCTGGGCAGCTGCGCCAGTTCTCTGCCCTGCTGTCCGGCCAACAGTTTGCTGGGCATGCCTATTGCGAAGAGCTCGCGCGGCTGCAGTGCCACCGCTGCGCGGATGTCATGCAACGCCCTGATGCAGTGATGCAGCACCGGCAGCCGCAGCCGGCCGGCCCGGGGCCGTGTGCAGCACGCGCCACTGCTGCCAGGGGCGCGACCGCTTGCCGCGTAGCACCCAGAACGCCCAAAGCGGTGGACGACACTTCACGGGCGTGTGCGGGCACACGCGCCCCAGCCAGGGCCTTGAGTTGAGGCCCCCGTGCGCACGCAGGCGGCGCGGCTCCGCGCGTGCGGCACACTGGCGCGCATATGCACACGGTGGCGCTCTTTGGCCCAAGCGCACGCCGCCCGCCCTGGGCCTCCCCCAAGCTCTGTGCTTTAAGCTGCGGCCCGCCGCGTGCGCGCAGGTGGCGTGCCCCCGGGCGCTGCTTGCCGGCGCGCGCCGAGCCCGCGCGGTGCGTCGCAACGTCCGCGGCGGCGGCCGGCGCGCAGCCGGGCGCGCGCGCGGCGGCGCCGCCCGCCGCGCCCGGCCAGGCGATGCTGGGCGGCACGGCGCCGGTCGGCGACGCGGCGCACCGCGCGGCCACAAACGCGCTGCATGACGCCGCGTGCTGCCGCGCGCTCGTGCTGGACTCGAGCTACCGCCCGATCGACGTGGTCAACTGGCAGCGCGCGATCTGCCTCGACCTCTTCGACAAGGCGCGGCCCGCCCGCGGCCCGTCACCGCGCCTCGAGCAACACCTGGCCGCGCCTGTCTGACCGCCGCGCTCGAAGCGCCTGCAGTGCGGCAGAGCAGGTGAGGGGCAGTGGTCCAGCGTGTGTGCGCGCGGGGGCGGCCATGCTGGGAAGCCTTGTCAAGTCCGCACGGCGGCAGACAGGCCCAGCGAGGGGGGTCACAGCTCACTCCGCCGCCGCGACCGCCGGCCGAGCGGCTGAGCGGCCGGGCTGTGCGCGCAGGTGGACGTGCTTGGTGCGCGCCTCGACCTGCGCCGCGCTATCGCGCCGCCCGCCCCCGCGCAGCGCGCAGCAAAATCGGCGTGCAGCTGTCAGGCCCCGCGCGACGTTCATGCTCTGTGCCCATGCGCAGTGACCGGCCTCAGTGCGCCTGCTGGCTGCGCGTGCGCACTGCGCTGATGCGATTGGCTGCGCTGCTGTTGTCTAGCCTGACTTGCACAACTTCCGCTCCTGAGTCCTTGAGATTGACTGTAAAGCGCCGCCCCCGCTGCAAGCACGGCGTGAGCAAACGGGCCACGCATGCTTGGCCCGCCCGGCGCTCCCACAGCACCATGCGCAGAGCGAGTGTGCCCTACCGTGCTCTGCGCGCGCGCAGAGTACTACGACACCTACGTGCGCTCGGCCAGCGACCAGTTCCTCATCCCCGCGGTGCTGCGCGTGCGCATGTACGTCAGCGCGCGCGAAGCCATGTCCGCGCGGCTGACGCTGTCGCGGCGCAACATCATGCTGCGCGACAAGTGCACCTGCCAGTGCGCCCGCGCGCCTGCCAGCCCCGTTGCCTGCACGGGCGCCAGACCGCCTTGTTCCGAGTCGTTGCTGGCAGCAGCGCTTGGGCTGGTTGTGGTGCCAGCTGAGGTGCATGCCGCAGTGTGTGGCCAATGCGCATCTGCCTGCTGCCCCGGCATGGTAGTGCGGGCCCGTCTGGCGCGGCGCCCCGCGCGAACACTGGGCGGGGGTGCTGGGTTGGTCGAGGGCACCGCGGCGCTCTGGCCTGGGCGTCCCACAGGTCTGGCGTGCCCTGGTCGCGCCAGGTACTGCGGCGTGCGGGCCAGAGTGACGGTGCCCCATGTGGTGCCGCTCTCTGCGGCCAGGGTGTCATTCAGGGTCTGGCGCGCCCTGGTCGCGCCAGGTACTGCGGCGTGCGGACCAACCTGACGGTGGACCATGTGGTGCCGCTCTCCAAGGGCGGCAAGTGGGCCTGGGAGAACCTGGTGACCGCGTGCACGCGCTGCAACGGCAAGAAGGCGCGCCCCGGCTAGGGTTAGCGCCCCTAATCGGGTTAGCGGCAGGCCCTGGGCCCGGCGACGCTGTGACGTATGCATGCGGGCACAAGGGGCGTCGTCCTGGGCGGGCGAGTGCCGCCGGGCGCGGCGGGCCGAGCCTAGCAGTGTGTTTAGCTGATGCCCTATTCAGGGTTGTCTCGCGGGGTGTTACGCGCCGGCGTGCCCTGCCTTGTCTGCCAGCGCAGGCTGCAGGGCTGCAAGCGAGGCACTGGCAGACCAAGCGGGCGCTGCGCGCAGGGCGACAAATCGCTGAAGCAGCTTGGCTGGCGCCTGGCCAACAAGCCTGTGGTGCGCCCCCCGCGGGCCCTGCCCTGCCTGATCCTCCCGACCTGTCAGCACTTGAGACTGCGCTCAGGAGCAGGGCACTGCGAACCGTCCGGCACTGGCCCTGGCTACGCCTCTTGTGTGAGGGGCGTGGGAACCCGCCTGCTCAGGGGTAGGTGAGGCCGCGAGCGTCCCTTGGCTCACGCCCCCACCGCGCGCGCAGGAGCCCTCGCCGTACCAGATGAGCCTGCTGCTGAACATCGAGATGAACCAGCGGTCGCCGCCCAAGGCGCGCCCCCGCGCCCCGCGCTTGCGCCCTGCCGCCAGCGCCCGCAGCCGCCGCTCGCCTTCGCGCCGGCCGCCTCGCGCGCCGGGACGCCCAGAGACGCGAAAGCGGTGTCGCGAGCACGCGGCCGAGGCCGACGGCAATTCGGGCGTTGCAGCGCGCCGCCTGAACACGGCGGCTGCGTCCAGCGCGGGCTGACCGCTGTATGTGGGGGCCCGGCAGGAGTGGTCGGACTACCTCTTCCCGCTCTCGCTGCCCGCCGCGTATGCCCAGGCGCTGCCGGCGCGGTGACGCACGGGGGCGGGCGCGGCTCGACCGCGCCGAGCCAGCCGCTGGGCGGGAGCGCACATGTACATGAGCGGGGGTCCGAATCAGAGCATGTGCGCAGCGAGCTGCCCGGCGTCTAGAGGCCAGGTCGTCGGCGCTTGACGTGGTGGCAGCCGGGACGAGGCGAGTTGATCCACTGGGGGGCCTGGGCCGCTTGTGTGTCTTGTGTTTTTCTCGGTGCTCAGAAAGGCGCCCCACTGATGCACCCAGGGGGGCGTCCGACTGTGGGAGCGCGGCGCCGGTGTACAATTTAAAAAACCTATTGTATTCTTTGGAGGCCGCAGCTGGCCATGGTCCACACGCGGCCGTGTGCGTGCCCGGAGCGCTGCAGCGGCTCCCAAGCCGCTGCTTGCGCGGCATGCTGGCGAGCGCTGTGCTCTGCCCTCTGCCACGCAAGAGCGCTTGCTTTGGAGCAGTGGGGAAGGCACTGGCATGGCATAAAGCATTACACATGTATTTCACGCAGTTTTGGAGGGCCCTGCCGGCACAACTGTGCCTGTGCAGGTGCCCGGGCAGTATCTGCACGCTGTGCTGGGGCTCCTAGGATGCACTGCAGCGTCCGTGGGAGCTTGTGCACAAGCATTTGTGGCATGGGGGATGGAGCAGCAAGAAAGTTGGGGCGGCCTTTGTAACATACCTGTGTGGCTGTAGAGAGCCACACTTAGCAGGCCTGTGGCCATACTGGATGGGCGGCGCATGCCATCATGACCTCACTTCTCAAGCACTTAGGCCTCACATACAACCATGCTACAAACACAAAGTTTGTTGTACAAACGCCACGACCTTTTCGACACAGGCTAACTGCCTTGCACATTTGCCTGTCTCATGAGTTCTTGCGACGTCCACGCCGCGCACAAGGCAAGCGCACCGCGCGAGGCGGCCCTGCGGGCGCGGCATGGCAGGCGCTGGGGCGCCAGCATGAGCGACGGCGCCCGTCCTGGGCAGTGTCGAGCGCTGGAGCCGCACTACGAGCCGCCGAGCGCCCGCCCTCCTCTATCATGTCATGAGGTGGTTGGGGTCCTTGCCTGCCGGCCGCGATGCGTAGAAATGCCCTCAGGGCCCCGCCGACCCCCAAAGCATGCGGCACGGACGTACAGGCAGTGCACTTGCAGCTGCATCCCTGCTCCGTGCGCCGAGCCCCCGCGGCGTCCCGGAGGGGCGGCCCCGCGCTCTCTGCAGCGCGGGCGGGGCGCACGAGGCCCCGTGCCGTCTGCATGCCTGTTCTGAAGATTGGAACAGGCACGCTTGCGAGCGCATGACCGCCTGGGGGGCGGGAGTTGGTCAAGTTCAGGACTAGGGTCAGGGGCGCGCCGAGGATGTGGCCGGTGGGCCCCTTCCACTCGCCGACGCCCAGGCTGTAGCCCCAGTCGCTCTGCGTCTCCACGGTCACGTCGGAGACCGGCCGCGTCATGCACAGCAGCGTCATGCCCTGCTCGATCTCCTCCTGGCTCATAACAAAGGTCAGGTCGTCTATCTGCGCGCCGCCACGAAGCCGCTTGTCAGCGACATCGACGTGCGGCAGCCGCCCCTTGCACGTCCGCGCTGTGATCGCGCTGAGGCGGGCGCCGGCGTCACGGCTGTCCCCGCACACGCTACCCCGGCGCTGCTGCGGACCTGTACAGGAGGGCCGCGCTGGGCAGCAAGGCGGCCAGCGCCGCCCTCCATAAGCCTGCTCACGCACCCCGCACGAGCCTGCTGTGCAAGGGACAGGCGGGTGCGCACGTCGCTCGGGTCGACCTGCCCAGACGCCACACGGCCCACGCAGGCCCTGAGCGCTCAGGCGAACGGGTGGTCAGACGCTGTTCGGCAGCAGCCGACGCTCACGGTGCAAGCGAGGGCACCAGGGAGCGCAGACTGTAAGCAGGGCGTTGAGCGGTGACGCGCGCCCGCAGATGCCGCCCCTGCAGGTGTACGGCAGCTCCACGCCCGCCTCCAGCCCGGCGTCCAGTATGTATGTGTCCTATGACGAGCATGCT
>JAABUY010002065.1_pt1 | contig 24855 bp, 22 predicted proteins | sample 5560271 | NCBI WGS metagenome assembly JAABUY01 (sample SAMN10711886, study PRJNA513374) | rock metagenome | isolation source: Antarctica rocks | place: Antarctica: Victoria Land, University Valley | reverse complement strand
TGCCGGCCATTTGGCGCCGCGCCCTCCGGCTGTCGGGGGAACGGCTGTCGCGACTCGTCCCGCTGTCCGAGCAGGAGATCGCGGCCGACCGCGACCACCTGCGGGCCGCCCATGCCGTGGACCTCCGCCGGACCGAGCAGAAGCTCGAACATGCGGAAGCCGAGCGCGCCGCGCTCATGGCCGAACTGCCGCGCCGCGATGCCAGGATCCTGGCGCTCGACCGCGAGGCGACCCGGGCGCAGGTCGAGATCGCGGCCCTTCAGGCCGAGGGAGCTCGCCTGCAGCGGGAACTGAGCGGCTACCAGGCCGAGAGCGGCGCCGTTGCGATCGCGCTTCACGGCACTACCGAACTGGCGGAGAAACGCTGGCTCGATCTAGCGGAACTGGAGGCCGAGCGGCAGCGGCTCGAAGAGCAGATCGACAGCCATCGCGGCACGATGGCGGCGCTCGAGACTCGCCTGCTCGGGGCGACCAGCCGGAACGAGGATCTCGACCGCTCGCTCGAGCAGGCGCGACAGGAGGCCGCCGGGGCAGTGCAGCGTGCCGCCACGGTGGAAGCCGAGCGCGACGGCGCACGTGACGCGGCCGGCGCCCTTGCGGCGCGGCGCGACGACTTGGAGGTTCTGCTCAGAGCCCGCGACCGCAGCGTCGAGGCGCTGACGGCCGAACTGGCCGCCATGGCCGAACGGGCGACCGAGGCCGAGCGCCGGGTCATGGAGACCGGCAAGGGCTTGGACAGGGTCAACGCGGAACGGGCCGACCTTCAAGTTCGCCACGACGCGCTCGACGCCGCGCGGGCGGCCGCTGCCGAGGTGGCGCGGGACGACGAGCGCAGGCGGGCCGCGCTGGTTGAGGAACTGCGGGCCGACAAGGCCGCGCTCGGGGCCGCCCTCGCGACGGCGCGGGCGGAAGCCGAAAAGCTTCGGGCCGCGCTGGCCGGCTCCGCACACGCCGCAACGGGCGCCCGTCAGGATGGTGCCGAGCCCGAGGTCGACGACCTCGGCCGTCTGCGCGCGGCCATCGACCATCTCGCCGAGGACGTGCTGCGTGTCGTCGGCAAAACGCCTGCGGAGCCTGCCGGCGAAGTCATGGAACGCTCGTCCCTTTGAAGCGAGCCTACGCCCGTTTGCTCCCCACTGGCGCGACGGCCCTGCTCGTCGCGATAGCGGCCATGGCGATGTTCATCTCGCGAGGTGCAGGCGCTGCGGAAGGCGCGATGTCGTCCGTGCCATCCGCCGCGGCGTTCCGGTCCTTCATCGCTTCGCTTCGGCCCGACGCCGAGGCGCAGGGCGTATCCCCCATTACGTTCGACACCGCTCTGGCGAGCTTGGAACCGGATCCCGCGGTCGCCGCCATGACGCGGCGGCAACCCGAAGAGTTGAAACCCGTCGGCGCCTATCTGGCGGCCCAGGTCACGCCAGCCCGTGCCGCCATCGGGCGCGCACTCCTGGCCCGCTGGCACGCGGACCTCGCGGCCGTCGAGCACCGCTATGGCGTCCCGGCCGCGATCGTGGTAGCGGTGTGGGGGCTTGAGACCAATTACGGGGCCTCGCCCGGCACCAAGGACGTGATCCGCTCCATCGCGACCCTGGCGGCGCTGGAGTACCGGCCTGCGCTCTACCGGGCGGAGTTGCTGTCGGTCCTCGTGCTGTTGCAGAGGCGGGAAGCCTCGCGGGGCAACCTGCGCGGATCCTGGGCCGGGGCCATGGGCCAGCCGCAGTTCATGCCGTCGAGCTTCGAGCGATATGCGGTCGATTGGGACGGCGACGGACATCGCGACATCTGGGGCAGCGTGCCGGACGTCCTCGCATCGATCGCCAACTTCCTGGCCCAGCAGGGCTGGCGGCCCGAACGGCCCTGGGGTTTCGAGGTGCGGCTCCCTCCGGGCTTCGATCTCCAAAACAGCCGCGCCGCCTTCGCAGAGTGGCGGGCCCGGGGCGTGTCACGGCCCGGGGGCGCTCCCCTCCCCGAGACAGGGGACGCCGTCCTTTATTTCCCCGCGGGCGCGACCGGGCCGGCCTTTCTCGTCACCGAGAACTTCGAGGTCATCAAGACCTATAATTTTTCCGATGCCTACGTGCTCGGCGTCGGCACGCTGGCCGATAGGATCGCGGGAAAGCCGCCGGTGGCGGCGGCCTGGCCGAGTGATCCGCCGATCTCGCGCGACGACCGCATCGCGCTCCAGGCGCGCCTGGCCGCGCTCGGCTATGCGGTCGACAACCGCGAGGGCCGCATCAGCCTCGGGCTGCGCGACACCATCCGGTCGGCACAGGCGCGCCTCGGTATGACGCCCGACGGCAATCCCACGGCAAGCCTGTTGCGGGCTCTCGGCGAGACACCGGTGCGCTGATCCATGCCGCGTTGAACCTGCGCGGCTTATCGACGATAGATCGCGCGCCCGTCCAACGGACCCACGAGCCCCCAACCTCCATGACGACGTCACACGGCACCGCAGCCGATGCGATCTCGCTCGCCTGGGGCCTGCCCTTCGCGGGCCTGCTCCTGTCGATCGCGATCCTCCCACTGGTGGCCCGGCACTGGTGGGAGCGCCGTTTCTGGGTGGTCGCGGCCGCATGGGCGCTGCTCTTCGTCGTGCCTTACGGCCTGTGGCGCGGATCCGCCGCGATCGGCACCGCCGTGCTCGACACGGCGGCGCATGAATATCTGCCCTTCATCATCCTGCTCCTGACGCTGTTCGTGGTCGCCGGCGGTATCCGGGTCGCCGGCAACATCATCGGCACGCCGCTGACCAATCTCGTCATTCTCGGCTTCGGCACGGTCGCGGCGAGCCTGCTCGGCACGACGGGCGCCAGTATGCTGCTGATCCGTCCGCTGATCCGCGCCAACCAGGACCGCCGCCACAAGACCCATGTGTTCGTCTTCTTCATCTTCCTGGTCGGCAACATCGGAGGATCGCTGACCCCGCTGGGCGACCCGCCGCTGTTCCTCGGCTTCCTGCGCGGCATCGGCTTCGGCTGGACGCTCGGCGCCATGGCGGCCCCGATGGGGCTCTCCTCCGTCCTCCTGCTCGCGCTGTTTCACGGGCTCGATCGCTGGCACTGGCGCCGCGAGCCAGTCTTGCCGCCAAGTCATCTGCCGCGCCGGGTTTCGGTCGAGGGTTGGGGCAATGTGGCGCTCCTCGGCGCCGTGGTCGGGGCCGTGCTGACGAGCGGCCTGTGGCGATCCGGGCAGGTCCTGGCGCTCGGGCTCGGCGTGACGATCGCCTACGAGGACATGCTGCGCGACATGCTGCTGCTGGCCGTGGCCGTGCTGTCCTACTGGAGGACCCCGGCGCGCATCCGCATCGAGAACGCCTTCACCTGGACGCCGATCCAGGAGGTCGCCATGCTGTTCGGCAGCATCTTCATCACCATCGTGCCGGTTCTGGAAGCGTTGCGCGAGGGTCCGGCCGGGCCTTTCGGCCCCCTGCTCCACCTCGTCGACCGGCCCGACGGCACGCCGATCGTCGCCAATTACTTCTGGCTCAGTGGCGCGCTGTCGTCGGTGCTCGACAATGCGCCGACCTATCTGGTGTTCTTCGATATGGCGGGCGGCGACCCGGCCCGATTGATGGGCGAGGGATCGGCCACGCTGCTGGCCATCTCATGCGGCGCGGTCTTCATGGGAGCCAATACCTATCTCGGCAATGCGCCGAACTTCATGGTGAGAGCCATCTGCGAGGAGCAGGACATCCGCATGCCGGGCTTCTTCGCCTACCTGGTCTGGTCGGGCGCGATCCTGCTACCCCTGTTCGGCCTCCTGACGCTGGTGTTCTTCCGCTGACGCGCCGCCGTCCGGCATCAACCGGCCGAAAAATCCTTCAGCGCCGCCGCGAGCCCGGCCATGTCGGGCGGCAAAGGGCTCTCGAACAGCAGCGTCGCACCGGTCACCGGATGGTCGAACCCGAGCACCGCGGCATGCAGCGCCTGGCGCGCCAGCGCCGTGATGGCGGCGCGCGACCTGTCATCGAGCTGGGTCGCCTTCGTCCTGAAACCGGCGCCATAGACCGGATCGGCAATCAGGGGAAGACCGAGATGGGCCATGTGGACGCGGATCTGGTGGGTGCGGCCGGTCTCGAGCCGGCAGCGCAGCAGTGCCGCCACAGGCGGATATTTCTCCTCCACGGTCCAATGCGTCACGGCGTGGCGCCCCTTGGCGGCCGGCACGACCGCCATACGGTCGCGGTGGTGCGGGTGGCGGCCGAGCGGCGCCTCGACGGTTCCGGATCCACGGTCCGGCACCGTCCAGGCCAGCGCGAGGTACTGACGCACCAGCGAACCCGAGCGCCCGTGGTCGGCGAAGATCTCGGCGAGACCGCGATGGGCGCGCTCCGACTTGGCCGCCACCATGAGCCCGGTCGTGTCCTTGTCGAGCCGATGCACGATGCCGGGTCGGCGGATGCCGCCGATGCCCGACAGGCCGTCGCCGCAATGGCCGAGCAGCGCGTTGACCAGCGTGCCGTCGGCGTGACCCGGCGCAGGATGCACCACGAGGCCGGCCGGCTTGTCGATCACGATCAGGTCGTCGTCCTCGAACACCACGGACAGCGGGATGTCTTGCGGCAGCGGCACGGCATCGGTCGGTGGCGGCACCTCGAAGAGGATCCGGGTGCCCTCTTTCAGCTTGACGCTGGGGCTCGGTGCCACGGCGCCGTCGAGCCGGACGAAACCGCCCGCGACGAGATCCTGCAGTCGCGTGCGCGACAGCCCCAGGTCCTCGCGAGCGGCATGCTGCGCCAGCACCTTGTCGAGCCGCTGCCCCGCCTCGTCCCGGCCCACCACGAAAACCGCGATCTCCGGCCCTTCGCCGTCATCGGTCATGCGGCTCTCGCGGCTTCACTGGGGTGGGCCGACACGGCAATAGACCGGCTCCGAGCCACTCACGCGACGAGGTCGGCACGGGCGTATCCTTGCATGTACAGCAGCGCCGCGAGGTCGGCATGGTCGATGCACGCATGGGCAGCGGCCGCGACGGCGGGCTTGGCGTGGAAGGCAACGCCGAGCCCCGCCTCGCCCAGCATCGCGAGGTCGTTGGCCCCGTCGCCGACCGCCAACACGGACGAGCCCGGCAGGCGCCGCTCGGCCCGGAGTGCCATGAGGCGCTCAAGCTTGGCCTCCCGGCCGAGGATCGGCTCGACCACCGTGCCGGTCAGAACGCCGTCCGCGACCTGCAGCAGGTTGGAGCGGTGCTCGTCGAAACCGATCGCTGTGGCGACCGGCCCGGTGAACAGGGTGAAGCCGCCCGACACCAGCGCACAATAGCCGCCGTTTGCCCGCATCGTGCGGACCAGGGCGGCTCCACCGGGGGTCGGCGTGATGCGCTCGGCCAGGACCCGCGCCACTGTCGAGACCGGCAGGCCGCGCAGCAGCGCCACGCGCTCCCGCAGGGCCGGCTCGAAAGCGATCTCGCCCTGCATGGCGCGCTCGGTGATGTCGGCAACCCGGTCCTTCAACCCGGCAAAATCAGCGAGTTCGTCGATGCATTCCTGCTGGATCATGGTGGAATCCATGTCGGCCAGGAGCAGCGCCTTGCGGCGCCCCGCGACGGGCTGCAGCACGGCGTCGATCGCCTCGACGCAGATGGCGGCCGCGAGCCCTGCCCGCAGTTGCGGAAGCACATCGACACTCGCGGTGAAAGGCACGTCGACCGCGAGGTCCGGGTCGAGCCAGGCGGGCGCGCCGGCTTCGGGCAGCGACGCCGCGAGGGCGGCTAGGCGCGCCGTCAGGAGCCCGACCTGCCCTTTACGGGCCATGAAGGTCGCGACACAAAGCTGGGGTGCAAGCGGCATCGAAGGATCAGCCAATTGGACGGGCGAAAGGCGCTCCTCATCGCAGGCCCGACAGCGAGCGGCAAGTCAGCGCTCGCCGTGCGGGCGGCCGATCAGCTCGGCGGGATCGTGATCAACGCCGATTCCATGGCGGTCTACCGCGACCTCTCGATCCTGACCGGCCGCCCCGAGGCCGCCGATCTCGCGCGGGTGCCGCACCGGCTCTACGGCCATCGCGACGGGGCCGTGCCCTACTCGCTAGGCTTATGGCTGGCCGAGGCCGACGCCGAGATCCGCCGAGCCCGGCGGGCGGGGGCGGTGCCTGTGGTGGTCGGCGGAACGGGCCTGTTCTTCAAGGCGCTGACCCAAGGCCTGTCCGACATTCCCGCGGTGCCGGACGAGATCCGCACCCGCCTGCGCGCCGAGACGGCGGGACTGCCGTCCGAGGTCCTTCATGCCCGCCTCGCCGCGCTGGATCCCCTGACCGCGGCCAGGCTGAAGCCCAGCGATCCGCAGCGTATCGTCCGGGCGCTGGAGGTCTTCGTGGCCACCGGCCGACCCCTGGCGGCGTTCCAGATGCAACGCGCGGTCCCCGTGCTGCCACCGGCGGCCTGGGTCGGCCTCGTGCTGGCGCCGGAACGGGAAGCCCTGCGACGACGGATCGACCAGCGGTTCGATCTCATGATGGCGCGCGGTGCCCGCGGCGAGGTGGAACGTCTGATGCGGCGCAAGCTCGACCCTGCCTTGCCGGTGATGCGGGCGCTCGGCGTGCCGCCACTGCTGGCTGCCCTGGCCGGCACCCTCGGGCTCGATGATGCCGTGGTTCGAAGCAAGGCGGAGACGCGGGCCTATGCCAAGCGGCAGACCACGTTCGCACGGCACCAATTGCCGGACTTCGTCTGGATGCGGCCCGAGGACGCAGACCGCTCGCTGGCGCAGCTCTTGGGATGATCAGCCGAGCGCCGAACCGAAGCCAGCCCATGTCATGCTGTTGCTGAGATGCGCCATCTCAAGACAGAGCCTGTCGTCACCGCACCGGCTGTCCGATCGAGTCGGCGGCGTGCGGAGGCTCACTGAGCCGCAATCTGGCGCTTGATCTGTTCGTAGACGCTGCGTCGCAAGACCCGCTTCCTCACCAGATCCTCGACTGATCGATACGGGCGGTGCTCGACGATGGTCTGGCCGATGCGGCCGCCGCCGCGCAGTCGGTCCAACACCGCTGCCGAGGCTCTGTTGATGTTGATGCCCTTGCTCGAGGGAGCGCCGTCGGCCGCATGGGCGGGCGGTGCCGGCTTGCCCGGGAGACTCATGCCGGGATCGATCGAGGCCACCACCACAGGCGCTGCCGCAGGAGGGGGCGCTGCGGCAGGGGCGGGAGGGGCTGCCTGGACTTCGCTGACAGGTTGGGGGGCGATGGGCGGGTTAGCGTCAGCGGCGGGTGGGTTCGCGACTGGCTGGATCACGGTCGGCGGCGAAGCAGGGATGTCGGTGGCGGGCGCCGCAGCCGCGCTCGCCTGGACCGAAGCGAGCGGTTGTACGATCGGCGCGGCGGGTTGCCCGAACGGCGTGGCCTTGACGGGTGAAGCGGAGGCTTCGGCGGCCTTGCGGGGCTGGGCGGAAGCATCCACCGGCAGACCCGGGTAGACCACACGGACCGGAGCTCCATCCGCGGTGTCGGACGCTCCCGGCTGCGCTGCAGCCGTCTTGACGGCTGCCTTCCTGTCACCGTTGTGCGTCATGATTAGCGCTGCCTGGGCGATGACACCCAAGGACACGATGAGGACGGCGAGGATCAAGAACCGGCCGACGATCGATCTCGTAACCATTCGCACACACTCCCGCTGTCGCCTTGGCGGCCACGACCCGTCGCTGCATCATTGCGCCCACCGGGCGACCGCTGCCGCAATCTGCTGGCCAGAGCCGTTTCGACGATCACGCGGCCGGTGACCTTCCGATCATGCAGTATCCGGCCGGCTTGAACTCCATGCGATCCCGCCTCGACCTTCACCCCACCGGGACAGCCTCTCCCCGTCGAACATCCTGTCGCAGCACTCGGCATAAGGGCCATCTGTGGCAAGACTGCGAAGCGATGACGCGAAGTCGATTCAGAGGATCCGACCGGAAACAAGCGACGTTCATCTCGGCCGATCAAGATCCCGGCCAGTTCCGGGCCATGCCAGTCGCAGCGTGGGTAGGCCGGAGCTTGGATTGCGCCCGGCCGACAGTTCGACGAATCCATGACGCGAATACAACCGTCGTGCACGCGGGTTGTCCCGGTTGACGTCGAGCACGAGGCCCGGAGGCGACAGGGTCTTGGCGGCCTGGATGAGCAGGGATGCGATGCCACTCCCCTGCTGGTCCGGGTGGACCGCCAGTTGATCGAGGTAGCGCCGGCCGGGATCGACCGAAACGAAGCCCGCCGGCATGCCCACAGCCTCGGCCACGAGGATACGGGCACCCGCGCCCTGCAGGGCATCGAGGTGCCGGTCGAACCAGACCCGGCGTCCGTCGAAATCGATGTCCGGCATCGCGGTCCGCCAAGCCGCGACCCAGAGGTCGACGAGGTCGGCGCGGTCCGTCCGGCAGGCCTCCCGCAACCTCGGCCCCGAAACGTACGGTTGGTCGATGCCGCTCAGGGTTGCTCCAGGGTTGATCGCCCCGCTTCGTTCCGCCATCACCTCGTCGCGTCCCGGAGGGTTGCGCAATCGTTGCCGCGAGCGCCTTCAGCGTTCCGTCAGCTTCAGTTCGATCCGGCGATTGCGGCTCATCGCGTCCTCGCCCGTGCCCGGATCGATAGGCTGGAATTCGCCGAAACCCGCTGCGACGAGCCGCTGCGGGTCGATGCCCTTGGCCACGAGATATTGCACCACCGCGATGGCGCGCGAGGCCGACAGGTCCCAATTCGATCTGAATTGCGCCGACACGATGGGCCGCCTGTCGGTATGACCGTCGACCCGCATCACCCAGGGAATCTCGGGCGGGATCTCGCGTTCGAGATCGCGCACGGCCGCGGCGAGCTTGTCCAGTTCGGGGTCCGCGTCCGGCTTCACGACGGCTTGGCCGCTGGCGAACAGCACGGAAGACTCGAACACGAAACGGTCACCCACGACCCGGATGCCGGGCCGCTGCCCGAGGATCTCCCGCAAGCGACCGAAGAAGTCCGACCGATAGCGGTTGAGTTCCTGCACCTTTTGGGCGAGGGCCACATTGAGCCGCGAGCCGAGATCCGCGATCTTGACTTGGGCGTCCTTGTCCCGTGACTCCGAGGCGTTGAGGGCTTGCTGGATGGCCGCGAGTTGCTGACGCAGCGCGGCGATCTGCTGGTTCAGCACGTCGACCCGGGCGAGGGCGCGGCCGATGACATCGGCCTGAGTGTCGACCTTGCGAGCCGCCTCGTCGGCCGAGCTTCCGGCGGTCGCGGCCGAGGAGGCGTTCTGCTGCAGCTGGTTCAGCAATGTCGCCTTTTCCGTGTCGGCCGATTCCAGTGTCGCCTGCAGGGCGGCGAGGCTCGCCTGCGTGTCGGATTTGCCGGCGCGTTCGAGCGCCAGCAATGAGGTCAGTTCCTCGATCTGCCGATTGAGCCGCGACAGAGCCGTCTCCTTGCTCGAGACGTCGCGCGACATGAAGAACTGGGACAACATGAAGACCGACAGAAGGAACGTGATGACCAGCAGCATGGTCGACAGGGCGTCCACGAAGCCGGGCCAGTAGTCGATGCTGCGCTGCGGGCGCCGGGAACGGGCCAACGCCATGTCAGGGCTCCCAAAGTGACGGAAGTCTCGGCCGATCCGCTCGATGATGGAGGATGTGAAGCGCTTTCATCGGCAACCTCAGCGGAGCTCGTTCTCGCGCGCCAGGCGCTCCAACAGTCGCCGGACCTCCTTGTTCTGGTCGGCCTGGCCTTCGACCCAGTCGCGGATCAGCTGCTGTTCGCCGCGCATGTGCTGCACCAAGGTCTGGATGCCCTCGGCGAGGTTGGCCATGGCGGCCGTCGCGGCGCGACTGCCGGTCTGGTCGGCGCCGGCCGCGATCTTCTGAAGCGCCGCCCGCAGGTCGGCCGGCATGGGGCCGCCCAGCGCGGTCGGTTCGGGTAGGGCTTGGGGATCGGCCGCAAAACCGGACAGCTTGTCCTCGAGCTGGTTGTAGAAGCGGTTCTGCGCCTGGCCGGCCTGGAGATCGAGGAAGCCCAGCACCAGCGAGCCCGCGAGGCCGAACAGCGACGACGTGAAGGACACGCTCATGCCCGCGATGGGGGCGGCAAGGCCGTTCTTCAGGTCGTCGAACATCACGGCCGAATCGTTGCCGGCCGTCATGTTCTTGATGACGCCCGAGATCGACCCCACGGTCTCGAGCAGTCCCCAGAAGGTGCCGAGGAGCCCGAGGAAGATCAGCAGGCCCGTCAGGTAGCGCGCGATCTCGCGCGACTCGTCGAGCCGCGTGCCGACTGAATCCAGAATGGCCCGCAGCGTCACGGTGGAGATCGACGGCGCCATGCCGTTGCCGCGATCGGCCAGGAAGGTTGCCACCGGCGCCAGCAGCACCGGCGGCTTCGTGGACGCAGCTTGAGGATTGTTGACGCTGTTGACCCAGCGGATCTCCGGGATGAGCCTGAACACCTGGCGGAGCCCGAGCACGATGCCGACCAGCAGCACGCCCAGGATGAGCCCATTGAGCGGCGGGTTGGCCATGAAGGCCCGCGCGATCGCGCTATAGAGGATCAGGACCACGAAGCCGGTCAGGATCAGGAACACCACCATCCTGACCAGGAAGATCCGGGGCGAGGACAGGCGGAAGGGGTCGCTTCTTGTCGCCATGGGGACGGACCGCAACAGAACGGCGTCGCGGTTCGCGACGGACACGCCGCAGGATAGCAGAACTCGTCCGGGCTTGCCTCAGTCTTTTGCGGAGCGCGTCAGCGCAGCTTGCGCAGCAGTTCCAGCAGCGAGCGGTGCAGGTATTCGTTGCCGGCCAGGATGGAACCCCCGCCGAGGAGGTCGTCGCCGCCGTCGGCGGTGCTGACGAAGCCCCCGGCCTCGCGAACCAGCAAGGCGCCGGCCGCGACGTCCCAGGATTTCACGCCGCGCTCCCAATAGGCGTCGTAGGAACCGGCCGCCACATAGGCGAGGTCGAGCGCTGCGGCGCCGAGCCGCCGCAGCACGCCGGCCCGGGCCATGACCTCGGCCAGCTCCAGTTTGAAGCGCGGATGCAATGGCGCGCGCCCGAGCGCCGGGATGCCGCAGCCGACCAGAGCTTCGGCGATGTCGCGCCGCGCCGCCACTCGCAGCCTTCGGTTGTTGTGATAGGCCCCCTGCCCGCGCTCAGCGAAATACATGTCGTCGGTGGCGGGATTGTAGACGACGCCGGCCACCAGTTGGCCTTCGCGTTCGAGGCCCACCGAGATCGCGAAGATCGGCAGGGCGTGCAGGAAATTCGTGGTGCCGTCGAGCGGGTCGATGTGCCAGGTATGGCTCTTGTCGGAACCCTCGATGGTGCCGCCCTCCTCCATGACGAAGCCGTAACCCGGCCGGGCCTTCGACAGCTCGTCGAACAGCGTCTTTTCCGACCGCCTGTCCGCGGCCGTCACGAAGTCGCCCGGGCCCTTGATCGACACCTGCAGGTTTTCGATCTCGCCGAGATCTCGCTTCAATCCCCTGCCGGCCTTGAGCACGGCTGCGGTCATGACGTTCATCAGAGCGGATCGGATCATCGGGGAACCTGGAGCGGAGAGCGGCGCCGGGCGCCTTCGCGGTCGCAATTGGACCCAATCGAGCCTCGGAGCAACCCTCGCCCGCCACACCGATCTCAGGCCTGCGATCCGGCTGCACGGCACGACCGCCCGGGGGCTTGTGCGGGTAGCGGGCGTTTGGTGTTTCGGGAAATCGGTTGCGGAGGCGCGCAACTGTCCTGACTTACTGCCGCGCTCATATCAGTCGTGCGCGCTGAGCTTGTCGGGGCACCGCTCGACGAGATTGCAAGAGCGAACAGGCTGAAGGAGATGTTGGCCCACGTTTTCGGACCACTGGACCCGCCAGGGTCGGGCTGATGTTGTGAGATACTCTTCTCCCCATTCCGCTGTTGCCTGACCCGCTTGCGTTGGGGAGCGGGTGAGGCTCGGCCGTACCCGAACGGCAGGGTCGCGCCAAAGAGAGCCATTGCCCGACTGCTCACGTATGAGCGGAGCCGACTCGGAGCCAGACCCCGGGTGAGCCGGTGAGGTCCCGGGAATTCCTCCTACGACCGGGACCCTCGGATCCGCCCTCAAGCCCGGCATCTCGCGCACGTTCGGCGGGTGACCTATTCGGCCGCCTTCATATAGGTCTCCGGCGGCGGGCAGCTGCACATCAGATTGCGGTCACCGTAAACGTTGTCGACCCGATTGATGGGTGGCCAGTATTTGTCCTTGCGCAGCGTTCCGGTCGGGAAACACGCTGCCTCCCGGGTATATGGGCGGTCCCACGCTCCGATCAGGTCCTGCACGGTGTGAGGAGCGTTCTTGAGAGGGTTGTTCTGGCGGTCCATGCGGCCATCCTCGACGGCGCGGATTTCTTCGCGGATCGCCAGCATCGCGTCGCAGAACCGGTCGATCTCTCCCTTGGTCTCCGACTCGGTCGGCTCGATCATCAGCGTGCCGGCCACGGGCCAGCTCATGGTGGGCGGATGGAATCCGCAGTCGATCAGGCGCTTGGCGATATCCTCGACGGTGACACCCGCGGTCTTGGCGCAGGGACGCGTGTCGACGATGCACTCATGCGCGACGCGGCCGCTGCCCCCGGTGTAGAGCACCGGGAACGCTCCTTCGAGGCGCTTGGCGATGTAGTTGGCGTTGAGGATGGCGATGCGCGTCGCCTGGGCCAGGCCACGCCCGCCCATCAGCAGGCAGTAGCTCCAGGAGATCGGCAGAATGGAGGCGGAACCATAAAGGGCCGCCGAGACCGCTCCCTCCCCTCCCGTCTGCGGATCGCCGGGGAGGAACGGGATCAGATGGGCCTTGACGCCGATCGGCCCCATGCCGGGGCCGCCACCCCCATGCGGGATACAGAAGGTCTTGTGCAGGTTGAGATGGCTCACGTCGGCGCCGATGTCGCCGGGCCGCGCCAGCCCGACGAGCGCATTGAGGTTGGCGCCGTCGAGGTAGACCTGCCCGCCATAGGCGTGGACGATGTCGCAGATCTCCCGGATACGCCCCTCGAATACCCCGTGCGTCGACGGATAGGTGATCATGCAGGCGGCCATGCGTGCGCTATGCAGTTCGGCCTTGGCACGGAAATCGGCGATGTCGATGTTGCCGTTGCGGTCCGCCCCGACGACGACCACGCTCATGCCGCACATCTGGGCCGAGGCGGGGTTGGTGCCGTGCGCCGAGGAGGGGATCAGGCAGACGTCCCGGTGCGCCTCGCCTCGCGAGAGGTGATACGCCCGGATGGCGAGAAGCCCGGCATATTCGCCCTGCGCGCCGGAGTTCGGCTGCATCGAGATCGCGTCGTAGCCCGTGATCGCGCAGAGCTTGTCCGAGAGATCGGCAATCAGCTCGTGATAGCCCCTCGCCTGGTCGGCCGGCACGAAAGGGTGGATCTCCGAGAATTCCGGCCAGGAGATCGGCAGCATCTCGGCGGTCGCATTCAGCTTCATCGTGCAGGAGCCGAGCGGGATCATGGCGCGGTCGAGCGCCAGGTCCCGGTCGGCGAGGCGGCGCATATAGCGCGTCATTTCGCTCTCGGCCCGGTTCATTTGGAACACCGGATGCGTCAGATATGGCGAGGTGCGCAACAGCCGCTGCGGCAGGCGCGAACGCGAAGCGTCCTCCGGGTGGCTCAGATGGTCGCCCCCGAAAGCGCGCCAGACCGCCTGAATGATATCGGGCCTCGTGCGTTCATCCACCGTGATGCCGATCCGGTCGGCCCCCACCTTCCGCAGGTTGACCCCGTTCTCGACGGCGTTCTTCAGGATCAGTCCCTGGAAGGCCCCGACCTGCACCGTGATCGTGTCGAAGAAGGCGTCCGGACCAACCGTGAAGCCGAGCGTGGTCAGCCCGTCTGCCAGGCGTGCCGCAGTGCGATGCACCCGTTCGGCGATGGCCCTGAGCCCCCGTGGGCCGTGGAAGACCGCGTACATCGAAGCGATGACCGCCAGCAGCACCTGGGACGTGCAGATGTTGGAGGTCGCCTTCTCGCGCCGGATATGCTGCTCGCGCGTCTGCAGGGCGAGACGGTTGGCCGGGTTGCCTCTGGCATCGACCGACACGCCGACCAGGCGCCCCGGCAGCGCACGCTTATGAGCATCCCGCGTCGCCAGATAGGCGGCATGCGGCCCGCCGAAGCCCATGGGGACGCCGTAGCGCTGCATCGAGCCCACGGCGATGTCGGCGCCCATCTCGCCCGGCGGTTTCAGCAGGGTCAGCGCCAGCGGGTCCGCCGCAACGACGGCGATCGCGCCGGCCTCGTGCAGGGCCGCGATCGGCCCCGTGAAATCGTGACAGGCGCCGCAGACGCCCGGATATTGGAAGATCGTCCCGAAGACGGTCTTTGGATCGAGGTCGGTGAAGGGATCGCCGACCACGACCCGCCAGCCAAGCGGCGCCGCCCGCGTCCTCAGCACCGCGATCGTCTGCGGCAAACAATCCTGATCGACGAAGAAAGCGTCCTGTTGGCCGCCTGCGATGCGGTGCGCCATGGCCATGGCTTCGGCCGCGGCGGTCGCCTCGTCGAGCAACGAGGCATTGGCGATCTCGAGGCCCGTGAGATCACAGACGAGGGTCTGGAAGTTCAGGAGCGCCTCGAGGCGTCCCTGGCTGATTTCCGGCTGATAGGGCGAGTATGCGGTGTACCAGGCCGGGTTCTCGAAGATGTTGCGCTGGATCGCGGGCGGCATGGTGGTGCCGTGGTAACCCTGGCCGATCAGCGAGACGAGCAGCCGGTTCTTGTTGGCCGTTTCGCGCATGCGCTCGAGGACGCGGCGCTCGGTGAGGGCGGGTCCGAACGCGATCGGCTCCGCCTGGCGGATTTCGGGCGGCAAGGTTTCGTCGATCAGAGCCTCGAGGCTCGATGCGCCGACAACACGGAGCATTTCGGCGATCTCGCCCTCCGTCGGGCCGATATGGCGACGGTTGGCGAAATCGTCGGGGTCGTAATGGTCACCGCTCATATTTGGCCTCGGAGCATCACTGCGCGACAACGGTGAGAAATGGAGAGGCGGCCGTCATCTGGCGAATTCGGTATAGGCTGCCTCGTCCATGAGGCCGTCCATGGCCCGCCGATCGTCGATCCGGATCTTGTAGAGCCAGCCCGCGCCCCGCGGATCGGCGCCGACATGGGCCGGGTTCTCCACTGCCGATGCATTGAGCTCGATGACCTCCCCGCTCAGGGGCGCGTAGACGTCGGAGGCGGCCTTGACCGACTCGACGACGGCCGCAGCCTCGCCCTTCTTCAGCCTGGCTCCGACCTTCGGGAGCTCGACGAAAACCAGGTCGCCGAGCTGTTCGGCCGCATAGGCCGTGATACCAATCGTGGCAACGTCACCCTCGAGCCTGATCCATTCGTGTTCGGCGGTGAATCGCAGCATGCTCGCTCCTGAAAACATCGTGCTCCGGGACCTCAAGGCTCAGTGTCGCTTGAACCTGGCTGGCACGAAAGGACCTTGCACCACGATCAGGGGCAAGCGCTGGCCGCGCACCTCGGCGAAGATGCGGCTGCCGGGCTCCGCGAGCCGGGCCGGCACGTAGCCCATGGCCACGGGAGCCTGGAGGCTCGGGCCGAACCCGCCGGACGTCACGTGTCCGGCGCTCTGAACGTCGAACTCGTGGACGAAGAGAGGCGCGCCCGCGCGAACCGGCGTGCGCCCCTCCGGCCGCAGGCAAACGCGGCGCCGCGAGGGGCCCTGAGCGATCTGGTCGAGAATGCGCGCCGCACCCGGGAACCCGCCCTGGCGCGAGCCGTCCCGCCGGCGGACCGGCTGGACGGCCCAGGTGAGGCCAGCCTCGACAGGTGTCGTTTCAGCGTCGATGTCGGCACCATGGAGGCACAGGCCGGCCTCCAGCCGAAGCGAGTCTCGGGCGCCCAGGCCGACGAGCAGGACGGACGGATTGCCGAGCAGCCGGTCCGCGATCTCCTCCACTCTGTCGGCCGGCACGGAGATCTCGAATCCGTCCTCGCCCGTATAGCCGGAGCGGCTGATCACACATCCCGCGCCCAGGATCTCCGCCTCCCGCACCTCCATGAAGCGCATGGCCGCGATATCCGGCGCGAGTTGGGTCAGCGCCGCTTCGGCTTCTGGACCCTGCAGCGCGATCAGGGCGCGCGGCAGGACGGCGATCTCGCAGGCTTGCGAAAGCTGGGCGCGCAGATGCGCTTCGTCCGCCGCCTTGCAGGCCGCGTTGACCACGAGGAGCAGACGGTCGCCAAGGTTCGCCACCATCAGGTCGTCCAGGATGCCGCCGGCCTCGTTGGTGAGGAGACCATAGCGTTGCCGGTTGGGCTGTAGCCCGCGAACGTCGATCGGCAGCAGGCCTTCCAGGGCGCCGGCCGCATCGGCAAGATCGCCGGATCGCGGAGCCAACACGATCTGGCCCATGTGGGACACGTCGAACAGGCCGGCAGAGGCGCGTGTATGCAGGTGCTCCTTGAGCAGGCCTGAAGGATAGTGGAGCGGCATCTCGTAACCCGCGAAGGACACCATCCGGGCGCCGCTGCGCAGATGCAGCGCGTGCAGCGGCGTGCGTGCGATGCCGAGCGCGGCCCGGGGGAGAGCGCTATCCGAAGCTGCAGGTCGGCCCGGGTCACCGGACAACGGCGCCTCCACGACTAGAGTGCTTCCGCAATGCTCGCTTGAGCATCACGACCGCCCCCATCTGTCACGGTTGCCCGACAGCTTCTCTCGGCCGACACGAGCCAGGAGAGATGTCTCATGTCGATCTCTCCAGCGGCGGGCGCCTTGAAGCCCTCACTCCGGATCTTCGAATCAGGCGGCTAAAGTGCCTCAGATTTCGGGGCTTGTTCCTCGTTCGGCGCCGAAGCCAAATCACGTCGGCTCTCACTCTCCCGCATGGTCTCGAGGACTGATCCAAGCTGGCATGTTGCCGAAGGTCGCGCAAGCCCCGCCTTGGGGCGCCTTGCGCTTCTCGGATCGCGCGCTCGCGGTGCAAAGCGGGGCAGCGCGGCAAAAGAGATCGGCCATGCACAGGATCATGAACGGCGCCCGCATCTGGTTCGACGTCGAGGGCGCGGGGCTCGTGCAGGACGGCCCCGTCATGCAGCAGCGGCCGACCCTCGTGGCCGAAGCTTTCTGGACGGATCCCGGCAACGCCGAAGGTGCGGACCTATATCGACGAGTGCTTCCCGCTTTACAATCCGACGCCGTGCCCGCTCGATGCCGACCGTCGGTCGACCTTCAACCCCGCCATGCTGCATCATTTCTTCCACGCCGGCGGCGAGGGATTCCGCTTCGATTTCCGCGATCGGCTGAAGGACGTCCGGTGCCCGACGCTGGTGCTGGCGGGCGACCTCGATCCGGTGACTCCGATGGCCGATGCCGATGACATCGCCGCGGTACTTCCGTCCGCGCTGGTGCGCTATGAAAGGTTCGTCGGCGCGGGGCACGGCGTCGGCCGCGACCAGCCGGAGCGCTACTTCGCGATCCTGCGCGACTTCCTGGCGATTGCGGCCGTGTGATTACGGGGGCAATCTCCAGGAAGGAGAGGCGAACGGCGGCAGGCCCGTGGGGACAGATGCCGCCAGGCCTGGAGCTTGCCGAAGGTCAGGCTGCCCAGAGGGGATTTTCATGATGGAATGGCTGCCCGAGGCGGTCCACTACGCCGAGCAATGGCTCGACTATCAGATGCTGTCGACCGAGCAGCCCGGCTGCGTGTTGGCGATCGCACACCACGGCAAGCTCGTGACGGAGCGCGCGTTCGGCGTCGCGGCCCTTGCGGACGGCACGCCGCTGACCCCGCAGCACCGCTTCCGCGTCGCCTCGCATTCGAAGACGTTCACGGCCGTGGCGATCATGAAGCTGCACGAAGCGGGGCGGCTCCACCTCGACGATCCGATCGGACGGCATGTGGGCGACCTGTCGCCGGCGGTCGCGGCGGTCACGATCGGTCAGTTGCTGTCCCATACGGCAGGGCTTCTGCGGGATGGCGTCCGGGCCGTTCACTGGCAGGACCGCCAGCCCTTTCTGGACGCGACGGCGTTGCGGGCCGAACTCGCGGAGGCGCTGACGCTCGCTCCCAACACCCGCCAGAAATATTCCAACATCGGCTTCGGGCTCCTCGGCCTGGCGATCGAGGCCATCACGGGCGAGGATTTCGGGGCGTGGATCGCCCGCGAGGTCGTGGCGCCGTCCGGCCTCGGCGCCACGACGCCCGACATGCCGGTGCCGAACGGCGCGCCGCTGGCGACGGGCCATAGCGCCCGGCTGCCGGTCGGGCGCCGTTTCGCGATCCCGGGCCACAATCCGACCCACGCGCTTGCCTCCGCCACCGGCTTCGTCAGCACGGCCGGTGATCTCGCCCGCTTCGTCGGCAGCCTCGATCCCGGAGCCGCCGCCAGTGTCCTGTCCCCGGCGAGCCGGCGGGAGATGACGCGCCGCCATTGGCGCGTCCCGGACGACAGCATCGGCCGGCATTATGGGCTCGGTACCATCGGCGGCACGCTGGAGGGGCACGACTGGTTCGGCCATTCCGGCGCGTTCCAGGGGTTCATCAGCCGGACGGCCTGCGTGCCCGAATGGGGCGTCACGGTCTCGATCGTGACGAATTGCATCGATGGCTTGGCCAACCCCTGGGTCGAGAGCGTCCTTGGCATCCTGCATCGGTTCGCTCAGCACGGCGCGGCCGACCCTGCCGTGGCCGACTGGACCGGGCGATGGTGGACCTATTGGGGCGCCTTCGATCTCGTGCCGATGGGGCGTACGGTGTTCGTGACCATCCCGGCCCTGATGCAGCCGTTCACCGACGCGAGCGAGCTCGAGATCTCCAGCCCGACCGAGGGCCGGATCATCCGGGCAAACGGCTTCGGCAGCCATGGCGAACCGGCCCGGCGCATTCTCGCCCAGGATGGAACCCCGACCACGCTCATGCTAGGCGGCACGGAATTGCTGCCCGAACACGCCCTCATCACCGAAATCGAAGACCGCGCGAGCGACCCGGCGCTGGCCGCCCAACCCTGACCTCCGAAGGACCCGTCATGCCGATCCACAACCCCATCGCCCTGTTCCCTGTCGCCATGACGGCGTGGCGTCCCGACCCACTCCTGGGGCTCGGCTCCAGCTTTTGGGCGACACTGGCCGAGCATGTCCTGCCGCGAGCCGCCCGATGAGCCCGCGTCCGGACACCGGCCGCTTCTCGCTCGGCGACCTCGAGCTGCAATCGGGCGAGATCCTGGCGGGCGCGACGCTGAGCTGGAAGACCTACGGCACGCTCTCCCCGGCCAAGGACAATGTCGTGGTCTATCCCACAAGCTATTCGGCCCAGCACGCCGACCAGGAATGGCTCGTCGCGCCCGACAAGGTGCTCGACCCGACGCGCTGGTTCGTGGTCATCCCCGACATGTTCGGCAACGGCCTGTCGTCGAGCCCCTCGAACACGCCGGATTACCCAGCCCTCGTGACGACTGCCGACAACGTGCGAGCCCAGAAGCGGCTTCTCGCGGAGGTGTTCGGCATCGCGCGTGTCGCGGGCGTGTACGGCTTCTCCATGGGGGCGCAGCAGGCCTATCATTGGGCGGCCCTGTTTCCGGAGGCGGTCGAGCGCGCCATCGTGGTGTGCGGCAGCGCCAGGACGTCCGTGCACAACAAGGTGTTCCTCCTGTCGCTTCTCGCAACGCTCGAGGCGGCGCCCGAATATCTTGGAGGCGGCCGTTTCTCCGCGGAACCGAGGCCCGCGCTGCGCGCCTTCGCGCGCATCTACGCCGGCTGGGCCATGAGCCAGGACTGGTACCGTGCCAACCTGCACCTGACGGCGCTCGGCGCCGCCGACCTCGACGATTTCCTCGACCACCATTGGGAGCCGGGCTTCACCCGCCGCACGGCGGCCGACCTCTACGCCCAGGCGACAACCTGGCTCCATTCCGATATCGGCGCCGACGAGCTCTATGACGGCGACCTCGTCCGCGCCTTGAACGCCATCAAGGCTCGCGTGCTGCTGCTTCCGGGCCGCACGGACCTCTACTTCCCCGTGGCCGACAACGCCGCCGAATTGCCCCATCTGTCGCACGGCGAACTCCGGCCCATCCCCACCATCTGGGGGCACCGCGCCGGCAGCCCCGGCGACAACCCGGAGGACCTGGCGTTTCTACGGAAGGCGGTTGCGGACTGGATGGACCGCTGACGGAACCTCGTCTGCCGTCCAGCTGCGAGGAAAGGAGCCCCATGATCCACCCCATCGTCATCCACCCCGACCCCATTCTTGCCCGGATTTCCGCCCCCGTGCCGCGCGTCACCAACGACACGCGCGTCCTTCTCGAGGACATGCTGGAGACGATGTACGACGCCCAGGGCCGCGGCCTCGCGGCGGTGCAGATCGGCGTGCTGCAGCGCGTCTTGGTGGTCGATACGGACTGGAAGGAGGGTGCCAGAAACCCGCTGCTCTTCGTCAATCCCGAGATCGTCTGGTCGTCGGGCACACTGGCGTCGCGCGAGGAACGCTGCCTGTCGATCCCCGACACGCCGAAGGACGTCCTGCGGCCCGACCGCGTCCGGGTCCAGTTCCTCGACCGGGGCGGCACGCCGCGGAAGATGGAGGCCGACGGCCTACTGGCGATGGTCATTCAGCACGAGGTCGACCATCTCGATGGCGTGCTGATCCTCGACCGGGCGAGACAGTCTCGATGACCGGCGTTCCCGTGGTCACGCCGTCGCGGCCCGCGGCACCGACGCGAGAAGCAGTCGCGTGTATTCATGCTGCGGATCCGCGAAGATGCGTTCGGCCGACGCGGTTTCGACGATGCGGCCTCGGTTCATGACGGCGACGTCGTGGGCGACGGCTTCGACCACGGCAAGGTCGTGCGAGATGAACACGTAGGTCAGCCCGAGCCGGGTCTGCAGATCGCCCAACAGTTGCAGCACCTGAGCCTGCACGGACACGTCGAGCGCCGACACGGGCTCGTCGAGCACGATGACGTCGGGTTCTGCCGCGAGCGCGCGTGCGATGCCGATGCGCTGGCTCTGCCCGCCCGAGAATTCGTGTGGATAGCGGTCCGCGAAGTCGGGCCTGAGGCTCACGAGGTCCATGAGTTCGGCCACGCGGGTGCGGGCCTGCGCCCCCTTGACATCCTTGAGGGCCGCCAGCGGTGCCGACAGGATCTCGCTGACGGTCTTGCGCGGGTTGAGCGAGCCGAGCGGATCCTGGAACACCATCTGGACGCGCCGGTAGAGCGCGCGCCGATCGCGTCGCGCGAGGGCGGGGATCGACTCCCCATCGACGGTCAGCGTGCCGGAAGTCGGTTCGAGGAGGCCGACCATCATGCGGGCCATGGTGGATTTGCCGCAGCCGGATTCCCCCACGATGCCGAGCGTCCGCCCGTGCAATACCGTGAGCGACACGCCGTCGACGGCCCGGAAAGCGGGTGGGCGCGGCTTCAGCCATGTCGTCCGGGTGCGCCGGAACTCGCGGACCACGCCGACGGCGCTGAGAACGACCTCGCTCATGTCTGGGCCAGATCGTTGAGAAGCCTCAGGACTTGCGCCTGGGTGGTCACGTCGAGCGCCGTCGTGGGCTCGTCGGCGATAATCAGTTCGGGGTCGTTGGCGAGCGCCATGGCGATGCCGACCCGCTGGCGCTGGCCGCCCGACAGTTCGTGAGGGTAGGCGCGGGCCTTCTCGGCGGCATCGGGGATCAGCACCGACTCGAACAGGGCGATGGCGCGCCGCGTCGCCTCGCCGCTGCTCACACCCTGGTGGCGCCGGATCGTCTCGGTGACCTGATCGCCCACCGGGATGAGCGGGTTGAGGGTGGTCTGCGGATCCTGGAACACATAGGCGATCTTGCCGCCGCGCACCTCCTGCAGGCGATTGAGATCGGCCTCGGCCATGTCCTCACCGTGATGCAGGATCTCGCCTCCCACAATGCGCCCCGGCGGGCTCGCGACGAGGCCGAGCACCGACAAAGCCATGACGGTTTTGCCGGAGCCGGATTCGCCGACGATGCCGACCGCCTCGCCCGGTGCTATGGCGATGTCGACGCCGCTGACCGCGACGTAGATCGAGCGGCCGACGCGGAATTCCGTGCGGAGCCCGCGGATGGCGAGCGGCAGCCGGGCGTCGCTCAGCGGCGGCGCCAATCCGCGGCGGCGTTCGTCGCCGAGCGCCGCATCGGTCCGAGCCTGGCTGCGGGCGAGGCCGCCCGCCTTGAGCTTGGGATCGAGGACGTCGCGCAACCCGTCGCCGAGCAGGTTGATGCCGATCGCCAGCAGCAGGATCACCACGCCGGGAATCGTGGCGACATGCGGCGCGATCTGCAGCAGATTGCGGCCTTCGCCCAGCATGCCGCCGAGGTCGGCCTGGGGCGGCTGCGCGCCGAGGCCCAGAAAGCTCAAGCCCGCCGTCTCCAGGATCATCCAGCCGACCGTGGTGGACACCCCGATGATAATGCCCGGCAGCACGTTGGGCAGGAGCTCGGACAGCACGATGCGGGTGTCGGACAGGCCGCACAGGCGCGCCGCCGCCATGAAGTCGGTGCGGACCACCGACAAGGCGCCCCCGCGCACCCCGCGGGCGAAGAACGGCACGTTGACCACGATGATGGCCAGCATGGCGTTGAACAGGCCGGGCCCGAGCGCCGCCACGATGGCGAGCGCGAGCAAGAGATAGGGAAAGGCCATCAGCGTATCGATGCCGCGCATCAGCAGGGTATCGAGCCAGCCGCCGCGGAAGGCTGCGAGGAGCCCGATGGTCGAGCCGATCAGGCACGACATCAGCGCCGCGAAGACGCCGACCGCAAGGCTGAGCCGCGTGCCCCAGATGAGCCGCGACAGGATATCCCGGCCGAGCTGATCGGTGCCGAGCACGTGATCCGGCGCCAGCGGCGGTTTCAGGCGCTGGGCGATGTGCACCGTATCGGGCGACTGGAGGGGCACTACCGGCGCCAGCAGCACGACAGCGACGATGACGGCAAGGAGCACGAGGCCGAACGCCGCCATGGGATTGTGCAGCAGGCGCGCCCAGGCGGTCGGGCGCACGTTGCGCAGCGGCTTGCGGGCGGGCGCCGGCCCGACGGTTGCGGCGGGGGCGCTCATGCGGCGCGGATCCTCGGGTCGAGCATGGCTTGCGCGAGATCGGTGACGAGGTTGATTAGCACATAGGCGCTGGCCACCACCAGCACGCCACCCTGGACGAGCAGGATGTCGCGGGTCGAGATGGCGCTGACCAGCATCCGTCCGATGCCGGGCCACTGGAACACGGTCTCGATATAGACCGCGCCGCCGAGCACGAAGCCGGCCTGGAGCCCGATCACCGGGATGATGCCGACGAGGGCATTCCGGAAGGCATGTCCGTAGATCACGCGGCGTTCGCTCAAGCCCTTGGCGCGCGCGGTCCGGACGTAATCCTGCCGCAGCACCTCGAGCATGGCGCCTCGCGTGAGACGCACCAGCACCGCGCCGGCGACGGCCGCCAGCGTGGCGGCCGGGAGCAGGAGGTGGCGTGCGACGTCGAGCACGCCAGCTCCGCCGAACATGTCTGTCATGCCGCCGACCGGCAGCCAGGCGAGCCGCACGCCGAACCAGAAGATGAACAGCATGCCGAGCCAGAACGAGGGCGTCGAGATGCCGAGGAGAACCACTAACGTGATCAGCCGGTCTGTGAAACCATTCTGCCGGACCGCCGCGACGATGCCGAACAGGATCCCGAACACGCTCGCCAGCGCCAGGGCGGCACCCGCGAGGAGCAGGGTCGGGAAGAGATGCGCCATGATCTCGTCCACCACCGGCTTGTGCAGGATATAGGAGCGCCCAAGATCGCCGTGGAAGAGGTTGGCGATCCAGATCAGGTATTGGACCGGCAACGGCTGATCGAGGCCGAGCTGATGGGTGACATCGGCCACGTTGGCGGGCGTCGCGAAGGTGCCGAGAATGGCGCGGGCTGGATCGCCCGGGATGATCGAGATCACGAGGAACACGATCACGCTGACCCCGAACAGCACCGGGACCACCATCAGGAGCCGCCGCAGGATCAGGCCGGCCATCGCATTCCTCCGCTGACCGCTCGTGTCACGTCGCCCTTGTCCTGCGTCTGAGGCGCGTGATCGGGCAAGCTCCCTTCAAGCTTTGCTGGTGCCGTAGAACCGCGTCGTGAATGACGGATGCAGTTCGACGCCCTTCACGTGCGCGGACGACACTGCGTTCTGCTTCCAGTTCGCGATGAAGACCCATGGAGCGTCCTCGTAGATGACATCCTGCAGCTGCTTGTAGATCGTGGTGCGTTTGGCACGGTCGGTTTCGGTCCGGCCCTGGTCAATGAGGGCGTCGACCTTGGGGTTGGAATAGCCGCCCGAGTTGACCGCGGCCCCGGTCCGCAGGGCCAGCGCCGGATGCATGTCGGGATCCTGCGTCATGAAGGAGAGTTCGGCCACGCCGACGTCGGCCGGCATGGCCGGGATGATCTTGCCCAGAAACGTATTCCATTCGTAGGTTTCGATCTTGGCCCGGATGCCGACGGCCTGAAGGTCGGCCTGGATCGCGGTCCCCATCAGCATGGGCGACAACATGCCGGACCCGCTTTCTGTCACGTAGAACGTGACGTCGACGCCGTTGGGATAGCCCGCATCGGCCAGCAATCGCTTCGCCTTGCTCGGGTCGTAGGGATAGGGCTTCAGGCCCGGGTCATAGGCCCAGTCGAAAGCCGGGGGCGTCACGCTGCTGGCCACCGTAGCGGTGTCCTTCAGGATGTCGGTCGCGATGGCGCCCTTGTTGATCGCGTAGTTGATGGCCTGGCGAACGCGCCTGTCGTCGAAGGGTTTGGTCTTGGTGTTGAGCACTAGAGCTGTTGCCGGTCAGGCTGGATCATAGGCATCGTAGCCTGCTGCGGTGAGGTAGTTGCGGCACTCGTCGGGTCTGAAGTGGGTGAAGGCTTCTCGGATGGCCGCCCATAGGTCCGAGACG
>JAABUY010002064.1_pt1 | contig 24859 bp, 25 predicted proteins | sample 5560271 | NCBI WGS metagenome assembly JAABUY01 (sample SAMN10711886, study PRJNA513374) | rock metagenome | isolation source: Antarctica rocks | place: Antarctica: Victoria Land, University Valley | reverse complement strand
GCAGTGCAGCGTGGCGCCTGCGACCGCTGTCTTGCCTGCCTGCTGCCCACGGAACGACTTGCTGTGAATGTAGATGTGCTCTGCTTGCTGTTGCTTGCCTCTCTGTACATACTGACTTGTTTGGGGTAGCTCCAGCCTGAAGAATAGGCAGCTGTACTCGTGCTTGCCTGCTGACGTGTCTGTGCTTGTGAGTTATGATTAAGTATGATGGCTCCTGATTGAACATCTTTGGCTTGAATGAAGTGTTGACCAAGCATGTTGACTTGCATGGCCAGTGTAAAACGTTGTTTAGGATATGCAGATGAGCATCCATGTTAACACTGGCTGCGGTACAGCTGACACGGGCAGCAACAGGCTTTTGGATTTGAGCAGTTGCCAGCTTTAGCAACACACCTAAGATGGGGGTCCGAGACACATGTGCAGCTGATCGCCGCACTGTGATACTCACGACGTGGCACATAAGCCCGCGGTGAAAAGCATTCAGACACCAGCTCGTTCACGACATATTACCCATTTATAAGTGGGTCATCCGGGTGAAGTGCATGCTCAGACCCGCCTTGAGGGATCAACATGAGACCTGCATGCGAATGCATCTCGACACAAACAGAACAAGCAGTGCTCACCTACCCTCACTTTTGCATCCCATGCCTGCCGCCCTTTGATCTCCATAAATAAATGAACCATGCTGATATCTACCAGAGCGCATCACTTCTCAAAGCTCAGGTACGCCCAGCAGAGCAGCAGGTTTCAGTGCATGGAGGGCAAAGCAGGCGGGCATGGTCATGCACCTTCCAGAGATGCATCCGACCCCTACAGCCCTGGTCCGTAACAAAGCTGCAAGGGTGGGCACATGATCATTCCAGACGCACGCGGGATGCAGAGCACAAAAGCAAACACACACTTGCAGATGAAAGACCGTCAAACCCCCACAGCAAGCAACCTTGCCGTGCCGCACACGAGATGTTGCCAGACAGGCTCAGGGACCTGCCCCATGGAGAGGTCTGTTGCAGGGCAGCACATCCACACCACGTGTGGAGTACGCAAAACGTCATCGACCTCTCACCTCACCATCTGCCTTCAAGCATGCTGAGGAAACAGCCAGCTGTGGCCATTGAGATGCACCCAGACGACTAAAACAAACCATGACATTATTTGCCTCGACCCCAGGCTTCATACATGCACTGCTGAAGACCAAATGGCTTGGAAGGGCATCTACTGGAGTGGGAGACGTCACAAAAAAGCAAGCGCACCGGGACCAGGGGCCTTACTGGCTGCCCTCTCAAAATTGAAGTACAGCACATGCAGAAACACGCCCCATCCGGACCGCGCACACACAGTAGCTGAGGAAACCCTGCTGTAAGCTGCAGGGGCTACACATAGCTACCAGGGTGCCAAGAGCGCTGCATATCGGACTGCAGCTACCTCAAGCCTACCCTATGCAGAGCACCTGTGCAGGCCAGCCGGAGCATGCCGCGCGGGTCAGCAGCGGCCATGGGGCGCCCGCGCTCTGGGGTCACAAACCCTACCCTAACGTATGCCAAGCACCTGATCCAGCCAGGCCTGCCGGAACACGCCGCGCGGGTCGGCGGCCGCCACGGCCGGCCGGAATGCCGCGGCCTGGTCCGCGTACACGCGCTGCGCGTACAGGTCGATGGCGCTGAGGCCCGTGTCGAAGCTCGGGCCCTTGGCGCCGCCGTCGGTGATGTCGGTCCACTTGGCCCTGCGCGCTGACGCCAGTCTCTTGTATCTCCTTCAGAGGGTGTTACCTTCTTCACCAGTTGTGAGCCTGCGGTGGACCTGACATCCGCTTTTTAAGTCTGTGCTGCTCGGGCCCCAACTTGACGCCCTTCATAAATTTCAGTCCCCCAAGCCCTGGCGTGCCGTCCCGCACTGGAGTGTAGACCGCAGGCTCGTGATGCAAGAGCAGGCTGAGTATCCAGGTGTGACCACAAAAAGGGCTGCTCAGAGTCGAGGAGGAGATGCACTGCAATCCTATTACCTTAAACTCAGAGCAGCAGCACTGGCTTCATGCGCACCAGTGAGGCTTAGCGGGCGCAAGCGTGCCATTCAGGCCGCTCCACGCCTCGAACACGCGCTGCCGGAGCTCGACCCAGCCTGGCGCGCCCTCGGCTGCCAGGACCTGGCGCACGGCCGTCAAATCTGAAGTTCACAGCAGATCGCGCTAGCAGTCTCCCCAACACTGGCTGTGCTCTTGGCGCAGCGCTCGCCAAAGCTGACTGAGCATGCTGGTGCAGGCGCTTGCCACTTGCGCGAGGAAGCGCATGACAGCATCAGGTGAGCATTAGATGGGGGCCTTACATTGTATACAGGGCCATGAGCAAGGTGTAGTGCTACTTTGATGCCAGGCAAGCCCGGTTTCTCAGGTAAGCTCAAACGATAGGGATGCAGAGGCAGTGCTATGATGCCAGAGCAGGACGTCGCGCGCATGCAGCGCAGGGCAGCACCCCACCTCGATCGAGAAGAAGAGCGCCTCGCCCTCGAAGTAGGCGGGGTTCATGGTCGCCGCGCTCTGCCCGGTGAAGCGCGCCTCCATCGTCACGACGGCGTTGCTGCAGGCGGCGCGGCAGGCCGCAGGTCAGGCGCGGGTGCGGCGCGGCGGGCCCGGGGCCGCGGACCCGCGCGCGCGCGTCAGACGTGCCCCACACGAGCCAGCTGTTCTGCATGACAAAACTCGTGATGATTGTGATCACAAAGTCAGACAGACCAGCGGCGCGCGCCTCGCCATCTGCATGCCATAACGCTGGAAAAAGCGATTGAGCTGTAGGGTAGGGTTAGGGTCTGATTGCCACCAGAGCCAAAAGAAACAGGCGCTCCAGCGCGATGGATCTGCTGCGAGCGTCCGACGCTCAAGCGCGCGCCTGCCATGGGCCACGGCGGCATCCTTCACAACAGCTACGCCGGCGTTTCAGGCGTCAAAGTTGAAGGGCACGCAGTACTCGGGGTCGATGTCAAGTCAGGGTAGGGTTAGGGTCATCTTGCCACAGAGAAAGATAAACCCAGGTGCCCCAGCCCTACTTGCGAGCGTCAAGGCTCAGAGCGCGCGCCTGCCATGCGCCACGAGTGCCTCCTTCACGACCGCCACGCCCGCGTTCCAGGCGTCGAAGGGCACGCGGAAGTCAGGGTCGACGCGGAACGTCATCTCGAAGTCGTACACGCGGAACTGGTCGATCGCGTGCCGGCCGTAGTGGATCGCGGCCGGCAGCGTCTTGAGGCCCGGCACGTTGAGCAGGCTCTGCTGCGTCTGCACGACCACGCGCTGCGCCGCGACCTGGCGCGCGCGCGGCCCGCGTGTGTCAAGGCGCCGTGCGCCTGTCATGCGGGGTGGCCCGAGTGGCCATCCTTACGGCGGCTCCGGTAGCCTGCATCTGCTGCCTCCAGGGCAAGGAAGGCCCAGCAGCTCGGGTCCGAGCCCACCGGCGGCCCCGATGGAGGCGGCCATGACAGCACCCTGGTGCATGTCATACGGACCTGTCGCTGCCACTGGTAGGCCGTTCGCGCTGCCGCCTGCAGCATGAGGGTACAGCTCAGGGGTCACCTGCACGGCCTGGCTGCCCGTCTGCTGGCCGACCTGCGTGCCGAGCGCGCCCAGCGCCGTCTCCAGGTTGGCCAGCAGGTTGGGCCGGTCGCTGTACTGCTGCGGGGAGGCGCCGCCGGCGCGCTGCATCATGTAGACCATGAGGCGGTCCGCGTACGGGTCCCAGGCGGCCGGTGAAAAGCCCTTGACGCTTGCCAGGTTGAGCGGGTACCAGAACAGCTCGATCCCTGAGTAGGACGTCACGAGCGCCTGCCGCGCCGTGGCGCCTTGCATGATGCAGCGAATGAGCGGTGCGAGCTGATGCAGAGCTGGTGCGGATGGGGGAGAACACGGCCCTGCACCTGGTGACATTTGCGCTGTTTAGTTTGCAATATGACATTCGGTGACATGTCGTGGATATTGCATGATCCTTTGGAATGCGCGCACGGCTGACAAAAAAAAAAGGCGCGGAGGTGACCGCGCGCATGTGCGGATCGACTTGCGAGCCTGCAACGGAAGCACGCAGAGAGCCGGGAGGCAGCACCTTGAGCTTTGCAGGCGAACCAGCCGGCCCAAACAGGTCGCTCATGGCGTCGTAGCTGTACGTCATGTCCACTGCGCGCGCGCATCGCGCTCAGCACCATGCTTATAACACATGCGGCCCGTGCTTGGGAGAGGCACACCCGGGACGCGCGACGCCGCGCTGCACACACTGGCAACACTCATGGAATAGCAGCAGCCTCGGATGGCCCTCACGCTCTGACCCACAGACCATGCGACGCGCAGGGGCCGCGCCGAAGGGCTTGTCCGGCTCCTGCTCCAGGCTGGCGAGCCGGAACGTGAGCTCGGTGATGACGCCCATGAGCCCGAACGCCGTGCGCGCCTGCATGCCGGCGTGGCGGCAAAGTTTGGTCCCGGCACCTGGCAGGGTGTGCGTGAGCTTGCTGCTGCCAGGGCCTCCACCCACGGCAGCAGCACCAATGGAGCGGTGCTTGCTCACTCCCAGCTGGGCAGCAGATCAAGTGGCAGGTCAGAGCCTGGCGCGCCCGCAGCACGGCACCCGACCAGCAACACCACAAAAGACAAACGGTACTCGAAACGAAAGTGAAAATAAACAGGCCCCTGCTCTACAGACCGTGCTGCTGGGATGCTTAACCACACGCCTGTCCGTGAACACACCAGGTGCTTGCTGGAGGCAGCGGGCCGCGGTGCTGCGCGCGCCTGGTTGAAGTACGGGTGCGAGGCATTGTACACGACGGGCCGCCCGCCCCCGTCCACGATCGTGAGGCTGTCGACCAGGTCGGAGACGGCGCCCCAGCCGCGGCCCACGCCGTGCGAGCCGGTGGAGACCGAGCCGCTGAGCCGCGTGGTGTCGAGCACGGTGTTGGTCGGCAGCGCGGCGTTGCCGAGCTCCGCCTGCGCGCAGAGCGCTGTGGGGCACGGGCAGCTGATCGTGGCGTGTGAATAGGGTTTTGCGACATCGCTGGCTCCGCCTGCGCGCGGAGTGCTGTGGCGCACGGGCAACTGGTCATGGCGTGCTTATGGACAACCACATGCTCAGGGGCTGGTCGACCTCTCTGAGACTGCCAGGCGCGGGTGCAAAACCCATCGCACGTTCAACGCTGGTCAGTCCGGCTTCTCCGAGGCTGGCCACCTCTCAGGTCACGGGCGTTGACTTGAAGGGCAGAGAGCTGACGCATGCCACATGCAAGCGATGCAGCACGTGCAAGTTGGCTGGCTCTGGAGTCAGTTTACCATGCAGGCCGTCCTTGCTGGTCCTCCCTGTTCCCCACGCCTGTGGGGGAGCGCCAGTCACCAACGGGATGCTGCCACGCACCGCATGGTCAGTGATGTACTGCTCCAGCTCGCCCACCGCCACGCCAGCCGAGGCGCGGACCAGGGGCGCGCCGCTTGCGCTGCGCCTGCACACAGCATGCAGGGTGTGGGCCTCGCCGCCGTGGCATGGCCCCTGAGGCTGGCACGGGCAGGCGCTCCGCACGAACCAGGCAGCCCTGCCCCAGACGCGCTCCTGGAAGGACTCCGCAGCCAAGAGCTGCAGACAGCCGCCAGGGCGCACCCAGCATTCTCGATGCGCTGCCCACTCGGCAGCTTCAGCATCCCGGTGAAGATGACGTCGGTGGCCTGCAACCATTCCAGTGCGCTGTGAGTGAGAGGGCAGATGTTTTTATCACTTCGGGTCCCAAGCACTCACGCTTGCTTGACTCAAGAATTCTGCAAGGTGCATGTGCCCATAACAGGACACCTTGTCATGTAACAATGTGTAACCATGAATGCAAAGCACTGCAAGCTTAAGATGGTAGCTGAGAGGGCGAGCAAGCCTGCAGAAAGAGTAGTACAGCATGGCAGACATCTTGTAGCAGGGTTGTTGTTGCCACAGGCGGCGCGCAAGCAGTGCTCTATCAGCATCATGGAACATGGGCGTCTGTGTGTGGCTAGGGTAGGGTTAGGGCACCGTGTCGGCATCGTAGAACATGGGCGTCCAGGTGTGCCCGTGGCCGATCGCCCGCACGCGCCGCCCGGCCGCGGCCGCAGCCGCGACCGCAGCAGCCACCTCCCCGGGCGTCTGCGGCAGCAGCGGCCGGCCCAGCGGCGCGGGCGCCACGGTGCCGCCCCAGTTCTGCGCCGTGAGCAGTGCCACGCCGTTGAACCTGGACTGTTATCGTGCGGCGGCCAGGCGGCCATGCAAGGAGGCAGCGCGCCTGCCACGCCAGCTGGTCGCCCAGCAGGCCCCAGGTGCCGTCCTTGGCCACGGAGAGCTGCGAGCTGAGGATGAAGTCGGATGCGAACGGCGGCAGCAGCGGCACCAGGTGCTGCCCGCCCGGCTGCGCCGCCGGGCCCGCAGTGACGCCCGAGAACTTGATGCCGGCCGAGGCCGCGGCTGTTAGCCACACGGTCAGCAGGCCGCCCAGCAGCAGCTCCTGCGCGCAGCGCGCCCACGGCAAACCTCAGCCGCGGCCGTCAGCCATACCGTCAGCAGGCCGCCCAGCAGCAGCAACTGCGCGCGGCGCGCCCGCGGCAAACCTCAGCCGCGGCCGTCAGCCATACCGTCAGCAGGCCGCCCAGCAGCAGCTCCTGCGCACGGCGCGCCCGCGGCGGCCTCAGCTCAGCGGGAGGCGAGCGCAGCACAACAGCACAGGCCCAGCAGCGCAGCAGCATAGGGCCGCAGCAGCTCAGTAGCACCCCGCGCGTGCATGCGCCTGACCAACGCCGCCCTTGCGCATAGTCCAGGCGGCAGTCAGAGGCCCTGTGCACCCGTGCCTCCGCTGCGCGGCACTACCAACTGTGCTATGAGCTGTGCAGAAAGGTGTTTGCGAGCAGACCGTGGTGGCGAGCGGCGGGCCTGCACAGGTTGCCACAGGCCGGCACCAGTCCACCCGTGCAAGGGCGCGCCTGCTCGCGCTTCGTCGCGGGCGGCTGCGCGGCGAGCGAGTCCGTCCAGCGCTCGGTGTAGGCTGCGATCCTGTCCCAGCGCGGCTGTCCCAGCAGGTCGCCTGGGTTGAGGCCTCCTGCAGCAGGGCCACGACACGGTTACACTCTTGTAGTTGTGTGGTGCCTGGTAGGTTGCCTTAATCTACCAAAGTTCAGGAAGGCCACCACAGGCGCCTGCACTACAACTCCGGCCAGCCTCACTGTTCTTACACACGCAGGCAATGAGCCACACACAGCCTACTGGCAGTGCAGCAGCCACTGGCAGAACTGCCCGTGCAGACCACACTTAAACTCCCAAAGCCACGTGCTGCGTCGCGCGCGGGGGCCGCGCACCAGTGCTGGGTGAGATGCCAAGGAAACTTGCGTTGCTGAGGGCGCCCGCGCTGGGCAGGCCGTAGCGGGCAAGAGAGGTGTAGGGTTGTAGCAGCTCCAGGTCACCCCGGGCTGACTGCAGCGCACAAATGCACGCTAGCGCCACCAGCGCGGCCTGCGGTCCCACCATGAGGCTTGGCCTGGCTTTCCAGGCTAACAACTCGTTGCGAAGGAGTTGCGCACTCTTGTGTTGTGCACAAACCTAGTGCAGGTAGACATCAAGTAACAGGCGGGCACAGGTCTTGCTCAAAAGAAAATGCGTTGGGTCTAGGGTAGGGCTTGAGGCTCAGCATCGCTTACCTGTAGCTGAGGCAACGTGTGGCTTGCACATACATCCGTTCTACGCTTGCAGCTGGTGGTACGACAGCGCTCTGCAACTTGACAAATAGCGCGGCGGTGCCTCATAGGTCGTCTGCCCTGCCGCGTCAAGCCTGCACGAGGCCTGTGGCAGCAAAGCAGCACAACGGCACAGCGGTGAGGGGCATACTTATCTGATGTCCCTGCTTGCACGGCCTGTGTCGCGCATACATATCGTTCCCGCCTAGCAGTGGTATATTACGTTGGACTGGGGCCACTGCGTGACGGTGAACGCCAGTCCTTGTGGCCATAATAAGTTGCGGAGCGCATCGCAGGCGTTTGACGGGCTTGGCCTATGAGGAGCAGGGGCGGGCTCGCCCCAGTGCTAGCCTTGCTCCTTGTTGCTTCAGCGTGCTCAGGTGCGCACCATCTGTGCTGCGCCTGCACTGATGAAACTGCGACTCGCTGTACTGGTGGCGTAAGACGTGTTTGTCGACCTGCTGTGAGACAGTTGCGCGTGTCCAGCTGTTGCACCGTTGCTTGCTCTTTGCTGTCTCGCGCTGGCGCGCTCAGCGCGTGCAGCTGTGTGTACCTGTGCGCTGGGTCATGCGAGCGCTCTGCACACCTGAGCAACCCTTCAACGTGGCTGTGAGGCAGGCAACACACCACCAACAGTCTGCTCCCGCCTGCGCAGGCGACTCAGCAGGAGGGGAGCCCAACGGCCAGGCTTCTGCTCTCAGCCTGCGCGCGCACGGCAGCGCGGCCGGACCGTGCACCCCGCACCGCGCTGCGGCGCAGCCGGCCTGCACGCCAGAGGCGGCAGGCGCGGGCGTGCACGCTGCGCATACCAGCCTCTGGCGCTGGCTGCAGCGCTGGTGGCGCGGCGCCGCGCGCGTCGCCTGCAGCAGGAACACGCAGTCAGACCCGCCGGTCCGGACCTGGGCCGGCAGCAATGGGCGGGCGGAGGCGTGCAGCAGCAACGATGACGCATGCGGCCAGGCCCCGGGCTCTGTGGCGGCGCAGCGCGGCGGGCGCTGGCTGCCCTTCCTGCCGCTGCGGGCCGCCACGCCCGCGGCGGACCGCGCGGCTGAGGACGCAGCCCTGCGGGCGGTGTCCGCAGGACGCGCGGCCGCAGCCGACCTGAGCGGGACGCGGAGAAGGGACGACACTACGCAGCCCGTGCAGGCAGCCGGCCTGCACCCAGTGAACCTCGCGCATCCGGGGCGCCTACACAGGGCGCCCTCAGGTGGAGAAGTCGTTGAGGGTTTGCCGCCTGGCACGGCCAGCGCCGTCGCCTCGGCGATGCAGCAGGCGGCGGCCGCGCCGTGCGCGCGCGCGGCTGCGGGCCGCGCACGGCCAGGCCGGCCTGGCCCGGCGCTGGGCAATGACAGCGCGCCATGGGCGCCCTTCAACGAGTCCGAGCTCGTGCCGGAGCTGTCGCCGGCCATTATGTGGCTGCTGGAGGAGGCGGAGGTGCGCTCTACCCTAGTCCTGCTTTATTGTGTCGGCCTCGCCTGTTGCCGGGTGTGGCACACTTGGTCCAGGGTGCACTGCAGACCAGGTTTGCTCAGCGCTGGGGAGCACGGCCCGCCGCAGGGCCGCGCAGAGTGCACATGCGTCGGGCGCGCATAGTCTCAGCACGCAAAGTCACGGCGTCGACTCTACAGGCCATGCACAATAGTCAGAATGGTAAACAGCTGTCCGCTGGCATAAATCAGACAAGACCTGTCGCCATCAAACAGCAGGCAAGACTGTTGACGCGCAGCGCCCCGGCCCGCGCCAGGCGCGCTTCGCCAACCACTCGGGCCTGGACCTGGACCTGGCGCTGCAGCTGGCGCAGCTCAACTCGGTCGCCTACTGCCACGCCGAGAACGTGGCCGCCTGGAACTGCACGCGGTGCGCAGGTTAGGGTAGCGCCCCTGACCCCACCTTTGCCACCCGCGTCTGCTCGTACTTCCTGGGTGGGCGTCGCCGCGTGGGCGCCCAGGCGCCCCAGCCATGCGCAGGGGCCTGCTTGTGGCCTCGGGGCGGTAAGCACCGCCGCGTGCGCGCCCCACGCCCATGCCCCTAGCCAGGCGCAGGTGGTCGCAGGTGGGCCCAGAGTGGGCGCCAGTGACATAGCTGCGCAGTGCACCCTATGGCCGCCAAGGCTGCGTTCAAACCAGTTGCCTGCGGGCGGCGCGGCGCGGCGGACGTGCGGCCGAGCGCGCCGCCCGGCGCCCCGGCTGACAGGGCAAGCCGCTGTGCAGTGCCGGGAGGGAAGGGTTGGAATCCGGGCTCACGCAGGGGGCGCGCGCGCGCGGCAGGTGCCACCGGCACGCCACGGGCTTTGTGCCGGAGGCGGTCGTGTTCGACCTGGGCTGGGACCTGTTCGGCTACGCGGGCTACTCGCCCGCGCTCGCGGCCATGGTCATCGCGTTCCGCGGCACCGACAGCCACAGCCTGTACAACTGGGCGGAGAACATGCGCTATTGGCGCACCGACCTGCACGTGCCCTACCCGGACGCCGAGGGCGCGCTCGTGCACACCGGTGCGGCCGCGCTTACTCCTCATATCCATTTTTTGCGCACCTGGGGCGTGCCAACGTCCGCCCACTGACCTAATTCATTTGTTTGAGACTGGGTTCCGTGTGCATGTGCAGAGGTGGGGCTGATAGTGTGATGCGGCGAGGCTGTTGCACCAGTGCCGACACGGCCGCAGGCGCACCGGGTGTGTTCGGCGGGGTGGTCGCTGGCTCTGCAGATGTGGCGCTTGGAGGCCCAGGGGCACAACAGCGGCGCGCGTGGTGGGCGCCGAGGCGGCCATGATGCGCGCCTTGCGCCGCAGGCTTCTTCGTCTCCTACAATAACAGCTCGCTGGAGCCCAACATCACGGCCGCGGTGCGCGCCATGGCCGCGCGCCACCCGGGCGCGCCGCTCTACGCGATCGGCCACTCCATGGGCGCTGCCATGGCCACCATTGCCGCGCTCGACCTCAAGTTCAAGGCCAACCTGAGCGACGTGCGGCTGGTCACGTTCGGGTCGCCGCGCGTGGGCAACGACGTGTTCGCGCGCTTCACGCAGAGCCAGACCACGGTGTGCGGCACGAGGCTGTTTATGCGCCAAACCTTGTCGCGCGTCTCTTCACGGTGTGAGCTTGTTCCAGGCCTGTGCCAGTCGCCACTAGCTCGATGTACATCGAATTTCAGTTGCAGGTTTTCATGCGGAAGCGTACACATGTCAAGTGGGATATAATGTGCATGTCACGAGACTTGTCCTTACGTCATATCAAACTCTTTAGACTATTTAAGACCCACTGGTGCAAGCTTGCAGAGCTTGCTCGGCGGGCCGAGCGCAAGAGCCAGAGCACGGCGACATCGGCGGGCCGCGGTGCCTGCACCCTGCGCGCTCGAGCTGACCAGCGCGCGAGCTGCGCAGATGAGCGTGCGCTTCACGCACAACCGCGACATCGTGCCAGCGTGGCCGCCCACGTGGGTAGGCTTCCACCACGTGGCCACCGAGATCTGGCAGGTCGATTTTGGCCTTGGCTCGGTGCGGCCGCGTACTCCGTGCTGAGCTCTATGTGGGCAGCCCTGTGCCTAACAGGCCTGCTTATGTGTTGGGTGCGAGCGCTATTTTCATGGGTCGCCAGTGTGCAGCTCTTGTCATACCATTGGTGTGCCTGTCCAGCCCAAGAGAGAGCGCGGAGGATGTGCGCCATAAGCTAAAGAATTGGCGGCGGCGGCGAGCAAGAAGCATGGTGGCGGGCGCGCAGGTGCTGGGCGTGTGCGACGACAGCGGCGAGGACCCGCGCTGCCACAACAGCGTCTGCTTCCTGGGCCTGTGCACGTCGGTCTCGGACCACCTGCTGTACCTGGGCGCGCAGATGTACAACGACCGCCTGGCGCCCTGCTAGCAGCCACGCAGCAACCCGCCGTATGATATGCCCGCGGTTGTGATCGGCTGGCGCTGTGCTAGGCGCCAGGCAGCGACCCGCCGCACCAACTGCCTGCGGCTGTGATCGGCTGGCGCCGTGCTAGGAGCCAGGCAGCGACCCGCCGCATCATATGCTGGCGATTGTGATTGGCTGGCGCCGTGCTGGGAGCCAGGCAGCGACCCGCTGCATCAATTGCTGGCGGGTGTGATCTGCCTGGCCGGGCGGAGGCGCGCCGCGCGGCCGGCGCGCTGCCGGCCAGGGTCTGGAAGCTGTGCCTGCTCGCGGTGGTGCCCCGGGCTGCCTGTCTGCAGCGCGCATGCGTGCCGAGGCCGGCGCGGTGCTTCTGGGCTAGGGGTGCCCCACACGCCATAGGGCGTGCCCATGTGTGAGTGCCTGACAGGTCGCGACGCCGATAGCAGGGCGGCAGCTCTGTGGGGAGCTGCTGGGATCATGTGTCAGTGTCCCAAGCTGGCACGGGTGACGCGGGCAAGCATGTGTGATGGGCTGGTTGGCTTGTCCTGTTACAGCCCACTTTGTACTCATCGCTAGTGTGTATCAGCGTGTATGCATACACCAGCTGCAAGCCTAGACTTGATCAAGTGTTTGCTGTACTAGGAGCTTGCGTTCTTCGTTAGATCTCTGTACAGCAAGCTGTGTAACAACGCAATGCTCTTGAGCTTTCAGGGATGTCATGTGCCTGACATTTGGTGGGGTGGACTGGCCATGCAATGCAAGCACGTAACTCCTGCAAGGCTAGGGGCCAGCTAGGCGGCAAGGCCGTGCGCAGGACATGGCGCGGCCTACATCATATCCTGGCGGGCCCCCGTCTGGGGGCTGGGATGCCTGAGCAGCCTCACTCAGTTGCCAAAAGCCTTAGCTCTTGCACTGTTGACACAGCATTGCGGCCAGCACTGCAGTCATTGTGCAGTCTGCGGTAGCACATTTGCGCAGCATTCTGTTGCAACAGCTTTAGCACTACTTCAGGGCTTAGCTTTGTTCATGCATGTTACGCTCGGCCCCTGGCAGCTTTCATGGTGCACTCCTTTATATACTTAATGGCAGGCAGCGAGCGTCATGTTGTCAGCGCCACGCCTGACTTGGCACTACCGAGCTCTGCAAGCAAGCCATCGCCTGCGAGCATTGTGGAGGCGCTGTCCGCCACACAGGATGTTGAAGTCCTTCTGCAAGGTGAGACTATGTAACTATGTTGACTGCCGCCACAGCTGAGTATGCTACTGTAAGTCAGCCGGTGAATTGCAGCATATTGCATTGTTGCCACAAGCTTTGCAAGTCTTGCACTGCAAGCACCGCACAGTGGCTTATGTGACTCAGAGGCGGGACTGCAAGCCCAAGTGCTACGCAGCAGCAGCACACGCACACTGTGGCACACACATAGAAATTCACAGCAAGAGCTGTCGCCGTGACACGTGCAGTGGCTGCAGCTCTGACTCGAGCGACGTGCGCAGGCCTGGGCGAGCTGCGCAGCTCCCTGCAGGGCCCGCAGGCGCCGGCGTTCCTGCTCGCGTTCCTGGAGCGCTCGCCGGACGGGGCGGAGCTGCAGGCGCTGTGGGCAGCGCAGGCGGCGGTGCGCCCCACGTCCCTGCCTGCAGCCTGCCTGGCTGTCGTCAAGTGTGTGTGCCTCCCGTGCTCATTTGTGGGGCTCGAGGGGCTAGTCCCTGTTCGGGGGCTGCCACAAGACTTGCCGGGCTGCTGAGCGCGCGCGGGGTCCCTCGCTCGGGCATGCTGTGCGAGCCGGCTCGGCAGCGGGCTGTGCGCATGCTTGCAGTGCTGCAGCTCAGGTTGTGGCCAGGCTGAGCGGATGAGGCTGTTAGTAAATGTGTGTGCGCCCTGAGCCAACACTGCAATTTCCATTGCCCTGAGCACAAAGTCAGCGTCAAGGCGGTTACAGCGTGTGTGCCCAGCCAGAGACCACCACGGAGGCTTGCAAGCCTATGCAGCACCTAGCACTGCATTCCAGCAAATCAACAGTCATGCGTGCGGCAGGCGCGGGACGACCGCGTGGCGATCGAGCTGCTGCGCACGCTGGCGGCGCTGCTGGCCGCGCCCGCGCCACCGCGCTCCGCCGCGGCGGCCGCGCTGGACCGCCTGGCGCTCGCGCTGCCCGGCCGGCGCACGCGCCTGCTCTACTCCTGCCTCGGCTCCGGCACGCGGTCCAAGGTGCTTTCTTGTTGTAGATTGCAAGCTTAGGGTATCCAACCCTAGCATCGTGCCCTATGTCTGCGCTGTGAGCATGCATTTGGTGGCAGTATCCTACGGCCCCGTACTTACCTGGTCATGCTGAGGGTCTGGCCTCGGCAGCAGCGGTAACGAAGCCGCATACCCCGGGGTGGCGCTGCCGCAGGTGAACGCGGCGCTGCTGCTGCTGGCCGCCGTGGCGGGCAGGGGCCCGGCGGCGGCGCGCGCCCTGGCCGGCCGCCTGGACTTTGACCTGCCCGCGCTGGCCAAGGCCGCCCGCCCGCCCAGGCACGCGCCACCGCCGGAAGGAAGGCTATGAGTGCACGCGCCTTTCGGCGCATCCAGGTGTGTTCGGTTTATGAGCCTGTTTCAGCCTGCTGGGGCTGCTTGGGCAACAGGTCGGGGGCGGGGCGTCTGACGCAGCGCTGCAAGTCTGCACATGCTGAAGCTGGGCCACAAGGAGAAGCGCCGTGACGCGGCACTGCTGCGCACCTTTGTTGCCGGCAAGGCCCGAAATAGCTGTACACCACAAGCGCGCTGCTTGTGAGCTCGGCGGGCGCTAGGCCTGCGACCCCGACCCTGCCCTGGCGGCCGCGCGCAGGGACAAGGCGGGCGCCGGCGAGGCTGGTCCGCAGGCCTGGCACCGCAGCTGGCGCGCGGCCGACCCGCTCAAGCGGCCCCAGGCGGCGCTCTTCGCCGACTTCGCGCTCGCCCTGGTGCGCGGCGCGGACGACGCGCTGCTGCCCCAGCTGCTGGCCGTGCGGTGCGCGCACGACACGCCGCCTATCGCGCGCGCGGCCGCCCGGGCCTCTGCCCCTCCTGGCGCGGCCGGCAGCTGCTGCTGTACCTCTGCGCGAGCGCCTGGCGATGCTGGCGCGTGCGGCGTCTGTTACGCTGGAGAGGCCGCTGATGTCGGGATAATAGTAGGGTATGAACAGCGAGCGCCCCGGCGCGCCTGCACTTGCCCGCGCCCGCCGTAATTGCATATAGCGGCTGCGGCCAAGAGGACACTCGCGGGGTTGCTCAATGCTCCGCGAGGTGTGCGCAGGCCGCTGTGGGCAGGCCTGCTCGGGGCGCTGGCCGCGCTGCCGCCGGCGGCTGCTGCGGAGGCTGTCTCCGATGTGCACGCGCGCCTGGCGCGCGCGGGCCCCGCCGTGGCGGCGCGGCTGCGCGCCGCGCCCATCAGCGACGCTGTGCTGGGCCAGGTCGGGGCCCGCGCTGCTGGCGAACTGTCCTGAAGGTAACGCTGAACCCTTGCGCGCATGCTCAGCGGGGTTGGCAGGCGGCGGGCTGCCGCGCGGGGGGCTCTCCGAGGGCCTGCATCCGCGGTCCGCGCGCTCCCCGCGCCAGGCGGGCGCATTCCGCACCTTCTTGTGTCAGGGTAGGGTTACGTAGCCTACCCCCTGTCTCACCCTGGCCAAACAGGGCGTCATGCTGCACCGCGCAGCTGGCGACGCTGGCCGCTACGGAGGGCGGCGCCGAGGCTGCGGGCGGGGCGCGCGCGGCCGCAGCGGCCGCCGCGCAGCGGCTGCTGCTCGCGCTGTGCTCGGACCCCGCGCTGGGGCTGGCGCCGGGCGCGGCCGGCGAGGCCGCCGGGGCCGAGCCTGCCGGCGGCGAGGCTGACGGCCATGCGCCCGGCCGGGGCGACGCCAGCCACTCGGGCACGCACGCCGACCATGCTGTGTCGCATGGGTCGCGTCTCGCGTCGCAAGCGCGCCCTGTCCATGATCAGTGTCTGTTCTTGATCTAGCCGCTCGTGCAATCTCTGGCGCTCGACACATGCCGCCATGGCCGGACGCGGCCTCGCTCTGCGCGCCCCCGCCCGAGCGCGCGCCGCGCTGCAACCCGCCGGGCGAGCCGGCCGCTGCGTGGCCCCAGCCCCGCAGCCACCAGGCCAGTGGCAGTGGCTGCACAGTGGGTCCACATTTGCAACGATGCTACCTGCTGCTCACAGGCTCTGCCTAACCCTACCCTAACACGGGGCGCAGGCCACCGCCAGCTGCTGCGCCTGCTGCCACACTGCATCGATGCTTCCAGCTGTTCACAGGGTCTGCCTAACCCTACCCTATCATGCCGCGCAGGCCACCGCCAGCTGCTGCGCCTGCTGCTGCGCCTGCGCCCCGCCGAGCACGCGGCGCACTTTGACCTGCTGGGCGCCGCCGCCGCCGCCTCGCCCGGCCTGGCCGCCGCCTACCTGGCCGCCGCGCCCGGCGCGGAGCCGCGGCCGGGGCTGCACTGGCAGGCCACGTCCGCGGCGCTGGGCCGCTGCGTGGCCGCGGCCGCCGCCGGGCAGGCGCCGCTGCTGCTGCGGGCTCAGAGGCGCGCCCCTGTGAGGCACCCTAACCTACACTGTGAAGTTATATATCATGGGAAGGAGTTCTCCACCCGCCCCAGCTCGGCACAGCGCAGGCGCACCCGACATTCGCGGCTGCCAGGGGTGCGAGCGCTCTTCATTCCTGCACCATTGGGCAGTCTAGAAGCTCGCATGGCAAGCAGCTTGGTGCCCAGGCGCAACGGGCGCGGCTGCCGTCCTGGCGCTGGCCCGGCCCTCCGCGTTGCGACGCATGCAGCCCGCTGCCGCGCCTGTGAGCTCGGGCTCGTGCGGGCGCAGGCGCCAAGGGCCACCCGCCATCGACGGCGGCCTGGTGCAGGCGCTGCTGCGGCGCATCTGCCCAGCCTGCCTCCCCAAGGTGCGCGCGCGCTGCGCCGCTCTGCCCCAGGCCATGGCGCGGGGGCGCGCCTGCTCGTGCGCGTGCATTGCAGCGCTTGGCGCTGGCACCTGCTGCATGGCGTGTGGCGCAGCCAGCCATGGCAGCACATGGCTACCCCACCAAGCTACCCCACGGCCTGTGTGCGTGCGCTGCAAGGTAGCCAGCAGGCCTGACGCGCATGGGCCGTAACAGTGCGAGAGGGGGGCTTCAATGCGGCGGTGCCATGCGGTGCCGTGCGAATTGCAGCGTTCGCGCTGCGGTGGTCCGCCGATGCCTCCGTCAGGCCTATGACTGGTCTGCGCGCCGGCAGGCGGCGCTGTCGCGCGGCGTGCAGCACAGCTCCGCGCTCGTGCGGCTGGCGACGCTGACCCTGCTGCAGCGCCAGCTAGCAGCGCTGCACGCGACGCTCGCCGACGCGGCCGCCGCCGCCGCGTTTGCGCATGCGCACGCCCCGCACCTCACCCAAGCGCCCGCCCCCGCGCCCGCCATTGGCCAGCACATGGGCGCGGGCGCGCTCGCCGGCCGCGCCCCCGGCGACGATGGCGACCTGCTCGCAGCCGCGGTGTACCCTCTCCGGGGCTGGCGCGAGGCCGGCGGCGCGCCGGGCGACGCGCTCGCGGCCGGCAGCGGCGGCGCGCCGTGGCGCGCGCTGGCGGCGCGCCTGGCCGGCGCCGCGCGCGCGCGCCTGCCCGACCCGCAGGCGCTCGTGGCGGCGTTCGCCGTGCTGGACGCCGAGCTGCGGGCCGGGGTCCCCGTGCCGGACGCCGCGCGCGCCGCAGCGCCTGGCGCCGCAGCGGGCGGGGCGCTCCCGGACGGGGCGCCCTCAGCGGATGGCTCTAAGCCTGCCGCGGCCGCCGATGCGTACGATGATGGAAGCGGCGGCGAGCATGAGCGGCAGGAGGCGGGCAAGCGCGAGCGCGGCGGGGGCGAGGACCAGGGGGGGCGGCCCGCGGCGGGCGCGCTGGGCGCGGCGGGCCTGGCCATGGCGCGCCTGCTGCGCGTGCAGGCCGCGTATGCGCGCTGCCTGCCGGAGGCCGTTGCGGACGCGCGCGTCATCCCCAGCCGCCTGCTGCCGCAGGCGCCGCCCCGCTCCCGGCTCCGACCCTGATGCTCCGTTCAGGTCAGAATTGGTTGGAAACCGGGATAACTTTCACTGCCCTGTGGTGAGGGGGTACCTTGACGCATGCTGCGTGCCTGCCCAGCCTGGCAAGCAGAGCGACTGGGTATTTGCTTGGGGCGCGCCGAGCGCGCAAAGCGGCTGCGGACCACGCGAGTCGCTTCCACCCGCCCGCCTGCGCAAGGCCCCACCCGCTCCTGGCTCCGCCCGGCAGGCCTGATAGCTGTCGCTCGGCCTGCTGGTATGCTGCACAGTGCTGTTTGGGAGGCGCAGCCACACCCCCCCCCATTCCCTGCCCCCACCGTCAACTTGGCTGGCCTGGAACCCTCGCAGGACCTGTTCACTTAGCTGGCTCGAAACCCTCGCAGGACCTGTTCACTCGGCTGACCAGTAACCCTTGCAGGACCTGCTGGGCTGGCACCCGCTCCTGCAGCGCGGCGCGCTGGACTGGCTGGCGGCCGCAGAGGGCTCCTGGGACCCTGCGGCGGACGAGCCCGGCGGGGCCGCTCCGACAGGGCCCTGGCAGGCCCCGGACGGGGCGCCCGCCCCGGGCGGGCCGCAGGGCGCCCCCGCCAGCGCGGCCGCGCTGCTGCCCCTGCTGCGCCTGCTGGCGTGCGCGCGCGACGGCGGCGTGCGCGGCGCGGCGGCGCGCCTGGCGGCGCGGCGCCTGGAGGCCATGGTGGGTTTTGAGGAGAGCCCTGCCGAGGCCGGCCTCTGGCTCGGCCTGCTGCCGCGCGGCCCGCCGGCCGGCGGCGACGCGGCCAGGCGCGCACGCGGCAGCGACGCGCGCCTCAACTGCTCAGCGCTGGTACTTACTCAGTGCTGCTGCTGGCCGCGCAGAGAGATCTCAAGGGATGCCATCGATGGTCCCCGATCTTTAGAGGTAAGGTTAGGGTATGGTGCTCGGCGCAGGTGCGATGCCGTGGCGGCCTTCCTGGCGGACACCGCGGCGCTGGTCGCGCGCCGGCCCGGCGAGCTCTTCGAGCTCACGCAGGCGCTGCTGGGCGACGCGCGGGGGCGCGCAGCCGCGCCTGCCTCCGAAGACCTGGCGCATGGGGATCCAAGTTCGGGCGCCCCTACGCCAACAAGGTCAGGGGCTGCTGGGCGGCCCGGCGGCCGTGCTGCGGCGGGAGGGCCGGTGCCGGCCCCGGCGGTCAGCCTGCTGGCGGCCGCCGCGCTGCGCCAGGCGCTGCGCGTCGCGGTGGGTGGCAAGACCGAGCCCGCCGCGCGCGGCGCCGTCGCCGCGTATGTCGCAGGCGCGGCCGCTCGACTCTCTGCCGTGCCGCGCACCTGGAAGTGTGCGAGTGACAGACGCTCGTTGTTCGGCGCGCCATGCACTGGGCCAGCTAGCTATTATTTTTATACTCTCGTAGGTATTGTAAGCACAGCTGGTGAGAGCTGCATGGCGGAGCTTGCAGCAACACTGCTTACTCGCCATGTGTTCATAGAGTCGAACCTTGGTCAACCGTAAGGCCAGATGATAAGCAGGGTGTAAGATGTGCACCAGAGCGCCAGCTGTGCGCTGAGGCGCAGCGCAGCGCGCAGGCGTGCTGGGGCAGCTGCTGCGCCTGCAGGCCGACCCCGGGCCGCTCGCCTCCGCGATCCTCGGCCTGCTGCGCGCCGAGGCCCCCGCGCAGGGCCGCGCCGCGGGCGCCGCTGCGGAAGCCGCGCACGCTTCGGCCGCAGAGAGGGGCGACGAGGTGGGCGGCTCTGGCAGCGACGGCGGCGGCGAGCCCGGCGGCGCGGCGCTGTGCCTGCCGGCCGAGGCGCAGCCGCTGGCGTCGCTGGCGGCTGCGGCGGCGCGGGTGCGGGCCGTAGCGCATGCCCTGCCTGAGGCTGCGCTGGGCGGCGCGCTCGGCGGGAGCAGCGGCAGCGGCCGCGGCGCGGGCGCGCGCAAGCGGCGCAGGGCCAGCGAGGGCGCGGCGAGCGGGGTTGCTGCGCAGGAACTCCTGATCTTACCCTAGGGTATGCAACCCATGTGTATTCCAATCAGGCACGCCTGACGAAGGCGAGGGCGGCCTGCGCAGGCGGGCGGCGCAGGACCGCAGGCGCGCCCGCTGCTGCCCGCCGCTGCCGTGGCGCTGCGCCACCCCGCCGTTCTTGCGCACTACCTGCGGCCCCCAGGCGCCGGCCCGGCCTTACTCAGCACCGCAGCCGCCGCGCGCGATGAAGCGACGACGCGGCTGCTCGTGTGGCTGCTGTCGGCGGGCGCGCCTCGCGGCGCCGCAAATTTGGGCTCTCCGGCCGCAAATTTTGGTGCGCAGCACCATGGTGTGGGCAGCGACCATGGCGCGGGCGCCACGGACGGCGCCGCTGGCTCTCTCTGCGAGCGCGCGCGCGCCAGAGCGGCGGCTGCCGCCGCCGCCACAGCTGCACTCTGCGCCCCACTGCTGCAGAGGTGCGCATGCAGAGCGGCCCTGGCGAGCACGCTTGGGTTAGAGCAGAACTTGAGGCGCCTGTCTGCTTTGCATGGGGATGGACGGCATGAAAGCGCAGGAAACGCTCGAGATTGATCAACGTGCAGTACATAAAATGACTGCTCAGAAACAGCGCAGACTGTGACATCTTCTCAGTCATTCAACTTGGCTGCATGCCAGAGTGGTTGTTTTGCCCTGCGCTGGGGCCGCCTGGGGCGTCCCACACATGCGGCGCCTGTTCAGGCTTGCAGTCGCGTTCGCCGCGCCCTGCCTGATCAGGCGCCGCATGCGTGGGCCGCACCGGCAGCCGCACAGGGCTGCCGCGAGCCCCTGTGCTGGTGCGGCCCCAGCGCCAGATCAAGCGCTGTGGCTAAGCAGGCGCCGCGGTCCGCCCCCATGACGCGCTGCCTTTTGCACCCACAGCACACTTTTCAGCCCCGGGTGGCCACCAAGGGGTTATTTGTACAGAAAAAAAACCCTATGCCATGAGCGCAGCGCGCCGACGCCGCATCGGTGCAGGGTGCTGGACGCCCTGCGCGCCGCGCTGGCCGACGGCGCGCCCCCCGCGCTGCCCGCCGCCGCGGCCGCCGCCGCCGCGCTCGCGTCGCATCTGCTGGCGCCGGCGCTGGCGCCGCTGGCGGCCGCGCTGCTGCCGCATCACCTCGCTGGGCCTGGCGCCCACGACCCCGCCTGCAACCCTGCTGCTGACAGCGCGCCCGCGCGCCCGGCGTGGGCCGCCGCACTGGGCGTGCGGCTCGCCGAGGCGGTGCTCAGCGGCGCGCGCGCGTCCGGCTCCGGTCAGGGCGCGGCAGAGGGCGCGCCGCTCGGCGCAGGGCTCGACGGCCCCGGCGCGGGGCCGGCGGAGCGGCACGAGGTCGTCGCCGGCGTGATCGGCGTGCTGTTGGCGGGCCCAGGGGCGACGCCGGGGGCGGACGGTGGGGACTCGTCGCGCCATGGCGGGGGCAGCCCGGGCCCCGTTGGGCGGGGCGGCAGCCAGCGGGCGGACCGGTCAACCCTGGGCCCTGCCCGCGGTCTCGGCCCTGAGCCGGACGCTGCGCCCGGCGCCTGGGGCGGCGAGGCGGCCGCGCAGGCCGGGGCGGAGCGCTGCGTGCTGCTGGCGCTGCGCGGCGACTGGCGGCTGGCAACGTGCGGGCCCACGGCCGCCGCCCTCCCACTGCACTGCTGTGTCACCGTGTCACTGCATTGCGTCTCATTACAACCTGCTGTCGCCCATGGATTCCTGGCATGCATCATTCCTGGCTTGCTTCAACTGTGTCCTGACCCGCCTGCGGCACCGAAGCCGCCCCAGCAGCGTCTGCTCTCCTTCAGCCCCATTGAGCCCCCGCATTGCAGACCCGCGGCACAAACGCCGCGCAGGCACATTGCGGGCTTTGCGCACGAGCTGTTGGCCGCATGCGTCGCGCGGCCCAGCGCGGGCCGCGCGCGCGTCGCCGCCGCCCTGCTCGCGCGGCTGCCGGATGCGCGCATGCGCCTGCCGCTGCTGCTACGGGCCGCCCTCCAGGCTGCTGGTACATTGACCACCCCCCGAGCCGGGGCTGTGTGGGAGATCTGCTGTGCCTGTGATTTAGTATACGTATACAAGCGTGCCGGCCTGAGACTGCTCGTTGTGGTGACTTGCCTGCGGCATGGCGCCGTGGTTATTGTGTAGGCGCAGCAACGAGCGCTAGAGAGCGACAGCCCTGGCGTTCGGAAGTAGTGAACAAGGCGCCCGCCTCGCAACAGCGCACGATGCTGGCTCAGGCTCTCACGGTGCCACCTGCCGCCGGCAGAGCGGCGGTCGCCAGCGCGCCGGCGCGAGGCCATCGCGCTGCTGCTGCCCGCCGCGCTCGCGCACCTGCGCCACGCCGCGCTCACTGCCGGCCAGGCCAATAATGGCCTGGGGGAGCCTGCGGCCCTCGGCTGCCGGGGACCAGCGGTGAAGCGCGGGGCGGACTCGGCCGCCGACGAAGTGGCGGCGGCGCTGCGCGACCCGCTGCTCGCGTTTGTGTGCGGCCGGCGCAATCGCGCCGCGGGTTCGCGCGCATCCCGGGAGCTCGTCCTGCACTGTCTGGGCGCGCGCCGCAAGGGGCCGCGAGCGAGCCACTGTGGACTGCGGTGGTAGCGCAGCAGGAGCAGAGTGGGGCACCTGTCTGGGCGCGGCTGCACAGCGCCGCCGGCCGACCACCCCGCGCCCGACTCCGGTTGCCCTCTGTCGCGCCCTTGCCCTCTTGCACCTGCTCTGCTAGCACTCGCACTCACCCCGACACCAGGAGCGCCGCGCACGGCAGGCAATGCTGCGGAGGGCAGTGAGTCGGCGCTAAGCGCGGACGCGGCGGCGGCGCTGCATGTGTACGCCGCGCCAGTGCTGCAGCTGTGCCTGGCGCTGCACCCGCTGGACGCCGCGCGTGCGGCGCGCGCGCTGCCCTCCCTGGCGCCCGAGGCCGGCTGGAGCCTGCCGCCAGGATGCGGCACCTCCGCGGCTGGGCCTGACGGCCAGCGCGCCGGCCCCATCGACCTAGACCCTAGGCCCACCGCAGCGCAGCAGGCAGCGGCGGCCGTCTGCCTGTTGTCGCGGCTGCGGGGGCCGGCCGAGGAGTCTGTTGAAGACGGCGCGGACATACCCCTATCAGTGTCGTCGGCCGGCGGCGCGGGCAGCCCGCAGGGGCACGCGGCACTTGCTTATGCGGAGGCGCTGGGCCGCGTGGCGGCCGCCTGCATGGCCATGCTGGCCGGCCTGTTCAGGCTCCGCGCCCTGTCCGCGCAGGCGCGCCGCCCCGCCTCGTCTACGCTCAGCTGTCAGCACATACGTGACACGTGAAAAAGTTCTTGATCGCGCAGCTATATTGCCTGCTGTCGCGCGCCAGGAGCGCGCGTTTCGGTACCCCAAGGCGCCGTAAGCCCTGGGTTCCTGTGCCGGCAAGGTCCTGTGGCGGCGCGCGCGCGCCTGGTGACAGGGTAGGTAACCCTATCCGGGCGCGCGGGCGCGGCAGGGCGCGGCGCTGGAGCGCCAGCTGGCCGGGTACCTGGACGGGGGCCTCGGCGACGCGCTGGCCGCGCTGCCCGGCCGGGCGCGCGGCGGCGCGCTCGCCGCGCGCCTGGCCGCCGGCGCGCGCGCGCTGGGCGGCGCGACGCTGCGGCACAGGTGCGGAGCCGCCGCTCGCACAAGCCCTGACGCAGGCGTGGCCTCGCTCCGAAAATGAGCCGGGCAGCATGACGTGGTGATTTATGCCAGTTGTTTACTGCGAGTGCGCGGCCACTGCTTTGGGCAGCTGTGGGTGGCGTCTGCCGAAAAGGAGACGCGATCCGTCCCGCCTGCCTGGAGCCTTTCATGGTGAGTCTGTCTGTTGTGTCTGCTGGTGTCCCAGCTGTCCAGGTCAGCACTTGTCAGTTGGGCGCCGAACATGCGCCGGGCACAAAAGTGTCGGACCAGCGCCATGGCTGCGAACCGGCGCCCGCGCGCGCCCGGCAGGTTCCGGGACGCCCGCGCGCTGCGCACGCTGCGCCGCCTGCTCGCCGCGCTGCTGCCGGCGGACGACGCGGGCGACGAGCAGGCGGGCGGAACGGGGCCGCCTGGTGCGCCGCGCGCGGCATGCTGCGCGCTCTTTGCCGCATGGGGGCCTCACGCCGCCTCATGCCGGCCCGGGTGCATGCACAGCACGAGGATGCACAAATGTGGCTGTGTGGCGGACATAATGTTTTGTGTGCACCTCGAGCGTGGAGACTCAAACCCAGAGAGAGGCTCCAAAGGCTGCGTCTGCGGCAGGGCCGAGCGAGCACCCTGATCTGGCGGCGACGGCCGAGGCCCTGCTGCTGCGCGTGCTCGGCCACTCGCGCTTCGCGGCGGCGCTGGCGGACCGCGCCGCCGGCGCCGCGCTGCCGCCGGCCGCCGTGCGGTTGCAGACGCCGCTGGAGTCGCTTCTGCCGATGGTCGAAGATGAGTGCTGGGCGCAGCAGGTGCAGCGCGGGGCTGCGCATGTCGCTCCGTCATGCGCTATTGCTGAGGTCAGCCTTGCACGGTTGACACAGCATAGGGTTAGGGTTATGCCTGCTGAACGCCTGTGGCCTCCTCTGGCACTGGTCTGCTCGCTGGCTGGCATGTCTGTGGCGCCGCCGCCGGAGGTCGGCAGCGTCGCTCGCTCGGGGCAACGAGTGCAGGCCTGGCGTGCGGGTCGCCTCCGCAAGCGGCATGACGTAGCAGGCCAGTGCGGCTGCCCTGTCGCCGGCGGCGCTTCGGTAACCTCGCCGAACAGCCCGCAGCCTATGCAGCGCTCAATTGCGCTCGAGGCGCCCTGCGCGCACACGCGGCCTGGACCGGCGCTGAGCGCGCGGGCAGCCCTGATCACGGCACGCTACGCGGTACCCTAACCCTAAACCTTTTCCGCAGAGCAGCGCGGCGCGCCGCGAGCTCGCGGAGCTGCTGGACGTGCTGCTGGACCTGCAAGCGGGCCAACACACATGGGCACACCCTGATCGCGGCATCCTATACGGCACCCTAACCCTAACTGTAGCCGTACGCCCGCAGGGCTGCGCGGTGCGCCGCGAGCTGGCGGAGCTGCTGGACGTGCTGCTGGACCTGCAGCAGGCTAACGCGCCGGGCGCGCCCGGGGCGGCGCTGGCGGGCGCGCTGACGGGCGCGCTGCCGGCGCTGCTGGCCGGCTATGGGGCAACCCTGTCGACGGGCGACCGCGCGCTGCTGCGCGCGCTGCGCGCGGTTGACGCCCGGCTGCGCGTCGCGGGGGCCGGGCCCGCGGCGCAGCCTGCGGGCGATGGGGGAGCCTTGGAGGGGGCTGGGGAGGACGGCGAGGGGTCGGCTGAGGTGGCGGACGAGGGCGCGCCGGCGGCGGAGGTG
>JAABUY010002061.1_pt1 | contig 24890 bp, 29 predicted proteins | sample 5560271 | NCBI WGS metagenome assembly JAABUY01 (sample SAMN10711886, study PRJNA513374) | rock metagenome | isolation source: Antarctica rocks | place: Antarctica: Victoria Land, University Valley | reverse complement strand
GACAACCTGAAGTCGGCGGTCAAGAAGGTGCTGAAGGGCCGTCGGCGGGTCGAGTCGGACAGGTTCGTCGCGCTGCGCTCGCATTATCTGTTTCAGTCGCAGTTCGCGACCCCGGGCCTGGAAGGCGTCCACGAGCTCTTGGACAGAATCCAAGCGCGACGGTCCTGTCATCGGCGATTGCCTTGGTCACCCAACCTCTCCTACCAGTGCGGATCTCAGCGAGTCGGCGCGTGATGTGGTCACGGCATCCGGGCCGTCTACTTCGACGCCGGCCGTGACTTCAGCTCGGTCGTGCCGTGGTCAACGCGCCGGAGGTGCTGGGCGAGACCGCCTGGCACGGGAACGTCTGGCTTGAGACACTCAGAGCAAGCCTTGAGGAGATCTTGAAGCGGCCCCGCTGAAACTGTGGCCCCGGCCGTGGCGAGCGGAGAAGAGCAGCCGCGCCAAGCGAACGATTTGTCACCATGAGAAAACGAAATCCCGAGAACAAGCGAGACCTACACCAGGAGCGGATGTTCGACACCCGCAGCGAGGCGTGGGAGCGCGTCGGACTGGCGGTGACCGTCAGCCAGCGCACCTTGCGCCGCGCCCAGCGCGAGGCCGCGGTGCTGCTGCCGCTGCTGGTTGCGGTGTACGTCGCCTACAACAAACGCGCCAGCCTCGTGGGTCGGGCCTCGTCCGCCCACTGGCTGACCGAGATCCGGATCGCCACCGTGATCGTGCTGCTGGCGCTCGGCTGGGCCATCGCCCGCGACGTGGGACGGGCTGCGGCACCCACCTTCTTCCGGCGCATGGACCCGGCCACGGCGGGCACCGTGGGGTTCCTGATCCGACTGGCCACGCTGGCCATCACGCTACTGATCTCGCTGCACGTGGCAGGCATCGGACCATCCACGATCGCGGTGGGTGGTGCCTTCACCGCGGTCATCTTCGGACTCGCCGCCCAGCAGACGCTCGGCAACCTGATCGCCGGCATGGTGCTGCTGAGCGCTCGCCCCTTCCGGGTCGGCGAGCTGGTGCGGCTGCAGGCCGGAGCCGTCGGCGGCTACCTGGAGGGCGTGGTCAGCTCGCTGGGCCTCCTGTACACGACGCTGGCCCGCGGCGAGGATCGCATCCAGATCCCCAACAACGTCGTCCTCAGCGCCGCCGTGGTGCCGCTGCGCGAGCCCGACCCCGTCGACGTGCGCGTCCGCCTGCGCTCCGGGATCCGGCCCAGCCACGTCCAGCAGATCCTCGACGATCAGATCTCCACCCCCACCCGCAGCCAGGCCAAGGTGCTACTCCAAGAGCTCGACGGGGAGGTGCTGGTCGTCCGCATCCAGGCCACCCCCGAGCGCGCCGCCGACGGCGCCAAGCTGGCCGACGAGGTGATCGCGGCGCTGGCCTCGGTCACCCACGAGCACGTGCTGGACGGCTCAATGCTCGGGTCCGTGTCGCCAGGAGTGAAGTAGCGTCGCCGCTGCTTACGCGTCGGCCGTGGGGGCAGCCCGACCGCCCGCGTGACGGACGGCGCGGCAGATCGTGTGGCGGGTGACCGGGAAGACCTCCTCGAGCCTCGCCGACAGCGTGCGCGCCAACGCGGTAGAGCGCGACGAGATGCCGAGGGATCCGTCGGGTCGTGCAGGAACCACCGAGGTTAGATCGTCTACGGGCCCAGGTCGGGCCGGTGCATACGATTGGCAGCAATAGTATGCTTGCCGTACGCGTTCCGGGGTTACGGTCACCGTCGATAGCGAGACGGTCTGCACGGCCGAGGCTGCCGTCGCCGCGGGTCGCGCTCCTTCGGTCAGCGCGTGGGTGGCCTCGGCGATGGCTGAGCGGGCCCGGCGCGAGAGCCTGGCGGACGGTCCTCGCCCAGATCCGCACGGAGCTCGGTCCAGCCACCGACGAAGAGACCAGATGGGCACGAAGCGTCCTCGGCCTGTAGTCCTTGACGCGGGCGCCCTCATCGCTGTCGATCGGGCCGATCGGCGGGTGATCCGCTTGCTGGAGCTGGCTCACGACATCCACGTGCCAGCCGGCGCGCTCGCCCAAGCGTGGCGAAACCCTGCGCGCCAGGTTCGGCTTGTGCGCGTCGTCGCGTCGGAAGGCATAGCGGTCCATCCGCTCGACGCGGTCAGCGCCCGCGCGGCAGGATAGCTGTGCGCGGCAACTGCCACCTCGGACGTCGTCGACGCATCGGTCGTGCTCGTTGCTCGCATCGTCGATGGGGTGACCGTGACCAGCGACTCCGACCACCTGCGCCGGCTCGACCCAGGCATGGATCTCATCGACTGCTGACCTCACGAGGAGTTGCACGATCGAAACCCTGGGAGCGCTCGCCGACGCAATCGCGGACCCGCCGAACAGCGTCAGTGCACCGAGCACCGTCGCGAAGAGCACCACTGCACTTCGGCTCAGCCAGGGGGCGCGGTTTTCCACCGCGGGTGATGAACCTCGCGAACTGGGTCAGCGACCAGTACAGCCAATATGGCACCAAGGTTGGTTCCGTCGCCGAACCCTAAGCGATTCGCATCCTCGAGGCGATTCGTAAGATCCCGCTCTGCAGGCCCGGATCAGGGCCAGTTCGACAAGGGCGAGACGCTCCGCGCGCTCCGCCGCCACCTCGTGATCGGCTCATCCAGGTCCCGGCCGACGAAGACGACCACCGCGCCACGCGCTCTGCCTCCAGATCCTCTCACGCTGGCGCTCAGCTGCGTTTGCCGGCCTGGCCGGCGGCGAGATCCGTCGCCGTCCGATCCCCGCCGAGCCGGCGGGTAACCGCAGCTGCCAGGGCCGGAGCCACGCCTGCGAAGGCCGCGCCCGCGCGCATCCCGGCGGGCGCCACGTCGATCTCGGCCCGATTGCGCTCCACGGCTTGCACCACCGCGGCGGCGACATCGTCCGGCGAGCGGGTACCCACGCCGCACGGTAGCTCGATCTCGGCCTCGGCGAACATCCCCGCCTCGCGGATGAAGCCCGGCAGCACCACCGAGACGCCAATGCCGTGGACGGCGAGATCCTGGCGCGCGGCCAGGGCGAAGCCCCGCAGCCCGAACTTGGTGGCCGAGTAGATCGAGGACGCCGGGGAGGCGGCCTTGCCGGCCAGCGAGGAGATGAAGACCAGGTGCCCGCGACCGCGTTCGATCATTCCCGGGGCCAGCGCCCGCGCCAGTGCCACCGGCGCGCGCAGGTTGACTTCCAGCATCCGATCGATCTGCTCCTGGGTCAGCTCGGTGAGGACGCCGCTGCCGGGCAGCGCGGCGTTGGCTACGAGCACGTCGACCGCCCCGGCCTCCCGCACCAGGCGCTGTAGATCCTGACGATCGGCGAGGTCGCAGGCCACCGCGCGCCCTCGCACCTCCTCGGCCAGCGGCTCCAGCACGTCGGCGCGCCGCCCGCTGAGGACGAGCTGCGCTCCCCGGGTGGCGAAGGCCCGCGCGATGGCGTGGCCGATGCCGCCGGTGGCGCCGGTGACCAGCACCTGCCCGTGCAAAAGCTCCTCTGGACCCATCCGCCGGGGAGTCTAGCCCGCCGGCGGGATACTGCCGGGGTGCCCCGGGCCGAGGTGATAGCGCTGTTCGGACCGACCGGCGTCGGCAAGACCGCCGTCGCACTTGCGCTCGCCGATGCCCTGCGCGCGGTGGGGGAGAGCCCGGTGGCCGTCTCTGCCGATGCGCTTCAGGTCTACCGCGGCCTGGAGGTGCTGACCGGCGCCGCCGGCCCCGCCGAACGGGCGCAGCTGGAGCACCGGCTGCTGTCATTCCTGCCGCTGGACGCCACGTTTAGCGCCGGCCAGTACGCCGAGCTGGCCCACGCGGAGATCGACGGGCTGCGGGCCGAGGGCCGCCTACCGCTCGTGGTGGGCGGAACGGGACTGTATCTGCGGGCAGCATTGACCGAGCTGAGCCTGCGCCCGCCCCCGGCCGCGGGAGTGCGCGAGCGCTGGGTGGCCGAGCTGGAGCTGCGCGGACCTGCCGCGCTGCACGCGGAGCTGGCCCGCAGAGCCCCGTGGGCGGCGGCGGAGATCGCTCCCGAAGACCGCCAGCGCGTCGTCCGCGCGCTGGAGCTGCACGAGTCCGGTGAGCTCGAGCCCTCCCCCGAGCAGTCCGAGTTGTGGACCGCCGCGACGCGCTGGCCAACCCTTCTGATTGGCCTGGTGATGCAGCGTGAGCAGCTGTACGCAGCCACCAACGCGCGGGTAGAGACGATGGTGGCGGCGGGGGCGCGAGCGGAGGTCCAGCGCGCCCATGCCGCGGGTGCCTCCGCCACCGCGCGTCAGGCCCTGGGTTTTCAGGAGCTCCTGGCCGAGGACGTGGAGGCGATGAAGCGCCGCACGCGCAATCTCGTCCGGCGCCAGCTCACCTGGATGCGAAAGCTCGCCGCGGTCGAGATCCTCGATGCCACCGACCACTCGCCGCAGGAGCTGGCCGAGCGGGCGGTGGCGTTGTGGCTGGCCGGGGATGATTGACCAGGCGCCCGTGCTACTGGGGGAGTGGCGCCGTCTGCTCGGTCAGCTCACGAGCCACGGCGTCAATCCCAGCGATCTCGTAGGTGGCGCGTTGGTCACCGGCTCCGCCACCGCGCCGCTGGAGGTCAGGGAGCGCGGCGAGCTCACGCGCGCAACCCAGCTCGTCCGCCCACGGCTGCGCTCTCGCTAGGGCCTCCTCCAGGAGCTCTGCGACTGGGCGAAGCTCTCCGTGGAGATCGGGAAGCTCGCCGCGCGCTCCGAACCGGGCGGCACGGAAGACGCCCTCCTCCACCAGCTCGGGAGGCGGGTCGATGCCGGGCTGGGCTGCGGCCGCGTCCCGCGCCAGGCAGTGGACGAGCGCCACCAGAGCTGCCGTGTCACCAAGCCTCGTCTGCACGTCGAGCGCCCGGATCTCCACGGTTCCCAGCCGGGGGTGGGGGCGCAGCTTCCACCAGAACCACGTGTAGTCCTCGACGTCTGCCGCCCGGCTCAGCACCCGAGCCATCTCGCAGAAGTCGGCGAAGTCGCGCATCGCCCGGGGCGTGCCCGAGCGCGCCCAGCCACGCAGCGTCACCTCTCTCGCCGAGGCCAGGCCCGTGTCGCGGCCGTGGCGAAATGGCGAGTTGGCCGCCAGCGCCTGGAGTAACGGCAGGTCGCGGCGAAGGCCGTTGAAGACCCGCATGGCGGTGTCGGGATCAGGCATCCCGACATGGATGTGCAGGCCGCTGATCGGCGTTGCCGCCGCGTCACCGAGGAGGTAGCGGATGTGCTCGTAGCGCTCCTTCTCGGTGATCTCCGCGTCCCCCTCGGCCGCAGTCGGGTGAGTCCCGGCCGCCAGCAGGCCGGCGCCAGTAGCCCTTGCGGCGCGACGCATGGTCGCCAGCGCCGAGACCGCCTCTGCGACGATGGTGTGGACCTCGGTGATCAGCTCCACCTGGCAGGCGTGCAGCTCGCGTGCCACCTCACCCCGCACGGACCCGAGGCGCTCCAGCACGGCCCCGGAGCTGTTGATCTGAGCCCCGGTGGCGGGATCGACGAGGAACAGCTCCTCTTCGACGCCGATCGAGAACGGCTCACCGCCTCCGAACCGATGCTCGCTCTCGTCCTCGGAGGCCACGAGGTGAGTATGCCCTGACTAGCCGGGCTGCTGCCACGGGCATTGGAGGCACGGGCGGGCTCGCCGAGCTCCAACGGGCCGGACTGGCCAGGTCAGCTCACGGTGTTGGTGACGACGGCGACCACGATCGCTATGACGAGGTAGCCCAAAGCGGTCTTGCCGGCCTGCACATCACCTCGTAGTCCGAAACGACGTGCCTTGAACCACGCGGCGGCTCCGGTTGCGACCGCCACGAGTAGAGCGATGACGAACGCGAAGAAGCACACGTAGCTGAGGGTGGTGTTCATACCGCTGTTGCTCTGAAAGCCCTTTGCGCCGATCACCCGGCCGATCACGAGACCGATCAGGCCAAGCGCGGAGGTAGCTTCGGCCTCGAGTGCGATCGTCCCTCCCCAAGCTCGAGCGTTTGGGATGGACAATATGAGGTGTCATCGTGCCTCCTTCAAATGAGTCGTGTGGACGAGCAAGGGTTCGGACTGCTTAGACTCAGCGCCGCGCGATGCGGACGGTCAGCTGCCCGCTCTTTTGGAAGACGAACGTGATCGTGCCGCGGGCGGTCTGGTATGCCCCGGTACCGCCGGTGATCGCGTAGACGCTGGTCGTCGAGTCGGTCTCGGGTCCTCCTTCGGCGAAGGTGAGCTGCCCGCGTGGGAGGCTCATTGCACCGGTGCACGAGGAGACTTGCGTCTTACCGAGGAAGAACGCCTCGCAGCTCTGGATCAAGACGCCGGCCCTGCGGCCGCGCACGTCGACGAGGCGGCCAGCGTCGAGGAAGTGTCGCCGGTGGAGGGGCCCTTCGGCTTGGTCGCGTCGACAAAGTGACTCAAGGGATGAGGGACGGTCAACGTCTGGTTGACCGTCCCCGCGGTGGCGGTGTTGGTGTTCCGGCTTCGGCCGCGGCGACGAAGGCGATTGCGGTCAGCGCGGCGGTCCATGCCCCGTAGAACCATTCTCACCCGGCTCGCGGACGAGCTCGAACGTACCCACCCCGGCGCTGCCGGCTCGCTGCGCGAGGGGATGGAGGAGACGCTGACCGTGATCCGGCTCGGGATCAAGGGCAAGCTCCGCCGCACGCTCGAGTCCACCAACGCGTGCGAGTCGATGATCGACACCGTCCGCCGCACCCAGCGCAACGTGAAGCACTGGTCCTCGGGAGAGATGGGACTGCGGTGGACCGCCGCTGGGATGCTCGAAGCGGAAAGGCAGTTCCGCAAGGTGATCGGCTACACCGACCTCCCCCAGCTCGCCGTCGCGATCGAACGCCGACTCCACCTTCAACAGCCCGACCCGCTCACAACCCAGGAGGCCGCGATCGAAGTCACTGTGCAGCCGTCAGCTCTCAACCGCGACTGATGGGAAATACCCGATGCCCGTAGCTTTACCAGGTTCCGGTATTTCACCCACCCGCGTACGGCCGAAGGCCACCCCAACTAATACCAAACGTTGTCAAACGCGCGGCTGCTGTCGTTACCCCACCTTCGACCTCGACGACTATGTCTTCGCGGCCCTGCGCGCCGGCGCCAGCGGATTTCTGCTCAAGGACGTGTCCGCGGCCGAGCTCGGCGCAGCCGTCCGCGTCGTCGCCCGGGGCGACGCACTGCTGGCGCCGCGGATCACACGCCGGCTGATCGCCCGCTTCGAGCGGCTGCCCGGACCGCCGTCGCCACCACCGGGCTGGGACGAGCTGACCGTACGCGAGCGCGAGGTCTTCGCCCTCGTTGCCGACGGTCTCTCAAACGCCGAGATCGGCAAGCGCGTCTTCCTTTCCGAGCCTACGGTCAAGACACACGTTGGACGGCTCTTGCGCAAGCTCGACGCCCGAGACCGCGTCCAACTCGTCGTGCTCGCCCACCGCAACGGTCTCATCTTGGCCGCCCAGGTACCGCCCCATGAGCTTGACGCCAACCGAACACCGGGTCTGGACCGAGCTGACCGGGTGGGCTGAAGCCTAGGGCAGAGGCGTGAAGGGGTACATCAGCAGCGCCGCCGCCGCGACGGCCACCACCCACGCGAGCATCACGCGCCGGTGCCGGCGGGCCAGGCGCCGGTGGGCGCGCGCGGCGGCGATGTATACCGCCGGCATCACCACCACCATGTAGTAGAGGTAGCTCGTGCGCTGCCACAGCAGGCTGAGGGCGACGAAAGGCAGGAAGGTGCCGGCCAGCCACGCCAGCGCCAGCGCATCCAGGCGCCAGCGATCCGCCGATGGATCCGCTGCAGGCGCTGACACGCCACGCGGCTCGCGCAGCCACCGCCACCCCCGCCAGCCCAGAGCCGGCACTCCCAGCAGCAGGATGGGCGGGCTGATGACCCCCAGGAAGTGCACCGCGGGATGCAGACCCGCCAGTCCGCGCACGGGCTCTGCGGGGTCAACGCTCAGGTAGACGATCGGCTTGAAGTCGGCCAGCCACTCCCACGGGTAGGACGCGATCCCCCGTGGACCGTGCGGGCTCACCTCGTGCGCGGCGTAGCTCACCATGTGGGCCAGGTGGCCGAGGGCACCGCCACCAACGCGGTGACGGCTGCCGGGGACATAGGGCGGGGCCAGCCAGTCGAGGGCCTGCAAAAGGGCCAACATCGTCACGGTGCCGGCGGCACAGATCGCGGCGAGCCGCCCCAGCGCTGGACGGCAGCGGGCCCACCATCGCGCACCGCCGCCCCGGGCCAGCAGCAGCAGCTCGAAGGCCAGCACGACCAGGAGCGCGTACGGCGCCACCAGCTTCAGGCAGGCACCGACCCCGAGCAGCACGCCCGCAACCACCGGGCGACCGCGCAGGTACAGAGCCACCGACCACACCATCGCGGCCAGTGCGGGAGCGTCGAGCGTCCCGATTCTCCCGTGAACGATCATTAGGTTGTCGGCGGCCATAAGCGCCGCCGCCACCGCGGCCTCGCCATCGCTCCCGCCCGCAGCGCGGACGAGCGCGAACATCCCCAGAATCGCGAGCGTCCCGGCGAGGATGCTGCCCAGCCGCCACGCCAGCGGCCCGTCGCCGAATGTCTCGATCGACGCCGCGATCACGAGCTTGGCCAGCTGCGGATGCTCGGAGTTGGGATCCACGCCCGGCGGCGCCCCGCCGTACTGCTCCCCGTGCAGGGGCGCCACGCCCGCGATCACGTGCGCCGCCCCCAGGTAGTAGGTCTCGTCGAAGATCGGGGCGTGGTCGGCGACCGAGCGGCAGGGCGCATGACACGGCTCGTCGATGAACGCCACCCGGGCCACCAGCGAGAGCGCTATGACCGCCGCCAGCAGCCTCACCGGCGCCCGAACGCTGCGGAGGCGGTCAGCCATGCCATCGCGACGGTACCTAGACTGCCGCGGCGTGGAATTCGAGAAGTGGCACGCGCTCGGCAACGACTACCTGATCGTGGAGGAGCAGGCGCTCCCCGTCGCCCTCACGCCGGCGCGGATCCGGGCCATATGCGCCCCCCACACCGGTGTCTTCGCCGACGGGATCCTGCTGCTCAGCCGCCCGACCCAGCCGGGCGTCGTCGCCGCCCTGCGGATCTTCAACCCCGACGGCACGGAGGCGGAGCTGTCGGGCAACGGCGCCCGCGAGGCGATCATGTACCTGCGCCGGCGTGGCTGGAGCGACTCCGAGCGCTTCTCCATCTCCACCGCCGCCGGAATCCTTCACGCCCAGATCACCTCGCCGGACACCTGCACGATGGACATCGGCCCCGCCCGGGTCCGCAGCGATGACCTCCCCGGCGGCGCGCCCGACGGACGCGGAGAGCTTCAGTCTGGTGGCTTGAGCTGGCGCTTTCAGCACGTGCAGGTGGGTAACCCCCAGTGCTCGATCCGGGTGGCCGACGAGGCTGGGCTGCGGGCGCTCGATCTACCCTCGATCGGTCCCGGCATCGAGTGCCATCGCCTGTTTCCCAACCGCACCAACGTGTCGTGGTTCACCGAGCTCGCGCCCGGGCGGATTTGCGCCCGGATCTGGGAGCGGGGGGTGGGAGAGACCTCGGCCAGCGGCACCGGCGCCACCGGGGCGGCGGTGGCCTACGTGCTTCAGGGGGGCGCCAGCCCGGTCACCGTCGAGCTCGACGGCGGCAGGCTGGAAGTGGAGGTGGGGGAGGATCTACACGTCAACCTGACCGGTTGGGCCCGCGCGGTGTTCACGGGCATCCTGGCCGCCGAATTCCTCAAGGAGCTGCATGCGACCGAGTAGCCGTCTGGCCCGCATCCCGCCGTACCTGTTCGCCGAGCTCGAGCGCAAGATCGCCGCCAAGCGAGCCCAGGGGATCGACGTGATCAGCCTCGGGATCGGCGACCCCGACACGCCCACCTACCCCCCGATCGTGCAGGCGGCCCAGCGGGCGCTCGCCGATCCCAGCACCCACACCTACCCCAGCAACCGCGGCCGGACGGAGTTCCGGGAGGCCGTGGCGGCGTTCTACGAGCGCCGTTTCGGCGTCACCCTGGACCCCGAGACCGAGGTAATGCCGGCGATCGGAGCCAAGGAGTGCATCTTCAACCTCAACCTGGCATTCCTCGATCCGCAGGACGTGGCGCTGGCCGCTGATCCCGGCTACCCCGTCTACACGGGCGGCCCCCTGCTGGCCGGGGCGGAGGCGGTGCTGATGCCGCTGGAGCCCGAGCTCGGCTTCGCGCCCGACCTGAGCGCGATCTCCGCCGCAGACCTTAAGCGCGCCAAGCTGATGTTCTTCAACTACCCCAACAACCCCACCGGGGCATTCGTGCCCGACGGGTTCTTCGAGCAGGCGGTGGAGCTCGCCGGCAGGCACGACATCCTCGCCGTGCACGACAACGCCTACAGCGAGACGACCTACGACGGCTACCGTGCGCCGTCGTTCCTGGCCACGCCGGGGGCCAAGGAGGTCGGCGTGGAGGTCTTCTCGCTGTCCAAGGGCTACAACATGACCGGCTGGCGCTGCGCCGCGATCGTCGGCAACGCCGAGGCCATCGCCCACTACTGGCGCCTGAAGTCGAACATCGACTCGGGGCTGTTCGAGGCGGTCCAGCTCGCCGGCGCCGCCGCGCTCGCGCCCGAGGTCGATGGCGAAGTGCGGGCCATGAACAAGGTCTACGCGCGCCGCCGGGATCTGGTCTGTGATGCGCTGGCCCAGGCGGGTGTGCAGGTAACCCCGCCGAAGGGGACGATCTACGTCTGGGCGCGGGTGCCCTCCGGCTTCGCATCCGCCGCGGCCTACTGCGAGCACGTGCTCGAGCAGGCGGCCGTGGTGATCTCCCCCGGGGGTGCCTACGGTCCCAGCGGCGAGGGCTTCTTCCGCATCTCGCTCACGACGCCCGATGACCGCCTGGTGGAGGCGGTGGAGCGGATCCGCCGGCTCGGTTGATGCTCGTCGCCGTCTAACGCCGGACAGTCATCGGGTCACCGCCGCGACGACGGTCGCATGCAGCGGCCCGCCGTGCTCCTCGAGGATCTCGAACCCGCTCGCGTGCAGCATGCCGCGTAGGGCGCTGCGACTGATTCCCCACCACCAGGCGGAATAGGACTGGTCCCGGTCGAAGGGCGTGTCGACCCCGACCGCGCAGCGTCCCGGCCGCGCAGCAGCATGCACGCGACGATCCTTGGCGCAGAGGCCGGGCAGGAACACGCACGCGCCGGCCACTCCGGGAACCTCTGGGATCGTCTCGGTGGCCAGGATCAGCACCTCGCTGGTGATAGAGCGCAGGCGCTCGAGCACCAGCAGCGGATTGGGAGAGTGGTAGAGCACTCCGGAGCACCACACCACCTGATGCAGGCCCACCTGAGCGAGCACGTCAGGCTCGTGGAGATCCCCCTGAACGAAGCGCACGCTCGATGCGCGGCGAACGTGCTCGGCGTCAAAGGCGCTGGTGGGCGACATCACATCGACTGCGGGTCACGCGGGTAGCTCCGCCCTCCTCGGCGACGAAGGCGATCTCCCCATGGACGTTCCACATGGCGCCGATGTCAGCAAATGACCGTCCGGCTGCGAAGCGGCGAACGAGCTCTTCACGAGGCACGGTGCCTCTCCAGGCCAGACGATTGCGCGCACGCCCGGTGAGCATCCAGAGTCGCGCGACCGGTCGCATACCCCGACATTCTGGCCGAAGCTCCCACAGCTACCATCGCTGGGGTGCACAGCAACAGCAACGGCAGGACTGCCGGCGCGGCGGGAGGAACCCAGGTCCCTCGCAGCGGTCGCGCCCGCCAGCGTGCCCTGCTGATCGCCGCGCTGCCGGCCGGGCACGACGCATCGCTGAGCGAGCTGCGGGAGCTTCTGCGCACCGGCGGCGTCGCCGGGGTCGGGGAGGTCGTGCAGCATCGCGAGCAACCACACCCCAACACCTATCTCGGGGCCGGCAAGCTGGAGGAGGTCAAGGCTGAGATCGCTCGGTGTGACGCCAACCTGGTGGCCTGCGACGACGAGCTCACCCCCCGCCAGGAGCGCAACCTGGAGTCCGCGCTCGGGGTGCCGGTGATCGACCGCACCGCGATCATCCTCGACATCTTCGCCGACCACGCCCACAGCGCCGACGGCAAGCTGCAGGTGGAGCTGGCCCAGCTGGAGTACAACCTGGCCCGGATGCGCGGCCTGTGGTCGCACTTGGAGCGCCTCGGCGGCGGCATCGGCACCCGGGGACCGGGCGAGACGCAGATCGAGACCGACCGGCGCCTGGCCCGCAACCGGATCGCGGCGCTCAAGCGAAAGCTCGGGCAGGTCCGCTCCAGCCGCACCGTCATGCGCGCCGAGCGGGAGCGGGCGCAGATGCCGACGGTCGCGCTGGCGGGCTACACCAACGCCGGCAAGTCGACGCTGCTGAACGCCCTCACCGGCGCCGAGGCCGGGGTCCGCGACCGGCTCTTTCACACCCTTGATCCCACCACGCGGACTCTGCACACCAGCGGCCGCGACCTCCTGCTCACCGACACCGTCGGCTTCATCCGTAAGCTGCCCCACCAGCTGGTGGAGGCCTTCGGCGCCACGCTGGAGGAGACGCGCCGGGCCGATCTGATCCTCCACGTCGCCGATGCCTCGGCCCCCGAGGACGAGCTGGCGGAGATGATCCGTGCGGTGGATGAGGTGCTCCACGAGATCGAGGCCGAGGAGGCTCCCCGTCTGCTGGTACTGGGCAAGGCCGATCTCGTGGATGAGGAGCGCCGCTCCGAGCTCGGCCACCGCCATCCGGGAGCGGTGCTGGTCTCGGCGGTGAACGGCGAGGGCACGGGGGCGCTCGTGGCCCGGATCGAGGAGGAGTTCGCGCGCACGCTGCAGCAGGTGGAGCTGCTGATCCCTTACGGCGACGGTGGTCGGCTCGCCGAGCTCCACCACATCGCTGGTGACCTGGAACGTGAGGAGCAGCCCGACGGCGTGCACGTTCGGGCGCGGGTTCCGGCCACGGTGGCCGCGCGCTACCGGCCCTTCGCCGTGACCGCCCCCCGGGCATGACCCACCTCCAGGTTCGCCGGCTGGACGACCGCGCGATCCTGCCCAGCCGAGCCTACGCCGGGGACGCGGGGCTCGACCTCCATGCTCTCCTGACCGCGGAGCTGGCGCCGGGAGCTCGTGCCAGTCTCCGCACAGGGATTGCCGTGGCGATCCCGGAGGGTCAGGCCGGTCTGGTGCTGCCGCGCTCGGGTCTGGCGCGTCGCCACGGCATCTCGCTGGTCAACGCCCCCGGCCTGATCGACGCCGGCTACCGCGGCGAGATTCAGGTGCTGCTGCTCAACAGCGATCGCGAGCGTGCCTTCCTGGTGGAGGCCGGCGACCGGATCGCGCAGCTGGTGCTGGTGCAGGTCAACACGCCCTCGGTACGGGAGGTGCAGGAGCTGACGACGACCGACCGGGCCAGCGGGGGCTTCGGCTCCAGCGGCTCCTGAGGACCCACCGGCCGCTGCCGGTTCCGGCTCCGCCCGCGTCAGGGTGACGGCGGCGGGATCAGGCCGTGGGCCTGCAGGAACTGCGCGGCCGCCACCGCGGGGGTCTGGCCGAAGGCGTCGACGGCGGCGTTCAGCCGGCGCATGGCGCGGACGCTCAGCAACGCATCGACCCGGTCGATCGTCGCGGAGAAGGCTGGGCCCTCCGCGAGCATCGCCCGCATCGAGACCACCGGCACGACGTTGCCCGAGCCGAACACCTGATCGGGATCGCGTAGCAGGCGGTACCGGCCTGCGGCGAGCTGGCCGTCGGTGGTGTTCACATCGGCGGCCTGCACCTTGCCCTGGTCAAGCGCCTGATACTGCGCGCCGACCTCTAGCGGCGTGAACGCGGACGGGGCGAGGCCGTAGGCCTGCGCCAGCGCGGGCAGCCCGTCGGGGGCCTGCTGGAACTGCGGGGGGCCGCCCAGGGTCACGGTGTTCTCGATGCGGGCGAGGTCGGCGATGCTCTGCAGCGCGTTTGCCGTCGCGTAGCTCCGGTTGACGGCGATCCCGGGGGTGTTGGAGAAGAGGGTCGGCCGGAGCAACGCCAGCCCCTGGGAGGCGGCGTACTGCCTGCCCGCCCGCAGCGCGCCCACCTCGGTGCCAAAGCGGCGATGCAGTCCCGCGACCGCGTTGTTCCAGGTGGAGAGGTACTCCGGGTAGAGGTCGATCCGGCCGCTCTTCACGGCGGGGATGGTCACCTCGGTGGGCCCTATGTTCCGGTTCACCGAGATCTGGTAGCCCCGTGCCTGAAGCGCCTGCCGGTAGAGCTCCCCGAGCAGGAACTGCTCGGTGAAGTTCTTGTCTCCGATCGTGATCGGAGGCTTGCCGGTGCCGGGGAGGTTCACGGCGCCGGCGGGAGCAGGGGCGGGCAGCGAGCTGGCTGACCCGGTGCTGGAGCGCGACCGGGTCGCGCCGCCCGTCGAGGTCCCACCCGAACCGCACCCGGTCACCGCCGGGGACAGCGCCAGTGTCGCGATCACGGTCACGCTTGCGCGCAGGCAGGCGCTGGCGTGGAAACGGCGCACCTACGCTCCTGCGGCGCGGCGCGCATCGGCGTGGGCGGCGTCCTCCAGGGTGTCGTCGAGCGGGGCCAGCGGCTCCTCGATTCCCAACCCGGCAGCGATCAGCCAGTCAGCGAACCAGGCGTTCTTGGGCAGCAGCGGCCCGTGCAGGTAGGTGCCGATGACGTTGCCCCGGCGCACTCCCTCGCGGCCGTCGCGACCGTTGTTTCCGTGACCGCGCACCACGCGACCGAGCGGCTGCGCAGCGGGACCGAGCAGCGTCCGCCCGCCGTGGTTCTCAAAGCCGGCCAGGATCCGGGGGCGGCCGGGCTCCAACTCCACCTCGATCGCGACGTTGCCGATCAGCCTGGGACCCTCCTCGCGTACCGTGCGCAGATCCACCAGCCCGACCCCGGGCAGCTCTTCCTCGCCGAGCGCGTAGGAGTGGCCGAGCAGCTGATAGCCGCCGCATACGGCGAGGATCACACTCCCACGGTGAGCGATCGCGTGCACCGCGTCGCGCTTGACCTCCGCCAGATCAACGGCGCACAGGCGCTGGTCACGGTCCTGACCACCCCCGATGTAGAGGAGATCGACGCCTTCGGGGTCGAGCCTCTCGCCGAGTCCGCTGGCACTCAGCTGGAACTCGATCCCACGCCAACGGCAGCGCTCCTGGAGCAGCAGCAGGTTGCCGCGGTCGGCATAGATGTTCATCAGGTCGGGATACAGGGCGCAGACCCGCAGGTTCCCGGGCGGAGCATCCGGCGAGGCAGACGGCTCACGCACCGAGCACCACCACCGTGCTGCCGGCGTAGTCGCTCGTGGGCGCGACCCTCCGGCGCTCCCGCGCCCGTAGGCCGGCCGCCAACGCCTCGCGCTCCAGCGCCTGAGCCGTGAGGGCATCCAGGTGCACGAGGTCAGTGCTGACTGTGTGCCCTCCCGCGGGATCGATGACCTCGCGCCGGCGCTCCAGCGTGTATCCGCCGTCCCGGACCCGGACGGCCGTGGGCTGGCTGCAATGCACGGTGCCCTCGCGCTCGCAGATGTCCGGCAGGGGCAGCAGATGGTTCGCCTCGGGCGCAAAGGGCTCGAGCGCCTCGGAGATGGCGATCGCCACCGCCCCCCCGGCTAGCAGGTGCGCGGCCACGCATCGTAGGAACTCGGCGCGTGCCTTGGGACCGTCCAGGAGTTGCACCGTCTGCATCGGCACCACGCACAGCGCGAACCGCTTACCGAGGCTGAAGCCGCACGCGTCGGCCACCACCGCGTCCACCGGCAACCCCGCGGCGCGCCGGCGCAGCTCGCCGAGCAGCTCGCCGTCGTGGTCGAGCGCAGTCACCTCATGCCCCGCCCGGGCCAGCTCCAGCGTCACGCGACCGGTACCCGCACCGACGTCGAGCACCGGCTCGCCGTGGCTGTCGGCGAGCTCGCGCCACAGCCCCAGGTCCTCCCGATAGGGGCCGCACTCCAGGTCGTGCCACAGGATCGCGCTCATGCCGCCTTGCCCCGCTCAGGGGCCCAGAACGAGGCCACGTGGCCGCGAGCGCCGAGCTGCTGGCGGAGCTCCAGCAGCGCGGTGTAGGTCGGCAGCGCGAACAGCCGCTCCCCCGCCGCGGCTGGGATGGCCTCATCGAGCGCCCGTCCGAGCTCGGGCACCACCACCAGCCGAGCCACCGGAACCCCCGCGTACTTCAGGCGTACCGCCAGCTCCGCGGCGCGGCTACCGGCACAGGTCACCCGCCGCACCTTGCCGGCCAGGAGCTCGAAGTCGGCGTCCCAGACCCAAGAGACATCCCGGCCGTCGGCGATCCGGTCGTTGAGGACCGCCAGCAGGTCGAGCTCCCCCGGCTCCAGAGCGAGCGTCCGCAGGACCTCGTTGGCGCCGGCGGGGTTCTTGATCAGCAGGATCGTCAGCTCCAGCGTCCCGATCTGCACGGCCTCCGAGCGCCCGAACGCGGCCGCCGTGGCCTGCAGCCCCGCGGCGATCACGTCGAGCGTGACCCCGAGCGAGATGCACAGCGCCGCGGCCGCCACGGCGTTGTAGACGTTGTAGAGGCCCGGCAGCGGCAGGTCGATCTGCACCTCTCCCTGAGGGGTGAGCAGGCGAAACGACGACGCCCGCGTGCCCCGCAGCACGATCTCCTGCGCGCGCACTCGCGGCTCCGGGCGCCGCCGGCCGCAGTTCGGGCAGCTGTAGTGACCGAGATGACCGAGGAACACCGCCTCATACAGGTAGGGCGCGCCGCAGCGCCGGCAGTGCTTGGAATCGGCGGCGTGCTGCATCTGCGCCAGCGCCACCGACGGATCCTCCAGCCCGTAGAACGACACGCCGGCGCGCTCCCGACCGAGGTCGGCGATCAGCGGATCGTCGGCGTTCAGGACCAGTGAGGAGGCGGGGGGGAGGGCGTCCACCACCAATGCCCAGCGATCGGCGATCGTATCCAGCTCGCCGTAGCGATCGAGCTGATCACGGAACAGATTTCCCAGCAGCAGCGCGCGCGGCTGAAGCTCCTGCGCCAGTCGGCCCAGCCAGAACTCATCGACCTCGAACAGCCCCAGCTCGCCCGCGATGCGCTGGTGTGACCCCGTTGCCGCCAGGAGCGTCGAGGCGATCCCGCCGGCCATGTTGGCGCCGGCCCGGTTGTGCACCAGCGCGACCCCGGCACGCTGAAGGACGGAGGCGACCATCGCCGCGGTGGTGGTCTTCCCGTTGGTGGCGGAGATCACCACCGACCCCGACCTCAGGCGGGCGGCGAGCTCGGCGATGGCGTGCGGCTCCAATCGCATCAGCACCTTGCCGGGCAGGCTCGTACCCCCGCCGCGCCCGGCCCTCCGGGCCAGCTCGCCGACGGCGCGGGCGGCAAGGACCTTGGCTCCCAGCGTGCTGCTCATCCCGGCACCATCGCGCGCACGGCGCCGGGCACGACGCTCACGGTCACCGGCAGCTCTCCGATGGGATCCCCATCGGCGTACAGCGTGAACGGGCGGTCGGCGCTGATCCGGACCTGGCGGGCCCGCACGACCTCGACCTCGGACCGGTGCACGTGCGCTCCGCGGAACACGGTCGGCAGCAGCCTCAGGAAGCGCAGCTTGGGCACCGCACCAATGATCACCACGTCCAGGAGGCCGTCGCTGAGCGAAGCGTCGGGGGCCAGGAGCATGCCGTGGCCGTAGGCCCTAAAGTTGGCCGCCGCGACCGTGTAGCCGGTGAACGAGCGACTCACCCCGTCCTCCAGCGTCACCTCGAATCGTGCCGGGCGCCAGCCCAGCAGCGCCCGCAGCGCGCCGTAGGCGTAGACCAGGTTGCCGCGGACCAAGCGAGTCTGGTTGGCGATCCGGTTGGCTTCGGAATCGAAGCCGCAGCTGGCGATGCCGATGAACGTGCGAGTGCCCACCTGACCGAGATCGAGCCGCGTGGGTGTGCCGCCGGCCAGCACGGCACAGGCGGCCACCGGCTCCAGCGGGATCCCGAGCACCCGCGCGAGGTCGTTGCCGCGCCCTCCCGGCAGGACGCCGAGGACACCACTCGAGCCCCGGAGCGCCCCGGCCACGGCGCCCACCAGCCCGTCGCCGCCGAAGGCAACGGCCACCGAGCCGGCGGCACCGGCAGCGCGCGCCAGCTCCCGCGCGTGCTCGATGTCCCGCGTCAGCGTCACCCCGTGCTCGAGACCCCCGGCCCGGAGCGTGGCCAGCACCTCGGGCAGCAGCCTCCCGGCGCGCCCGCCGCCGGCGTGCGGGTTGACGATCAACGACAGGGTCACGCTTTCATCACCAGCGAACGCAGGTCGGCGGCGACGGCCACCGGCGCCGGATCCTCCGCCGCCGCGGCATCCGCCGGGGTGGTGACACCGGTCAGGACGATGGCGCCGTCGAGGCCGGCCGCGGCGGCTCCGGCCAGGTCGGAGTCGAGCCGGTCCCCGACGACGAGCGCGCGGCCCGGTCCGAGCCGGTCGATCACGGTGCGGAAGATCTGCGGATCCGGCTTGCCGAGGATCCTGGCGGTCTGCTCGGTGGCGTACTCCAGCGCCGCCACCACCGCCCCGGTCCCGGGCCAGGGGCCGGTGCTCGTGGGAAATGTGCGGTCGCGGCCGGCGGCGATCATCTCGGCGCCCCCGAGCACGGCCTGGGTGGCGGCGCGCAGCTCGTGGAAGCCCAGCTCGTCATGGCCGGCGATCACGACCAGCTCGGCAGCGCTCTCCTCAGGGGTGCCGTTCACGACGCGCTGACCGGAGTCCGAGACGTGCCGGAAGATCGCCGCGGAGCCGATCACGTACGCGCTCCGGGGCCGGGCACGCTCGGCGAGGAAGTGCTGGATCGCGCTGCCGACGGTCACCACCTCCTCCAGCGCGGCCTGCACCCCCAGGGCCCAGAGCTTGCGCACGCACTCCTCCGGCGCCCGGCGACCGTCGTTGGTCACGAACGCGACCCGCCGTTTCTCCGCCCGTAGCGCCGCGATCGCCTCGGGGGCGCCGGGCACGACCTCGTCGCTGACGTAGACGCAGCCGTCGAGATCGAGGATCACGTGGTCGTAGCCTGAGAGCAGGGGGGAGAGGGGCACAACCGAGTCCGGGGTCAGAAGAGGGCTGCTTGAGCGCTCGCCACCGGTGCCGCCAGGCACTTCGGTCCGTCGTAGCGGGCGTCGTTGACCGCGCTACAGACCGCGCGCAGCGCCGTCTGAGCCTCGGGCAGGCCAGCCAACAGGTCGGGCAGCTCGCAGGACGGCGTCCGTGGATCAAGCCAGGCCTGCTCCGCCTCCGGGGCCAAGATCACCGGCATCCGGTCGTGCAGGGAGGCGATCGTGGCGTTGGCCGCGGTGGTGATGATCGTGCAGGTGCGCAGGCGCGAGCCGTCCGGAGCGCGCCAGCTCGACCACAGCCCGGCAAAGGCGAACGGCGCCTCGTCCTGACGAGTGATGTGGAAGGGTTGCTTGGGCAGGCGTCGTGACCCCTCGGCCCCGGCGTCGGCGACCCGCCATTCGTAGAAGCCGTCGGCGACGATCAGGCAGCGGAAGCGCTCCAGCGACTGCCTGAAGGCCGGACGCTCGGTGAGCGTCTCCATCCGGGCGTTGATCATCTTCAGGCCGGTCTCCGGCGTCTTGGCCCAGAACGGCACCAGCCCCCAGCGCAGGCCCTCTCCGCGCGCGACGCCGTCCCGATCGGCGGTCACGGCCAGGACCTCGTCGCCGGGCGCGATGTTGAAGCGCTGGCGGACCGTCACCGACTCCGCCAAGCCGAAGCGCCCGCGTATCTGCGCCGGGTCGGGCGTCGCGAGCGTGTAACGGCCGCACACGAGGCGTCAGCCTCCTCAGCGCTTGCGGCTGGCGAGCTGCTCCGCCCGCTCGGCCTGCGCGCGCTTCTGGCGGCGCCGGCCAAAGTAGGCGAGGACGCCGAGGGCGACCACCACGAGGACGAAGCCGTAGAAGATGGCGAGGTCGAGCCCGATGCCCCCGAACGGGAGCGCGATCAGGTTCACGAGCCCGAAGCCGACCGCCAGCACGACGACGATCAGCAGGACCACGAGCAGGATGCCGCGCACGCGCGCCACGGTGCCGGCGCTGGCCGGCGGGACCAGCAGGCCCATCAGCTGCAGGCCGCGGAGCTGGCGCTTGGAGGGCGCCTCGACCCCTAGCCGCTCGGTGGCGCGCTTGAGGTCGTCAGCCCGCCGCTCGGCGAGCGCCAGGGAGGCATCAGCCATCCGCCGGAGCTGGAGCCGCTCCTGGGGCCGGGCGGCGGCGAGAGCCCGCTGGAAGTGCGCGCGGGCGGCCTTGGCGTCGTATTTCTCTGCGGCCCGGGCGCCGAGGATGGCCTGCGCGGCGGCCTTGTACTTGGTCTCGGCTTCCAGCTCCGCGGTGGAGCGCGTCTCCATCTGCTGCATCGCCGCCAGCTGGCTGCGCTGCTCGACACGCATCACTCGCTGCTGCTTGGCCATCGCCTGATGAGTCTAGTGTGCGGTCCGGTGATCGGGGTGCGTGGAGCGCGAGGCCTGGGGGCCGGCAGGCAAGGAAGCAGTAGCCGAAGCGCAGCAGCGCTGCGCGAGGTTTCGAGGACGCAGGATGCCGGCCAGCCGGGGCCGCGATACATGTGCCCTGATCGCTGGACCGTGCACCAGTGGGGCCGGCGGGGGGGCGCCGGCGCGCCGGCGGCGCTGTCAGCCGGCCGGCTTGATCACGTAAACGCGCGCACCGGTCAGGTACTGGCCTGACCGGGCGGGGCTCGCGGGGGGCCGCCGGTAGACGTCGATGTGGTGCCCGAAGATCGCGCCGCCCGTGTCCTGGGCGACGAACCACCCACCGTGGCCATCGCCGCGGTAGGCGGGCACGTAGACGCGGCTGCCCAGCGGAATCACCCGGGGGTCGACCGCAATCGACTGCAGGAAGCGCAGTGGCAGGGCGGCGCCGGCGGCGAAGCTGACGTCGCTCAGCGGGACGTAGCGGCGCCCGCGCCCCGCGGCCCAGCCACCGCTGCCAAGCGGAAACGTCACCCCACCGGCGGCGTTACGCCAGAAGCCTCCGGCGCGCCAGTACGGGGCGCCTGCCAACCAGCCGTCTGAGGGCCTAGTCGCCTGCCCTGACGCCGTTACCCACCCGCCCCGCCCGGGGGCGTCGATGTGGTAGGTGCGCCCGTCCAACCCGATCCCGTCGCCCTCCATCGAGACGCCCGTGGCCGAGTAGAGCCAATCGATCCGGTGCTTGCCGCTCAGTCCGGGGGCGCTGACCAGCCGCCCCGCGAACCAGGACTCCGGGGGCGGCCCAGTACTCGGTGATCGTCACGTGCCCCAACCAGTGGCCGTGGGCAAGCCGGCTCGGCGAGGCCGGCACCCGCGGGGGCTTGCGGGTCGGGGCCAGGCCCCCGACTCCGGCTCCGCCGGACCCTGCCGGTGGGGTGGAGGCCACCGTGGCAGGGCCTTGAGGCATCCCCGCGCCTCCCGAGGAGGAGGGGCCGGCCGCCACGGCGCCCGCCGGCGCGCCCGCGAGCAGGATCGTCGCGACGGCCAGCCATCGCAGATGCAGCCGCGAGCGTGTCAATGGGTTGCGCCTCACCCGGATGGCCCAGTATCGGTGCGAGCCCTGCGGCGCATGAGCGACGGCGGGTGCGTTGCCGACCAGCCCTGGCTGCGCGCGAACCAGACCAGGCCGGTGACCATCAGCGCCGCGGCGACGAAGAAGTTCAGCCGCAGGCCGAGGATGTGCTCGGAGGGGTCGACCCGCAGCGACTCCTCAAACAGGCGGAAGCCCGAGTAGCCCGCGACGTAGAGGGCGAACAGCCCCGGCGGGCGGATCCGCCGGTGGTTACCGAGCCACACCAGCGCGGCGGCCAGCGCCAGGTCGAAGATGAGCTCGTAGAGGAACGTGGGATGAAAGGTGGCGTACTGCTCGTAGCCGGCGGGGCGGTGCGCGGGGGAGATCGTGATCGCCCACGGCAGCTTGCTCGGCCCGCCGAAGAGCTCCTGGTTGAAGTAGTTCCCGACCCGCCCAATCGCTTGGGCGATGAGCAGGCTGGGGGCCGCAGCGTCCATGAACTGCCGCACGGGGACGTGGCGACGGCGCAGGCGCCAGATGCCGACCGCGGCCCCGAGCGCGATTCCCCCCCAGATGCCCAGGCCGCCCTGCCACACCGCGAAGGGCCCCCACCAGTGGGGGGGGACGTACTTCGGCGTAGTCAGGTCGAAGTAGATGCGACCGCCGATGATTCCCGCGGGCACGCCCCAGCCCGCGATCTCGTAGATGAGATCGGGGTCCCCGCCGGCGGTGCGCCAGCGGCGCCGCGCGAGCACCGCCCCGAGGACGATGCCGACCACATACATCAGGCCATAGACGTGGATCGACGCCGGACCCAGGTGGATCTCGTTGTCCGCCGGGCTCGGAATGCTCGCGAGCATCCGCACGCGGGCCATCCTACTCTGGAGCTACGGCGTGATCCCTGGGGAGCAATGACTTACCGCGTTGCACAAGCGGCGTGAGCAAATGGTGAGCCGCTGGACCCTGGCAAGCTGCTGGGGGCCTCCCTCCTGCGTGGCGGCTTGACCTAGCGACTTGGTGAACGTTGGTCGAACGACAGCACGGTTACGTGGATCGTTTCATCCATGACGAGCGGGTGCAGCTTGTCCTCGCGACCAGCCTGGGTCAGGCTGGGTCACGGACGTCGAGGCCCAGTGTCAGTGCCGCGCCAGCCAAGCGCTCGTCGTAGCAGTAGAAGCTCCGGAGATCTTCGCCGACGCTGAGCGCCGCGGCGAGATGTAGTGCATCGAGCGACCGGAGCGCAGCGGGTTCGAGCTCAGCGGCGTGCTCGAGTGCTCCGTCGTCCAGTGGGAGCAGGGTGATGGCGCTCAACGCAGCTCTGGCGCGAGTAAGCGCCAGCGCTCCATAGCGGGCGGCGGCACGCCGACCCTCCACAAGCAGCAGCGCGCTGCTGACCAGCTCCGCGCCTGAACTCATCTGTTGGCGCAGCGCCCGAGTCTCAGGCTCCGAGCGGACAAGCTTCATAAAGGCCGAAGTGTCCAGGTAGTCGACCATCCCCGGCTCAGGCTCGTTCGGCGCGGAGTTCGGCGAGAACGTCGGATGTCGGAGGGCCGGGAATCGGAGCCGGCAGCTCTTCGAGGGTGCCGAACAGGTCGCCGTGGCCGCGTCGCGCGCCGCGTTCAGCGACGAGTCGGTCAACGGATGTGACCAACGCGCGAGCAGGCATCAGCCGCGCGACCTCGGCACCTCGCTCTGTGATCACGAACGACTCGCCCGCACGCGCTCGCCGGGTGTAGCGGCTCAGGTTCTGCCGCATTTCCCGGATACCCACCCGCTCCATGTGCGTCATTGTAGCCCCTTGGCATCGGTTGGGGAAGTGCCGCACCCGACTCACCAGGGTGCTACATCATCTGCGAAGGGAAGGTCCACCGACCGAAGGCGAAGACCTCCGCGAGCGCGTCGATGTGACGGTCAACATGCAGGACGTCGTCGCAGTGCCGCTTGAGTGCAGGCGCCGATCATCCGGCCCGCCATCTTCTTGAGCGTCGATTTGCCCGCTCTCGCAGGATCCGCTGTCCCGAGGCAACGACCAGTGTCTTCGGCGATAGCCGCGGTGACGAAGTCCGAGCATCGACACATATTGGTCGTAGCGGGCGCCGGCCGCGAGACCCAGGCCGAGCGGCCATCAGCGGCCATCAGCGGATCGGCCCGGCGCGGGTCTCCTCCTGCGAGCCGGGGAGGCGATGCTGCAAGCCTCCAAAGCGCGCGAAGTCCCGATCGTAGGACACGATGTCGGCACCGTGCTCGAGTGCGAGGACCGCGAGGTGGGCGTCGGTGGTCAGATTGCCGGCAGTACCGGTGTCGTGCAACAGCCCGCGGAGCAGGCTGGCGTGCCGCGGCGTGGGCTGGGCAATCACGGCGGCCGGAGCCGCGAGCCACGTCTCGACCTGGCTGGTTGCCTCATCGGCGGTCAGCGGGGTGGGAAGGATGGACGTGCTCGTCCCGATGCGGATGAACGCCAGCAGCGCGATCCACGCCAACCCGACCGCCTCCGTTCCGGCGAGCGTGGCGTCCAGCCACAACCGCGAACGCTCGTGATGTGCGCTCGCGCTGTCCACGGCGTAGAGCAGCACGTTCGCGTCGACGATGACCATCAGCGTCAGCGACGTTCGGCGAGTCGGCGCGCGAGCGCGTCGTCCTCGAGCTCGCTGGCGAGGCTCAGCGCCTTGGTGAGGTCCACGCGGGCCGGTCCCAGTATGCGAGGTGTTGTGTAGCCGCGCCCGCCAGGCTCGGCGGGGCCGAGGCCCGCGCGGATCGCCGCGTTGACGGCGTCCTTGAACGACAAAGCGCGCTCGCGCATCGCGCGCTCGACGAGCAGACGGGTGTCAGGATCAAGAGTGATGGTCGTCCTCACGTGAGCATCATAGCATCAATATGAGTGATGTATTGATGCTATCAGGAATGTCGGTCGACTAGCACCATCCAGTGGACGATCCCCCTCTCCTCAGTCAGCCAGCGCCTCGTCCGACCATGCCGGGGCAGTGTCGTTTTTCCTCTTCAGTTTTCCTCGCCGGCTGCGCCGGCCTCCCGGGTAGGGTGGAAACTGCCCGCTGCACCGGAAGTCTGTAAAGCTGGCGGAGGCGCTATTTTCCCACTAGGTCAGGAGATCGTGGGCGGCGTGACGCAGTTCCGTCCCGCCGCCACGCCCGCTCGGTCACGTGCGGACAGGCCCTTCCGGTCAACTCGTCACCGTCACGGTAAAGGCGGCGGGGGCCCCAACGAGCTCACCGGTCCGAGCAGCACCGCCAGGCTGAAGGCGAGTAGCCACCATCCGCCACGGTCACCGAAGCGCACGCGCAGGCTTAGGGCTCCCGACTTAGTTTGTGAAGGGGTAGGGGTAGTTATGTAGAACTGGGGTTTGTGATCGATGAGGAGGCCATCGGGGAGCGCTTCCGGGCGTTGGCCGGTGAGTTCAACGAGCGCCAGC
>JAABUY010002060.1_pt1 | contig 24913 bp, 39 predicted proteins | sample 5560271 | NCBI WGS metagenome assembly JAABUY01 (sample SAMN10711886, study PRJNA513374) | rock metagenome | isolation source: Antarctica rocks | place: Antarctica: Victoria Land, University Valley | reverse complement strand
ATCGCGGCAGGGCATTGCTGCAATGCCCTTCCCCAACTCTATCCCTATTACAGCTGGCCCGCGCGTGTGCTCTGATGAGGATGCCGCGGCGGCGGCGGGCGTGGCCCCGGACCCCGAGGAGGGAAAGTGCATGGACCCTACCCTGAACCCGGAGGACGAGGAGTGCACGGACCTGTTTGCGCTCAGCGCGGACGACGAGGCGGCTGCGGCCGGCGCCGGCTGCGACCTGGCCGTCGTGGTGCGCCGCGGCTTAGTCCACGCTGATGCAAGATTATGCTGACCTCCTCATGCGCATCCCCTTTGTGTGGACTTTGGTCCTGCTGCGACAAGTGGCTTTGCTATCTAATTACAGCCGCATGTGCATGTAGCTCTTTGCGCTTCCCCCGCATCCATGCAGGCTGCATGAGGGGCCTGGACTAAAAGGTGCGAGCGTCAGCGCATGGCCTCCCTGCCAGATACATTGCATGGGCTGGGGCGCGTCCCGCCCTGCGAGAAGCAAGGCTGCGGGCGTCGCCCGGGGCGGCAGGCCGCGGAGATCTGGCCGGCCGAGGCCGGCCAAGGCGTCTGGCCGCGTGACTGGGCACTTAGCGACCACGCCCTCGTAAGCGCCACCTTTGCGTTTGTATAACCCTCTAACCGTGCGGCGCTTTATTGAATATTGCGTAGAGCTGCTTGTCACTGGCTGCAAACCAGCAGTACTGATAACGCATGGCGTTTGCGAGCATGGGTGCTCAATTAATTGCAGCTTTCTAGAGATCACTGAAACGCAGAAGCAAGTGTAACAAACAGATGATTAGCTTGGACCCAAAAATGTCCAGTGACAAGGGATGTAGTACAGCGACGGCACTCCCAGCACTCTCAGTGCGCTCAGCACTCCCAGAGTGTACACAGCGCTGAATACGGTCCATATTCTGGTGCAGTCTATGCAGCAAGCGCAGCCGCGCATTGCTCAGCAGCAGTCACCTCAGAACACGCTCGCGATGTGCACCGATGCACAGGGCGGCTCACCATGCGCCCCCCCGCTCCCACGTGTAGCAGTCGCTGCCGCCCCTGTTCCCCTCGGCGAGCACCGCGTCGATCTCGCGGCGGTCGTCGCCTGACAGCGCAAAGGTGAACAGCCGCCGGTGGTCGTCCACGTGGCTGGCGTTGCGCGCGCCGACGATGATGGCCGCCACCTGCTCAGCAGCAGCGTCACTCGCACTGCCAGAAGTTCATATACTTGTGTGCCTCGACGCATGTGAATCTTTAGTATATGCAGCCATAATTCTGCACTTCAACAGCCATAACAGTGCACTTTTTCACAACAGACACGTGCGGCCAACCCAGTGCGTAGCGCGGCCGACGGGGCAGGCTGCCACCGCAGCAGCAGGCCTGGCATAGCACAGGTCGGCGCCGCGCTCAGAGACCCAGGGCACATGAAGCCGGCAGCAACTTGTCAGGCACAGATGAGGCGGCTGGGCGTAGTGCCGGGTGGCAGCGGCGGCTCCTGCGGCGACTCACACAGCCACCGCAGCGCCGGGGCCGATGCTGCCTGGTGCGGAGTCCCAAACTGAACCTACAGCCTACCCTACCCCTGATGCATATGCGAACGACCATCGCGGCGCGCCTGCGGCCGCTCGAGCACCCAGCGCTGCGCCACGTCGGCGACGCTGACGCCATGGCGGCGCGCGACGCCGGACAGCGCGGCCAGCAGGCGCTGCAGCCAGTCCCAGTCGCCGACCTCGCGCACCACGCTCGCGTACTTGCTCAGCGAGGACGTGTCCAGGCGCACCCTGCGCGCGCATGCCGAAGCGCACTTATTTACTATATCAACGCTTCCACCGAGGAAGCGCACCCCTCTTGAAATATGCCACTGCTGACTTCTCGTATGATGTTTTGTGTCACCGCGCGCGAGCGCGTCCCGCAGACACGCGTCACTAGCGCTGGCCTGCACGCAACACGAACCAGCCGCTAACGCGTCTGCAGCACGCATGCAGATGGTGCTCATGCAGACCCCACCTCTTGCAGGGTTGGGTTACCAGCGGCTCCTCCCGACATGCGCCGCTCCCCTTGCCCCCGCACCTGCCGGCGGGCAGGCCCAGGAACTTGTCCGACAGCAGGCCGCCCGCGGTGGTGCCGTACGGCAGCAGGCGGATGCCGCGCCCCGCGCAGAACGCGGCCATGCCGTTCTCGGCGCGCCGGTCCAGCAGCGAGTACTGCACCTGCGCGCCCGCGCGGGGGGCGCCCCCGTCGTTGCAGGGTACCACACAGCAGCTCTGTCACGTTTAGGCTGCAGGCACGCCCAGTCCTGGCCCACGCAGGCACGTAACCCGGGCTTTATATATTCCAGCCGTGGTGCCAAGGGTCTGCATCATGAGCTTGGCTGCAACGGCGGTCACGGCGGATTGAAGCATACTGGCCAACGCAGAGGATGTGCCTGTACAGCGGTGTTCCCGTGGTGCACCCGTACAGAAATGGAGTTTAGTTGAGAGGAAGCAGGCACAGTAGCAGTGCAGCTCGCTGAGCCCTGATGACCTGAGCGAGGGCCAGGGCAGGGCGGCCGCCCACCTGGTTGCTGATGATGCGCACGCCCGCATCCAACATCTCGCGCAGCCGCGGCACGTCGAAATTGGTCACGCCGACGTGGCGCACCAGGCCGTCCGCCTGCAGCGCGGCCAAGTGCCGCGCGGCCGCCACATAGTTGCGCACGCCGTAGTCGTGCCTGCCGCGGCGCGCGCGGGGGACATCAGAGGCGCGGCTGCAGGCGCCTGTAGTGAGAGCGCGTTGAGCTGTGTCATTGGATTGCACGTGCAGCCAGTGCGGGGCATAGTGCCGCTTCCGGTCCCTGTCGGGCCGCTGCAGCTGGTGCATGGCCTCCGCGGCATGTGGCGTCTTGGGTGCAGTCGGTGGGGATGCGGCGTGCTTTGCATGCGCATGTGCGGATGTGCCTGTGGAGGTCACCGCCTCACCAGTAAAACTGGATGAGGTCGATCGCCGGGACGCCCAGCCGCCCCCGCGAATCTTCCACTGACTGCATGGCACACGACGCCGGGCGCTTAAGTGCACGACATGCAAACACAGCGGCGCCTAACAACTGGCTCAGCAGGGTTCGGATCAAGTCCATGATACGTCAGTGCAGGGCCCACTCAGGTGCACATCGCGAGGACGCGCACAGCAGGTGGGACTGGCGGATGTGCACGTAAGCGTGAACATGCACATGCTGTCATTGGCCTGACACAGGCTTTCGTCCTGTAAGACGAGCAGGGACGCTGGAGCGACGCTGATGAGTGAATATGCCGGCGCGTCCTACAGATAATGTCACATTCCGTGCCCCACACTGCACATGCTGCACTCTCAGTTGCTGCTAGCGACAAAGGGCCGCCCCATACAGCACACGCTGCACTTTCTGTCGCTACCAGCAAAGACGGGCCGCGGTGCGAGCGCGCACGCACCTCCCGCACAGAGTCGGCGCTCACGGACCGCATGTCGTCGCCGAAGCAGCAGAACTTGGTCAGTACTTGCACGGGGGGCTCCGCAGCATCGCGGCGCTCCAGGAAGTCGCCGATGAGCGTCTCAGAAGGGCCGTAAATGTCCGCCGTGTCAAAGGTGGTGATCCCCGCTGCCACAAAGGGCTGGAAATCGTCCACAGCCGCGGCGCCTGTGCGCAGACCGCTGGCGCCTGTCTCATAACCCCACTGCCATCTCTCCAAGGGTCGGTTGGCTGCCGTGCCCTGAGCACTTCAAACGCTGGGTAGCGCTCTGGTGATGTGGGTGCAGGCCAGACCTTTTGTTCTGTCACTCCTCCTCTCGCCCCTGCGCGCGTTGGCACAAGTATTGTATAAGATGGCTGCGGTACAGGCCAGCGTCTTCAGCGCAGGCTCCAGCACCACACCTGTGGCCGCCGCTCAGCTGCCAGCAACCTTTGATGACCTGCAAAGGTGAGAACGTGTCAGGTTGTATTGCTGGACATCCCCGCACTGCATCAGGATGCAGAGACTGGCATGCAGGCAGGAAGGGGCAGCACACACGCACTCTGCTGACTTGCAAGCCCGGCGCTAGCTCCTCCTTGGGCACCAGGGGCAGCGTCTCGGCGCTGGCGGCACCGCCCGGGCTCATGCCCGCAGCACCGGCGACCGTCAGGCAGACCAGCGCCTCGCGCCGCGTGCTGTGTGCGTGACAGCACTGCAGGGAGCGCCCGCGCTTGCACGTTGCAGCTGGGCGCACGACCGCAGAAGTGAATGGCACGCGCGTGTGCCGACAGAGGCCGCCAAGCTTGCACATCTGCACGCGCCTGAGCCCCGCTTACGAACAAGGGAGGCTTTCTAATGACAAGCTATCGATTGCTGCCACCAATCTATGTATGCTCAGCAAAACCACTCCAGTGCAGAGAGGGTCTGACAGTGACTCGGCACACAGCACTGGGGGCCTGTGATCACCCACTGTGGCTCTGCTCAGCATACGCATCACTGCACAGTCGCTGCCATGGCGGTCGGCTTAGGCAGGGGAGGCACGGGTATGCTGCCAGCCAACGTTATGTGCTGCCACTCCCGGCCTGTAGCGCAAGGCCACGCACACGCCGGGGGCGCGGGAGCGCATCTGAGGTTGACCAGGCAGTACAAGGGACAGGGCGCGCCCTTACAGCCGGGCGGCCAGCCGCACCGCAAGCAGCGGCGGCGGAGGGCTGCGTCAGTGCGGAGGAGCGCACTGCCGCTTGCACAGCTCGCCGACGCGGCTCCCGTCTTCTCGCAGCTGGCCGCACTGCTGCGGGACTCGCCGGCGCTGCGCGACACATGCGCAACCGTCACGGCGGTGCTCGGCGCAACGGCGCTGATCAAAGCCTTTGACGTCTTCACGTACAAGGGCTGGCTCGACCAGGCGCGCGCCGCGCTTGCCTCAGGCGCTACCATGCACTACGTCTATTTTTAGACTTCGACGGTTGTGCGCTGGCCGTTACAAGCTGATGCCCGGCGCACCCTCCAACAGAAGCTCAGCAGGAAGCTGGTTCACATGCTGGCGGGGCCTGGCTTCGCACTGTGCTGGCCGCTGTTCAGGTGAGGTGTTTGATGCACCACGTCACTCATATTCCTCTGTTCGTGCCTTGTCAGTGCGCTTGCTGCTGTCACTGCCGCCACGTCGCCACTCCAACAACGTGCACGCTTGCTCCCATGCAGCATGGAGCCGCATGCGAGGCTGTGCGCGGCGCTCGTCCCGTCCCTGAACGTTGTCAGGTGCGGCCTGGCCGTCGCTGTTCTTTTGTGCTGAACACAGTACTCCTGCTTGATGGCAGGAAGCCAGGTCATTCAGGCTGTGCTGAAAGGGAGCCCTGTCGCTCGCGCAGGCTGCTGGCGCTCGGCTTTGGCGCCGTGAAGGACGAGCGCACGGTGAAGGCGATGAGCCGGAGCGGCGACAGGCGCGCCCCTGCGCCGCGCCTGCGTGCCGCCGCATGAGGCAGAGGCCGCGCCGCCTCAGCCTCCCCAGTCCAAGCCATCACAGAGCCGATTGCGCGCGCAGGATGGAGCTTCTGCGGGGACCGCTGTACTACGTCCTCGTGCTCATAGCGGCCACGCTCGTGTTCTGGCGCGAGTCCCCGGTGCGCCCCGGCGCGGCTGCACTTAGCTGCCGCGGCGAAGGGCTGCAAGGGCGGAAAGGGGGCGCATTGTTGCCGGCCGGCCGCAGGTGGGCCTGGTGGCCATCTCGCTGATGTGCGGCGGCGACGGGCTGGCGGACATCGTGGGCCGGCGCTGGGGCGCCGGCGCGCGGCTGCCCTGGAACCGCGCGAAGAGCTGGCCGGGCAGCGCGGCCATGTTCCTGGGTGTGCCGCGCGCCCTGCACCCCCAACCCTACCCTAAACATGCAGCCCACTGGTCGCAGGGTGGATGGCCGGGATGCCCTACTTCAGCCCTATACCCCACTTCCTGTAGGGCAGGGCGCGGCATAAATCCCGCATGCTGCCCGCCAGCCGGTCGCGCGGCGCCGCGGCGCAGGCGGCACGGCCATGGCGCTGGGCGCAATGGCCTACTTCAGCGCGCTGGGCTTCTTCGAGTGCGACGTCGCGGGCGCGGCCGGGCCGGTGGCGGCCATCGCGGCGGCCGCCACGCTGATGGAGTCGCTGCCGCTCAATCACTGGCTGGACGACAACCTGTCCGTGCCGGGCACTGCCGCGCTGCTGGGCGCGCTGCTCGCCGACGCGCTCGTGCTGGCGTGAGCCCTAGGGTAGGGTTCACAGCCCTGCGCTCCACTGGCTGGACGACAACCTGTTGGTGCCGGGCACCGCCGCGCTGCTGGGCGCGCTGCTCGCTGACGCGCTCGTGCTGGCATGAGCCATGGGGCAGGGTGCGCGGCCCTGCGCTCCACTAGCTGGACGACAACCTGTCGGTGCCGGGCACCGCCGCGCTGCTGGGTACGCTGCTGGCGGACGCGCTTGTACTGGCGTAGCCACAGGGTAGAGTGCGCAGCCCTGCGCTGCTGGGCGCGCTGCTCTACAAGCGCAGGCATCGCAGCCGACATCAAAGCGTGCTCTTGTATTATATCTGCTCTAGAGCACGCCGCTCGCAGAAGGCTTTGCCTTGGCGTTATGCTGCGTCTCAGCCTTGAGCAGCGCCCGCCGGGATGCTCTGCATGGACAGGAGCCGCATGCGTGCCTTGCAGTCGTCGTGCGGCCTGGCGTGATCCTGTCCCCTTTTGATATGCTGCAGTAGCCGCTGCAAAGGCCGCAAAAGTGCAGGCAGTGTATATTTGCAACGACAATGCCTCGTACTGTGATTTGTGCTATGTACTGAGCTGGGAGCTGATAGCAAACGACACTGCATCGGGTGATAACATGCGCAGTCTTTGTGCATAGTGATGAGGGGTTGTGGGCCTGCAGCATGGTCGTCAAAGACATTGCTGAGGATACTTCGTGTGTTGGGTGTCCATAGCATCGAGGAGTGGCAAGATTCAGGGACGTGCTAGCTGAAGCTGCTCTATGCATTACCGCTTTCGGTCCTGCAGCAAAAGTGTTGCTGCAAAACACTTACTCTACTCACCCAATCCCAATCTGTGAGGACATGGTACATGCACAGGACCAAGGACCATGGCAGACAATGACATGGACGGCATGTGCCATGACGCCATTAGCTAGATCTGCCAAAATCTGGCATTCACGGGAAAGCACATGCCCGCACGTGTTCCTGTAAGCTACATGACGTCTCTCAAGCTGTCCCATGGTCTGAATAGCATAGCTACACAGCCTGAGTTGCCCACTTCGGCCTGCTGAGGCTCGTGACCGGCGCGCCGCTGCCATCACGCCACGGCAGGCTTCATGTCAGCAGGCTCGCTCCGCCGCACTACCGGCGGCGGCTGCGGCTGACTCGCAGCCTGCAGCGGCCAGGCAGAGCGCGCGCTCTCTCCGCATCACATGCCGGCCAGCACCGGCCCGGCTTTGGCGCGCGGCGCGGAGGACGGCGGCCGCGCGGCCGAGGTCTGCAGCGGCTCGCCCTCTCTTTATCATGTGCCGGCCGGCGCCGGCCCTGCTTCTGCGCGCGGCGGGGTGGGCGGCGGCCGCGCGGCCGACGGCGGCAGCGCCTCGCCGTCTCCGCATCATGTGCCGGCCGGCGCCGGCCCCGCTTCGGTGCGCTTCGGGGTGGGCAGCGACCGCACGTCCTCCTATCCGCATCACGTGCCGGCCGGCGCCGGCCCGGCTTCGGCACGCGGCGGCGTGGGCGGCGGCCGCGCGGCCGAGGGCGGCAGCGGCTCGCCGTCGTGGTTCCAGAAGCAGAAGCTGCCGTCCAGCTCGCCGGGCTCGCCGGCCGCGCCGCCCTCCACCACGCCGTCCATAAGGTGCGCCATGCGGTTCTGCGCGGCGGCAGGCATGTCACATGCTCCGCGCTGCCCGCGTTTCTGTTTCGATGCCAAAGGTACGACGTGCAGGGCGGCCAAACAGCCGCAGTGCAACCAAACGGAGTCCTGTTTGGCTCGCGCCACACACGCACCGCATCACTCTCACCTCAGCAGACACGGCTGAATACCATGCAGACGTGCAGCAGAGGTCAGGCTCTGCGCCCCGCAGAGAGCTGGCGAGCTGGCAGCGCCGCGCCGCGCCTGCTTGGTGGTGAGGTAGCCCAGGGAGTGCTGCTGCGCCTGGACCAGGCATGGGATGCGCTCCGTCACCACCACGCCCAGCTCCTCCAGCACCGCGATCTTGCGCGGGTTGTTGGTCTACGCCGCGCGCGAAGCCGCTCGCGCGCGGCATCACCGCAGCTCTAGTGATTACAGCACTAGTGACAAGAGCTCTTGGGCCACAAGGCGATCGCTCGCTTTGCTTCAGTGCGCCGGCATGCGCCCGGCGCGTCAGCTCATTGCCAGGCCGCCTGCACTGTCGATGTCGCCTCACAATACTTTAGTCCACAACCAAAACCAACTGGATGCGGCACATCTGCCCTTTCAGCAATCGGGTGCGGGTGCGTCCGCCACTTTAAAGTCCTATCGACAACCCCGCCGTCGCTGCCCCAGCGGCATATCGCGTGAGCCGAGAGAGGCTGGTCAAGGAGGCAGGCACCTGCGAGACGCGGCGCGCATTCTGTGCGTGTCCCACCCACACTGCGGATGTGGCAGGAGCGAATGCCGCAGATTGCCAGAGTGAGAAGCCCGCCTCGTGCAAGTGCAGGCGAGCGCCGACATGCAAAACATGACACGCACGATGCCGCTGCGCCCGCCGCTCGGCAGGCAAGCAATGCGTGCAGCATGCGCCGGCTCAGGCAGGCACGCCGCGGGAGCCGCTCGGCCTTGCAGCGCGGCGGGGCGCCCCCTGCGCGCCAGGGGCCCGCCGCGGCGCGCGCCTGCTGCATGGTGAGGCCGTTGGAGAGCAGCTCGCGGGCCTGGCCCCAGGCGTTGGTGCTCGTCAGGCTCTGCCACCCCTGGTCCGGCTTGGGCTTGGCGTTGGCGATCTCCGGCTCGTTCTTCTTGCGCACCGACCACTGCCCCTCCGCATCCTGGCTCGCCGCGCCGGCGCCCCCTGCCGGCGCGCCCAAGCGCGCGCTCAGCGCCGCGGCCCGACCCTGGCAAGCGCAGCCAGGACGGGCGGCCCACGCTGCTGGTTCGGCCCTGCCTGGGTGAGCCTGCGCGGGTCGCTCACGCGGCCGGCGCCGCGGCTACGCAAGTCAGGCGCGGAGCGCCCAGCGCGCTTGCTTGCAGAGCGCCTACGACTGCATGACCCATGCGCGCAGGGAGCCCTCGAGGGGGCTCCTCGCTCGAGCTGACAGCCGCCAGGCACCCCATGCTCGCCCGCCCAGCATCTGCGGCGCACCGTCCTTGCCGACGTCGTCGGAGGCCTGCAGGCTGGAGTTGCTCCGCGCGAGCGTCTCCGGCGGGTCGAAGAACTTCTCGTCGCCCGCCGCCGTGCGCTGCACGCCCGTCGCGCCATGCTGCCTGCCCGCCGCATGGCCAGGCTAGTGAAGTCACGTGCTACAGTGGGCGACCGGGGATGAAGTTATGCATGTGACACCTCTACCCGTACGCACTGCGCGTCAAGAGCCCACAGGTCACGCGTGCGTGCACACGCCCGGCGTTCGTCCCCTCCTCATTGGCACGTGTGATGATGGGTGTCTGGATGCCAGCACGGCCTGGTTTGCAGAGTCTTGCGCGCAGGCAGCGGTCGCTGGGACCGCGCCAGCGTCTGGCGGCAGGCGGGCCGCACCGCGTGGTGATGAGCGTGTTGGCCAGCTTGCCGGCGGTCGCCTGCATGCCCTTCTCGCCCAGGCTGACCGCGCGGCCAATGTAGCGCTTGGCCGGGTTCTTCACCGCGCCGGGCAGCACGGCGAGCACGGTGGCGTCCAGGCGGTGCAGCGGCGTGCCGTACGACACGCCCGGGATGTCCTGCACCAGCACCGTGTGCGCCTCCGCGCCCTGCTCCGTCTGCAGGTAGCGCAGCCGCATCTGCACCGCCTCGCGGCTGTAGCGCCACAGCAGCTGCGCGCGCGCGCGCGCGCCCCGCGTCAGCGCCCGGCGCGCCCTGGCCGCGGGCGGAGCGGCCGCGCCCACTGAACCCGGCCGCTTTGCCGCGCCAGCCGCGCAGCGCGCCCTCACGGCCTCTCCGCCGGGTGCCTCGCAGCACAGCTGTGGCGCTCCTACAGCCCACAGCTCAAGCACGGGGCACCGCTCGAGCATGGCCTGCTTGAGCTTTATGCGCCTGCTCGGGCAGACCCCCTGCTCTTCCGCGGTAGGCATGTCTGGCATGTCAGCACCCGGCCACACACACTGCGTGCCCACGTCTGGCTCGCGCAGGCCGCGGCGCTCTCACAATGGCCACTAGGCATCCAAATGGCACACCAGACAGGCGCAGGGGTTACACATCGTCCCCGCAGGGCGTGCGTGCAGTTGGAAGGGCCTGACGAAGCGGAGACGGGTAAAGCAGGGCCGGGCAAGTCGGCGCGGGGGGGGGCGGCCGCGCACCGAGTACGTGTAGAACGTGACGACCCAGATCGTGATGAGGTGGACCCTGCGGGGCGGCGCAGGCGCGTCACGGCCGCACCGTGTGCGCTTGCGGCGTGCTGCATGCCCGCCATGCATCATGCATGACAGACCCCAGCGCCAGGCGCACCAGTAGAGGTTGCTCCGCGCCGCAATATTGGACATGGTCACCTGCAGCACCGCCGCCGCGCCCTTAGCGCCTGCGCAGCCGAGCCGGGCGCTCCGAGTCCCAGCCCGGCAGAACGCCACGCTCGCACTGTGTGACCCGCCCGGACGGAACAGCGCTGCAAGCGCGCCCGCCCTCTGTGACCCTCGACGCATGTGCGCGGGCGGACGGGCGGGCGGGCGGGCGGGCGGGCACCCAGTCCAGGTTGGAGAAGGAGTAGGAGCGGATGACAAAGTTGCTGTCGTATATCCAGGTGTAGTTGCGGTAGGACGGCCCCATCACGCTCGTGATGGGCGGCAGCGGCGGCACGCCTGCGCCGCAGGCGCTCACACAGCTGGCGGCGTGCTAGCAGAGCGCCGCGACCATGCAATGATGCGGCGCACGCGAAGTCGGGCGCACGGCATCATACCCACAACTCTGCACAGGGCCGTCAAGCCACAGGTGCAGAGGGCGCCGGCCTTGGCACGCAGGGCGGGTGCCGCGGAGCCGGCCGCGCACCGTCCGCATACTCAAACCACTTCAGGCCGGGCGGCGCCGGTGGCGAAGGGTCATCATTGTAGAACGTGGGCGACTGTCCGGCCCACATTCAAGGTGTTACTCCGTTGTCACAGCTGCTCGCACATACCTGGACCTGCAGCACTCCAGTGTGGTGGCAAACGCACAGAGGCAAAGGCGCGCCTTGTCGGCAGCCGGCGCGGGCGGAGAGGCTGCCATCACGTCCGCGGGCGGCGGGGGCGACACCCAGTACCTGCGCAGGTCGGCGGCCGGCCCTGGCTGCTATGCATGGCTTGGCCTGGACAGCAGCCACCAGGCAAAGGCTGGCCTGACTGCAGCAGCCAGGCAGAAAACGCCAGGCGGTTGCGGCCGCGCACGTGTAGGGGCTGGGGTTGGGTTTATTGAGCGCCTCCAGGTTCATGATCGCCTCGCCCTGCACCGCGCAGCGTGCACAGGGCTTGCCCACGGCTTGTGGCCGTGGCGGTGCTGCTGGACCCAGGAAAGCAGGCGCCCGCGTGCGCTGACCTTGATGTTGGTGGGCAGGACGGTGAGCGCACACCAAATCGTGACGCCCAGGAAAAGCTCACAGCCTGCGCTCGAATAGCAGCGAGCTCAGTCACGCTTGTGCAGAGCGCCAAGCTGCAGGCACGTAGAACCTTATGGCCTCACCAAAGGCTATCAACCGCAGGTACATCGCCGCGTCAACGCCCGAGACGCGGATGACTTCATCCTCGCTTGTCGAAAAGACGGGTGCAATCCATCCCCGGAAACTGGTCGGCAGTCGTCTTGGCTTTGGTCCTTTTCCTTTCATGTACCTGCTCAAAGTGCGGGCACAATGGGCTCTCTGTAAACTCTTTTGTGAGTGCGCCACACCGCGCAGCAGGAAGCACACTGCCATTGCTCAACGGTGGCGGAGAGAGGCGCAGAGCCTCCCAGTATGGCTCGTCGCAATGCAATGAGCAGCAGTGCATGCACACACATACCGGATAACAAGACACCTGTGCTCGCTTGGGAGCCTGGCCTCTCACCTTTTTGGCGCGTAGAACTTCTTGGTGAGGCGGGACTTCCTGAACGCTCCAAAAAACAGGAGACATCCCACGGCAATTGCGAAGTAGATGCCCAAAGAGACGCCAAAGGCGCGTCCGTCAGCAACCATTGCTCCTCAGGTTGCAGTGAGACGCTCGTGTGAGGTAGAAGAGGGTCCAAGAAAACCACAGTCAGGTGCCAAGCAGAGTTTCCACACAGTTGCTGGAACACATCAGCATAGCACCGAGCAGCGGCCCATATCAAGGCCAGCTACCTTTGCAGACCTTGCCAGTTTGGACAATAGCAAAGTGTACGGATCTGCTCCATGGTTAAGGTCCGCCTGAAAACCGCCTCACTTCCCTGGCTTTTTGGGCCCCTTTGGAGACCTGAAGCTACATGCATTTCACACAGGGTTGTCTTGCACTGTTTGCCGAGAGCCAGATATGTGAAGCACAAGGCAGAAACTTTGGCAACATTATGGTACGGTCTCCGGCTCAGCATCTTCCCTTTCTGATAGCTGTCTTTGGCGCCTCATCACCTCTCCATCCTATTCCTGGTAAGGATTTTTACTAATCCCATGTGCAATGAAGAGCAGTGCATGCATGCTCAAAGCAAGCAGATAATAGCATGTCGCACTCCAAGGCCATTGCTCGTGCTCCAGGCGCACTTGTCAATAAGAAAAGAGGAGCCAGAGAGCTCAAAAACCTCTTCTTGAAAGCCGCTACAATCACTGTCTGATTGTGCAGCAAAAGATACTGTTGATTTTCTGAATCACACAGGTGAGTCTGGTCGTCAAGCTCATGTGCAGGAATCTTGCTTGCATGGCGAGCCTTTCAGCCATCGAGGTTCACTTAATTACGCATGCGCTTTGACTTAAACCAGGCATTTGCATGCTTTTTTATGACGACACACAACGTGCATGAGCAGGGTCACGGCACGCAGCAGCCCACCTGCACAACACAAGCATACATATAAAGCAGAAACACGGGCATGGCGCACAGTCCACACGAGCAGCTCTGCAGCTGGAAACATGACGGGGTGCGGCAACGTGGGGTGCAGGGCCTCCAAGCTATATGCAGCGAAACCAGCCCGGCAACGTCCAGAGTCTTAGGAGCTCCGCGCACGACTGCAGCCACTGGGCAGCAGCAGCAGTGCGCGCAGCAATCTCCCAAAGTGTCAATGCTGTGCATCTTCACAGCATCAATTATCCCCGCTCGCGCCAGTGACCCTAATCTACCAGCGCAGGCGCCATGCAAGCGCCCCATGCTGCCTTCACGCACACATCGGACGGCGGCCCCGCAAACGTCTTCCCGCCAAGCGGCACAAAACAGCTTGGAAGGGCAGTCGTCCCAGACCACTGGGCACCGAGCCACCGGACCAGGCCGCCAGGACGGCGACAGCGAGCTGCCACAAGCAGCACGCGCGCGTGCTCGGCGAACCGGCCGCGCGCGCGCCGGCCACGCGCGGGCGTCAGGCACTGCGCGGCAGCAGCGCGCGCGCGAGCGCGGAGAAGATGGACGCGGTGCCCTCGCCCAGCACCAGGCCGCTGGCGACGACGACCATGAGCTGCCGGTGGCTGGCCGGGTGCGTGCGCGCCCACGCCTGCTCCGCCAGGCAGCCCAGCACGCGCGGCAGCGTCCACTCAGCCGCCACGTACATGCCCACCGCAACGCCGATGCCCGACGGCACGGCCCACTCGGCGGCCGCCACGAGCGCCGCGGCGCGCGCGCGCCGCGCCGCCGTGCCCGGCGCCAGGTCGGCCGCGGGCGCCTCGGCCAGCCGCGCGGACGCGCGCTGCAGCAGGAAGGTCGCGACTGCCAGGAAGGCCGCCGCCGCCGCGCCAACCACGGCGTACGGCAGCACGTGCGGCGGCAGCTGGCCCCCATTTACCTGCGCGCGCAGCCACCACAAATCCTTATTCAAACCTGTAACTGTGTCTATGCGAAATTTGCATCACGCAGAACTGACATGCCCGCGTCCCTGCGCACCCTGCGGCCGTAAGTTCAGCAAGGTGATGTGCTCATCCAGTGCAGCAGGATGTGAACACCCACATCGCGGTGTGAGGCCCATCATGCTCGCAGCCCTAGCAGAGCGCGCCATGTCAGGACCAAAGCAGCGGTGAAGCTGGGAGCGCTGAAGGGCGGGACCAGCACATGCGGACACGCGACATGCTGACCATCTTCAAGCAAAGCTCTGGGCACGAGTCGCACCAGCTGAGCCATGTCGAGCCAGATCTGCGCGGTGGGCGCCGGGAAGGTCGCGCTGGGCACGCTCCAGGCCGACGTGTACAGCGAGTATGCGCCCACCGACACAAACACTGACGCCGCAGAGCCGAGCGCCATGGCGAAGAACTGCGCGCGGGGGCAGATGCCCAGCAGGTGCGCCGTCTTGAAGTCCTGCGCGCGCGGCGGCAACTTCATGACGCATGCAGGTGCGCAGCGGGCTGACCTTGGTGGGCCTGACGCACGGCTGCTCTGATTTGCTGTCTCCCAGCTGTGGATGATAGTGATGCGCAGTGAGCAGCAACACGGACAAAACCGAGGCATGTTGAAGCCTGTGGCATTGAGTTTGTGTGCAGCCCGCTGCAGCTTTGCTGTAAGAGTCCGATATCAGCATCTCTGATAGGTTGCACGCTACAATATATCTTGACATGACAAAAGACGGGGCTGACGCAAAAACAAAAAACACCCGTCGACCGGTCACATCATGGGCGAAGCTAGCTGCAAGCACCGCAAGTGCTACAGTATGCATCACTCGTCTGTCATCCCAGGCATGCACGTCACAGCGTCGACGATGCGCTTAGCAGCAGCGGAGGCGCGCCTGCATCATGTCGCCCGCCTGCTGCGCGCCGGCCTCCGCGACCGCGCCCGCCACCAGGTTGGCCACCACCTTGCCGGGCGCGATGCCCGCAAACACTACCTGCGGGGCGCAGGAGGCACACGCCAACAACTTGCACACCATAGGGTGCAAAACACAGCAAGCCTGAGTCTCTGCACCGTGCTGACACCCGGCACCAGCAAGACAGCATGACATGAGCGCTTGCCGGAGCTCCGAGGTGCTGCACTGCCCAGAACACACTGCAATTCCAAGCACCGGCAAGCGAAACTGGGTGGAGCCGACAGCCAAGGCGAGCTCCCTGGGAGTGCACGCACCTGCGACAGCTTGCCTACGCCGGAGACGGGGTTGAGGTCGGTCTGCCCGAGCGCGCGCACGGCCAGCACGGCCACCAACAGCGCGAGCACGACGGCCGCCGCGGGCTCGTACGCCGGCAGCGACATCAGCGGCGACAGCACGGCGGTGCAGAACACCGCGCACGCGCCCAGGCCGCCCAGCCACCACGTGGGCGGGATGCGCTCGTCCGGCGGGCAGTACTCCAGGCTCCCACCGCTGGCAGCTCCCCTGCCGCCACAGGCCGACCCCGCACATCTCAGCACAACATGGCAGTATATCTTGTTCATCCTCAGGGGTATCAGAGCAAATGCGCAGCACTGCGACTGTTGTGCACGGTCACAAATTCCTACAAGCTGTTGGGGCTGCATTGCTATGTCGACAGGTCCTGTGCATGCAGGCGTAACGTTGAAGCAACTAGGTAAAGGCAGTCAGACCGTGAACACTTAAGGCTGTCTGCCAACCACACAAATGGCAACATCCTCACCTGTTGGAGAACGCTCACAGGTTTGCACAAGAGCGGGCATAAAAAATAGGCACAAGCAGCGTGCAAGCCCCGGCGCGCGCCTGCGGGAGAGGGCGCCCGCGACGGAGGTGCCGACCAGCAGCGAGAGCGAGGTCAGGCTGTCGCCGAGCATGATGGCGAGCGAGATCCACAGGATCCAGCCCGCCGCGCCGTCCTGCCAGTCCGCAACCGGGCCGGGCGCCCAGCCCTGGCTCCGCGCGTACGGCCCCAGCGCTGCATAGCCTGCCGCACCAGGCCCAGCTGTCATGCAAACGCGATTTGTACAAGGCCTTGCCGCCTGGCAGCTGTTGGCACGTGCGTGAGCGTCCGAGCATCTGGCAGCGGCGCAAATGCCGACGTCACCCCAGCGAGAGCTCGCGCCCACATGCGCTGCTGCCACCAGCACGCAATCAAACTCAGACGCCATCCGGGTCTGGAAAGGGGGGGGCGGCGTGGAGGGACAGCGCACCGAGCAGCGCGCCTGCCAGCATGGACAGCGCCGTCTTCGGCCCCATGATCATGCCCTGCACGGCCCCATGCGCCCCATCAGAACCCACACGCTGCAGGGCAGCGATGTGAGACAGCGCTGAGAGACTGGCGTACAGATGCGCGCGCAGCTGGCGCGGCAGCGCGCCAGCAAGCAGGCGTGCAGTTGGGGTTCACCTGCCCGACGTAGCCCAGCGACGTGTTGAGCTTCCAGCCCCAGGCAGAGGCGGAGGGCCAGCCCAGCCAGGTCAGCACCGGCAGCGACGCCAGCCAGGGCACCTGCGCGCGCCCAGGCAGGCACGCTCCGGGCATGGAGAGGCAGCCACACGGGGTTGCTGTCATCTGTCAACTCCCAACAGCATGATGCCCCTCGACGTTTGACCATGAGCTGGCAGCCTAGTTACTACAGAACTGAGAACTGAGCAAAACAGAAGACTCTGCACTACGCTGAGACCTGTGGCTTGGTGCTCTCTCACCTGCGCCGCTACGAGGGAGAAAACGCAGCCGCCGCCAAACGTCCACATCAGGGCCGCCCATGCGCGCTCCCACTGACCCTTGCCCTCCTCCTCGTCCAGCCCTGCCTCCCCTGCGTTGGCAAACATGGCACTTTTCGTCAGGCAAAACAGGGCTGGCCGCACAAACAGCACATGCGCAAGATGTGGCAAGGCATGGGCGTGAGGCGGCAGGGGCTGGCGGGCTTGAACCTTTGCGCGCTGCCGCCGCCGGTCCCTCTTGCGCGCCACCGGCCGGCGCGGACGTCAGCGTCGGGAGGCCTGCGCGCAGCACGATGGGCCTTGCACCCTGCGCGGGACAGCGCAGCATGTGCGGCGGCCGCTTGCAGACACAGCAGCGCCGCCGGCGCCGGTGCGCGCACCCTGGCTGCAGCGCTGCAGCTTCAGGCCCTGGCTCTTGGTCCGGGTCAGGCAGATGCCGGTGCTGATAGCGGAGTCGGCGCGCGCCAGGCTGACCACGCTGTCCAGGTCCAGGCTGGGCATCGCGCTGCGCCGCGTCAGCAGCCGCGCGGACTCCTGCGCGCCGCGCCCCCGCGCTGGCCGGAGTGCATGCACGCCGCGCGACCCGCACCCTCGCTTGACTCACATCATTGCTCAGCAACCGCATGCAGCGCCTCGGTGACTCGCAGCTTGCAAGGCGGCATGGCCGCATGCATCACAGCGTCGCCGCGCAGATGGGGCGCTCGCTCGCACAGGGCGCCCGCTTGCACAGCAGGTCAGGCACACGCGCTCGGCCTCTGCCGCGGGCGGGCGCACCGCGAGCGCAAGCTCCTCGTCCTCAGCAATGGGCTCCTCCGTGCACACGTGGTTCAGCCGCGAGGTGCGCAGCAGGCCGAGGTCAGTCGCGGCGCGCGCGTGCAGCCGCACGCTCGCGCCCCCGTCCTGGGCGCTCGCTGGCGTCAGTGCCTCCTCCGCGTGCCCGCATGTGTGATATCAGGCTCAAGAGCGCTATGAGCTCCGCTACCCTGACACACACGCTCAGACAACACACGCACCAGCAAACTATACACGCCAGACCTTGCACGCATGCATGCGCTGCACAAGAAAGCTCTGCAACACCCTGCCTCTGCAGCCTTGTCGCTCCTAGCAATGACATGCGCGCCCGGTGAACCAACCAACATAAACCAAGCCAAGTAGAGGGGGACGCACCGGCGCCAGCGCAGACGCCGAGTGCCGCGACGCCCGCAGCGCCCCGCCGTCGCCGCGGGGCTCGCCCGAGGGGTCGTCCTCCGGCAGGCCGTGCAGCGTGCGGATGACCCTGGCGGTGGCGGTGCCCGACGGGAAGCGCAGGTTCTCGCGCAGGATGGTCTGCGTGCGCAGCGGCACCGCGATGAACACGCCCAGGAACGCCTGCCGCGCCCGCGCGCTCATCTGGGTGCCCCGCGGCGCACGCGCAGCAGGACTGGCTCCGGGTCACGCATGCGGAACCCCCACCCCTTTCGAGACCCCAGCGTCAGGGCCTGCCCTGCTTCACCCGCCTGGCTGCGCAGGGTGCCATGTCCAGGCACGCAAAGAACTCGCGAGCGTCACAGGCACGACGCAAACATGGTCACATAAAAAGACGTCCTCCACAGCAGGCAGCACGCGCGTCCTGCGTGCGCACCAGGGCAAAGGACCAGAGGAGCAGCTGGCCGACGTTCAGGGTCAGCGGGCCCCCGGGGTTCTCCGCCTCGGTCATCATGCCGAGCGCGGGGATGATGCCAACTAGACCTGGCACCCCAGCCGCAGCTTGTCAGCAGCTTGTCAGACACGACATTCTGTCACTGTCAGTGTCGCCGCTTGCAGCAGCGCACACACATGGCCAACGCTGGGCGGGCGGGCACTTCAGTACATGGGTCGCAGCAGGCGGCTGCACCGGCGGGCAACGACCTCACGCAACCCCCGAGGCGCATGACGATCAAAAGGCATTAACACCAGCGCATCCTCCGTGCCAGAGGACAGTGAGCAGCGACTGGCCAGCGCGGGAGCTGCGCACCGGCAGCCAGCGGCATGGTGGCCGTGGCGACGGACGTGGTCTGCAGGATCACATTCTCGCCGACGCTGAGCTTCCTGAACCCGTAGCGCTCCAGCACTTGGAACGCGCCAAAGCCCAGGATGGCCGACTGCGGCGCGCGCGCGCACGCTTTGGCGACAGTGCATACACTATTTACTTGATGCTCATGCGCTACCATGTCTGCGGGTGCGAAGTCGCTCCTTAAGCATCCCGTCTCCTTGTGGCACGTTGCAGCTGCCTGAGGCTGACCGCCGTCACCAACACTTGCGCAAGTGCCGCCTGCACAGGCTGCTGCTGCCAGGCCACACACGCCGGCCTGCCTGCAGCGTAGGAGAGTAAAATGGAGCGCACCTGGAGGCTGCCCATGGTCACCCAGCCGGTCTGCAGGCCGAAGAAGGTGTTGGAGCAGCAGAGCAGGCTGCCGACCAGCAGGCCGCCCACGAGCGCGCGCACGGTCAGCACCGGCTCGTCCCCCTTCCCCGAGCAGCCCTCCGCTTGCCTGCCCCGAGCGCAGAGCACCGCGTCAGCGCACGGCCACGACAGGCTCAACCTCGCAGTCCAGGACAGTATATCGCTTGCCTAGGGAGCACGGAGCGCCGCCTCTGTCATCAAACACCAGACCTGCCCACGCTCAACAGCTGTGCTTTCAGCATGGTGGCCGCCAACGCATGGCTGTTTGCGTTCCCGGCAGAGCACCTGGCAGGCTGCTCATACGCGAGAGCAGCAGCAGCCCGCAAGCGCTTGTGCTGCGGGGCACGTCCCTTGAGAGCGTACGGGTGGGTGAGGCCGAGAGAGGGAGGCCAACGCCTGGCTCACTTCACATGACAAGCATAACAGGCCAGAGTTCAGCACCACTAGCGGAGCTGCAACAAGCGCCGCTATGCAGCGCACCGCTCTGTCGCGCGCCGTGCAGGCGATTTAGGCCCATTGTCGAGCGAGCGCCGCTGCGCGCCAGGCTGCCCGAACGGCGAGTCCTGCGTTGCCGGCAGGTCGAAGGGAGACCGGAGGCTCGCATCGAGGCCTGCCGGTGCACCAGGCAGGTGTCAGCGAGGGAGGCACATCTACCGTGCAGACGTCAGTTAAGCGTGCGCGTGCGCGCCGTTCGTCCCGTTGAGCAGCGGCTGCTTCGCCGCCATGACTACCTCATATGAAGCAACACGCAAGCTTTAGAAGGCAGGGGGACAGGGGCGAGAGCTCTTGACGATCAATAGCTCTGTGTATGGCCTCCGTCATGACTGCACGTTATAGAGTGGCACGTGCGCGGTCCAAACCCTGGCTGGCACCCGCAGCGCACATGAACACCTGCAGGGGAGGCCATCACAGATCAGCCACCATGCCCAGCGTCCTGCAGTGCGCACTGACGGCCGCGGCGTTTCTGGCCTGCTCAGCGTCGCGGCTTGACAGGTGCACAGAGGAGTTCTATGAGCAGGAACTGGACCACTTTCGACAGAGCTCACAGCGGGCAACCTGGCGGCAACGCTACTATGTCTGTGACGAGTATTGGAGGCACAGCGTGTCTGCCGCACGGCCCATCTTCTTCTACACAGGCGCGCTCAGATGCGGTTGGCCCTTGCAGCGGGACCTGCAGCCCTGGTGTATGTATGTAAATTGCATACAGCCAAGCTTTACCTGCTGCACAAGAACTTTTGATAACCACAAGGCATGCTTTGCAACGCATTGCATGGCCATTTCACAAGATTCTAGTCTGACTGCTGGCCCTTGTTTGCTTGCAGGGAACGAAGGAGACGTTGAGATGTATGTGAACTTCACCGGCTTCATGTGGGAGGCTGCCGAGTACTTTGGCGCACTGCTCATGTTTGCAGAGGTGCTACTCAGACCCGCTCCCCTGCGCCGTGGCACCAGCGCGAGGGTTTACTGACAAGCAGTGTTGGGGAGAACAGCATAGGTACTACGGAAAGAGCCAGCCGTTTGGTGCGCACCTCACACTCACGAGAGCCTTGCCCATCTCTCGCACCGGCATGCACCAAAGCAAGCGCCCTGTCACCACGTCGCAGGCGCCGACAGCCTGGCGATCGACCCGTCCTACCTGTCAGTCGAGCAGGTGGCCGCCCTGGTGGCCGCCCTGCTTGCGCCCCGCTGTGCAAGTGGGGGCGGCCCCCGCAAGGCCGCTCGTCCGCCCCGCGCCCAGGCGCTCGCGGACTACGTCGCGCTGCTCGCGGAGCTGAAGGCCAGCGTGCACGGCGCCCGCACCAGCCCGGTCGTCGCCTTTGGAGGCTCCTACGGCGGGATGCTCAGCGCCTGGCTGCGCGCCAAGTATCCCTGGCCTGTCGCGGTGCGCCGCGCGCCGCACTCCCCTGCGCCCAGCGCTCGCATGCACAGCATCGAGCACGGGCACCTAAGCATGGCGAACAGGCCCGCTTGTACAATGCGCCCTGCTCAGGGGCTCCGCTGTGCCTGCAGGGCGCGCTGGCGGCGTCCGCCCCGATCGGAGCTTACGTGTCCGCCCTCAACCGGCCGGCGTTTGTGCCGTCGCGCTTCTGGGAGGTGGGCTACGCAGCCGGCAGCGGTTTTTGGGTGACCAGACCGGGGCGCCGGTCCTGTGAGGCTGGGAGCGTGCATGCGCGGGTTGTCATGGCTCGCTTGCTCGCGTGGACGCCTCGCCTCATGCAATGCGTTCACCCTCCTGCTCCTGAACACGCCCCAGCGCCGGCGGTGCTCACTCGCACGCACCACAGGTGGTGACGCGCGACGCGACGCCGGCCGCAGGCGCGAGCGCGCACTGCGCGCGGAACGTCCGCGCCGGCTTCGCCGCGCTCTTCTCGCTCGGCGCGCGCGCGGCCGGCCGGGCGGCGATCCGCGAGCGCCTGCGCCTGTGCGCGGAGCCGGCGGATGCGGCAGATGTCCAGAGCGTCGGCTACTGGCTCCAGGTGCCGCCCGCGGTGCTGTCGCGGGCCGCGCACAGCGCGAAGACCTACAAGTGCGGGTTTGGAGGTCCGGGACTCTGCGGACGCTGGTGGCAGTCGTGCCGCGCGCGGAAAGCGCACGCGGCGGTGCTGTGTGAGCTTGCTCGGCTGGGCGACGGGCGACATCGCGCGAGCGCGCAGGGCGCTTTTGACGCGTTCGCGATGGGCAACTACCCGTACGCATCGCACTACATTGGCGGCTCGGTGGAGCACCCGCTGCCGGCCTGGCCCATGCGCGCGGCGTGCGCCTTCATGGCCGAGCCCCGCCTGTCCGAGGATGCTCTGCTCCAGGCGCGCTGGAAAGTAACCGCACCCAGCTGTGGATGGGATCCCTAAAGCCATGTAAAGCAGACTTCATGCAGGCCCTGCTGACATGCTGTGCGCCGCGCGGCTTGCGCATGCACATGCACGGTGGTACAAATCACTGAAGGGGCGTGGGCTGACCTGCCGCAAGCGGGGCAGGCGATGCGCAAGGCCGTGAGCGTGCTGTACAATGCGAGCGGCGACGCCGCCTGCTACAACGCCACCCAGCTGCAGGGCCCTGCCGGCCCCGGCGCGACCTGGCTCTTCCAGTGGTGCACGCAGCGCTCGGCGCAGGAGCTGCCGTACTTCCCCGCCAACGGTGCGGGCCGCGGCGCAAAGCCCTGCCCGCCGGGCACCCCGCCTCCGCTGGCGGGCCTCACCTGCCGGCGATCGCCCGTTTTTGCAAGCGCACGGCGCGCAGGGCTCTCCTGAAGGTGTCTGTTCCAGCATGCAGAGCGTTGACATCACACTGGAACGTCGCATGGGCGAGCCGAGCGGGGGGCTGGCGCGCAGGCCGCACCGACATGTTCTGGGACCAGGGCCCGTACAACGAGGCCGAGCACGAGCGCGAGTGCCTGGCCATGTTCAACGTCACCGCCCGCCGCGGTTGGGCCGTGCTGCAGTACGGCGGGTTCGCCGGCGCGGACGCCGCCAGCAACATCATCTTCTCCAACGGCGCCCTTGACCCCTGGATCGTCGGTGTGCTGCCCATGACTCTGCCCTGAGGCCCTGCCCATGCTGTGCTGCAGGGAGACGGGGCGGCGAAGCAAGCGGCCACGAGCGCACATGGTGTCTGGGCTGCACCAATGTATGTCTGTGTCTCCCAGTGCGGAATATTTGCATGCGGCAGGCGGCATCACGCACAACGTGTCGGAGACGGTGGTGGCGACCGTGATCGCGGACGGCGCGCACCACCTGGACCTCATGGCCAGCCACCCGGACGACCCGGCGTCGGTGGTGGAGGCGCGGCGCAGCCACATGCGCCACATGAGGCGCTGGGTGGACGACTGGTACAAGGCGGCCGGGGGCGCGGGGCCGAGGTAGCGGTCGTCCGTCTTTACGTAGGCCCACAGATGACAGCCATGTGACTGTGGATATGTAACTTCACCTGGCTGCCCCGCACTGCTTGAGATTCCATGTGCCTGAGAATGACAACTTCTGTCCGTATGTTGGGTTCTTTGGCATAGCGCAGTGTCAGGCCTTACTCCTGGTCTGCAGACAGAGCTGAACTCAAAGTCCGAGCTTGCTCTCCATGCAGTGTTGAGCAAGCTGTACACACGATCCAGGCCTCTCAGCAACGTCTCACTTCTGTAGCACCGCAGCACAATAGACCGCCCGTCCTAGGGCAGCAGCGCCAGTGACTGCACTAGACCCTACAGGCATAGCTGCGCCTCATGTTAGCAAGCAATGCTTGCACTACAGCGGCTGTGAAGTTTAACAGCTCGAGCTGTGCCATCTGTCGTGCTGGCAAGTATTAATGAACAGCGGCAGCAGCATGTCGCTCACCACCAACCCTACTACAACTCAAGCTGAATGCATGCGTTTCAGGTCTGCCCTACGAGCCCCTCGTGCGCTACAGTGCTGGACTCAACGCCACACCAAGCGCAGGAGGGCGTATATATACACACAGGAGTGGTACACAATCGATTTGAGCTGGACTCGGACACAAATTTTGGTGCTGCTGCAGTATGAATCTGTGCCAGTCATGCCGCTAACAGCTCCCAGGCTGCTGCTGACTACGTGCGGGTTGTCGCTGCTTGTACTTCTCGTTTGGGCGGTCCTGCTGCGGACGCGCTTGCCTGTAAGCATGCTCCTTGCGCTTGGTGCATGCTCCTTGGTGCATGCTCCTTTTCAGTCATCCAAAGCGCCAGACTGAGGCCTCACATGAGGGCCTAATTGCTCATGGTGGGCTTCAGGGCAAGGATGCGAGCGGCAACCAGCATGCGCCGCGCCTGTGGCGCTCATTTGGACCCGGCCTCGCACGCTCGGCAGCCACATATTTGGACGTCCAGGACTTTTACATCTACGACCGCCCTGCACCGCCCGGCTTTGCCGCGTGGCTCGACTACGCCCGCGACCACGCCTGCATCCTGGAGCAGTATGACCAGATTGAGCGCGACCTCGCCCCCTTCCGCGCGCTCCCCGCGCAGCGCGGCGGCCGCACGATAACCCGAGGCATGCTGGCCGCCGCGGCGGAGCTGGAGCAGACGGCAGTCTTCAGCATACGCAACGGCACGGTGAGCAGTTCGGCGGACAGCGCGGGCTACGCCGTCAGCGCGTACCTGGCGGTGCTCGCGCCGCTCGCGCCGCGCCTGCCCGACCTGGACTTTGTGATCAACGTCAACGACGAGCCGCGCGTGCTGCCGGGCGGCGACCTGCAGGAAATCCTGCAGAGCCCGTGCATACAGGCGTCCCCGGAGCTGGCGCATGATGCGCCGCTCCACGGCTTCTTCACGGCCGGGTGGCAGGTGACCGGCCGGCCCCCGCACGCGCGCGGCCCTCCACGCATGCGGCGCCCGGCCCCAGGCACCTCCGCCTCCGCGCAGGCGCTGGTCGGCGAGCTGCTGCCCGTCTTCTCCCAGACCAAGGTCGGCGGCTGCTTCGCAGACATCATGGTGCCGTCCTGGACGAACTACGACGTCGCGGCCGACCCGCCGCCCGCCGAGCCGTGGGAGCGGCGCGCGCCGGCGCTCTTCTTCCGCGGCTCCTCCACGGGCGGCTTTGTGTCGGCGCGCACCGCCTTTGCGCGCATGCACCGGCAGCGCCTCGTGGCGGCGGCGGCGAACGACAGCCGCATGGACATCGGGATCGTGGAGTATGTGCAGTGCGACCCGGAGGCCTGCGAGGCGATGGAGGCGCGGTACGGCCGCGCGGCGCGCGCGCCGGAGGAGGCGGCCTGGGCGCACCAGT
>JAABUY010002057.1_pt1 | contig 24923 bp, 23 predicted proteins | sample 5560271 | NCBI WGS metagenome assembly JAABUY01 (sample SAMN10711886, study PRJNA513374) | rock metagenome | isolation source: Antarctica rocks | place: Antarctica: Victoria Land, University Valley | reverse complement strand
GCATCTGGCGGCTGCTCTACACCGCCGAGATCTCCGGCGCCCCGCCGGTATTGATCACTCGCTCAAACCCGCAAATTCCAACTTTCACTTGACATAGGAGCAGCCGAAGGACTCGTACGCCATGCCCGCACGCTGACGATCGCCTTCGCGGCAAAGCAGGCGCGGGATCCGACGCCTCCCGCTTGCGTTTTAATGGTTGGAAAGCGCAAGCGGGAGTCGCCGCGAAAACCAGTCGTCCGGGAGCCGGCATCAGCTGCGTGCTTGCCGTTGAGGCTCTCGCGGTGAGCGTTGTGTTCTGGGTCCGCTATCCCCAGGCTGAGCCGCGGCTTTAGAGGACCGCGACGAGAATCTAGCCGGCTGAGGATCCGTCTTAAGCGATCCACGCTACTGGCGACTGGATAGCGGCGTTTCGTCGCTCACCTCGACAGGTGAGCAAGTCGGCGCCTCTGGATGAGAAGACAGCCATCCCGGTGGCGAGCCACGCGATCCCGACGATGATGAGCGCGATTACCACGGCTGGTTGTGAGCCCCCCGGGAAATGTCGTCCATCCCTCGGCTCAATGACGGTCCGTGAGAACGACTCCGCGTCGAGTCTCCCAGAGCAGCCGTTGATTCGCTCAGAACAGCGCGCCTTGACCCGTGGCCGCCCGCCGGCCCGATGACGGAATGCCGTCGGCATCGCGATGGGCCCAGCCGAGCGTCTCGAGGCGGATGATCATCGGCGTCGCGTTGACCCGGAACTGGTCGGCGAGCCGATAGACCGTCGCCCAGCCATGCCAGGGTGCGGCGGGGACGGCCGCGAGCATCTGTTCGCGGGGCATGAGCAGCGCCGCGGAGAACATCTCGGCCTGCCGCTCGACGGGGTCGGTGGACCCGTCTCGACACCAGACGCGTCCGCCGCCGAACAGCTTCAGCGTGCCGGAGCGGATCGCGTCGGCGTGCAGCGACCAGTGGCCGAGCTCGTGCCCGACGGTGAAGCGGCGCAGGCGGCCGTCGCGCTGCTCGAGCAGCTCGAAGTGGTTCTCATTGAGGACAACGACCTGTTCCTCGGGGATGAGCTGGCCGAGGACGCGACCGCCCCCGTCATCCTCGACCACGTCCCAGACCAGCCCGAGGCCCAACTCGTCGAGCAGCCGCTCGACGTCGAAGCCGGGCGTCAGCTGGTGTTCTCTCGTGAGCCCGGCGGCCGAGCGCTCGATGCGGGCGGTGGGGATGAAAGGGGTGGTCACGGGTCCAGGCGGCGGTAGATGTCGCGCAGCTGGGCGTCGGATGCTTCGGGGAGGCGGCGCAGAAAGCGGGCGAAAGCAACGTCGCGCCGTGCCCGTTCCCTGATCTCGGTCGGGACCTTACCGGCGAGCGCCAGCAGCTCCTCCTCGTCGAGCATCAGGACGCCGGCGAGCTTGCGGACCGACGCTTCGCCCGGGACCTCACCGCGGCCGTTCTCCAGCTTGCTCAGGTAGGTGAAGTCCAGTCCGATCTCGGCCGCCACCTCCCGTTGGGTCGTGCCGAGCTCGGTGCGTCGCCGTCGGATGCGCGCGCCGAAGGTCTCGTCGCAGGGAGGCGGTAGGTCGGCCATGGGGGTCCTCCGGGAAGGCTTGCGCGTTGGCAGAGAGTTGTAGTAGAGTTCCCAACATCAACATTGGGATGGGTACTCAACTACAACCTACCAGCGAATCCGGTCCGCTCTCGGGTCGGGGAAGGAGTCGTGATGACGGTCGAAGCTCATGAGCACACGGTGCAGGTTCACTTTCGGAGCCTGGTTACGGGGGAGAGGGTCACGTTCGACGTTGAGAACGACAAGACGCTCCAGCACGTCTGGGACAAGGCTTACGACAAGCTCGAGGAGGCGCGCCGCGACGGCGACACCCTGCACTGTGCCGGCGGCGAGGAGGGGCGGGACCTGATGTCGCGTCTCGATCTGACACTCAAGCAGGCGCGCGAACAGCGGGTGTGCGGCGAGGAGGCGTTTCGCTACGAGATCAAGGGGCCGTCGGGAGGTGCCGATGGCCGCTGACCCGGCCCCGCCGCTGCCGCTGCCCGAGCTGCGGGCGGTCCTTGCGCGCGACCTCCCGCTCGCGTTCGAGGGCCTTAAGTACGTCCGCGAGGACGACGTCTACTTCGTCACCTTCCCCGCGACGCGCGAGGACGGGACGGTCGACTCCTACTTGACGAAGTGGACGTTCCTTGACTATCCCGGGCAGCCGCCGCACGTGACCTTCGTCAACCCGGCGACCAAGCGACATGACCCGGCGTACTGGCCTAACGCCAACAACGCCCGCACTCAGCTGACCCCGGTTTACGGCGACGCTCCCGAGGGCCTCATCTGCAACTCGATGTTCTACGCCTGGTACTACTGGGGCGGACACGGCGAGCAGCCGGCGGTCAGCTGGATCCCGGGCGTGCACCGAGCGATCGCCACCGTCACTGAGCTGCGCGACGTGCTCTCACCGCCCCACTACCGCGGGCCCCTGCGATGAGCGCCCCGCGGCGGCTGCTCGTGCCCGACGCCGTGTGGCAGACGACGGTCGAGCTGCTCGCCCCCTACGCCGCGGCGCGGGTGGAGGCAGGCCTGTACTGGTACGGCACGCGGACCGAGACCGCCGCCGTCGTCGCTCAGGTCGGGATGCCTGGCCAGCACAACCGCTCGCGCAACTTCGAGGTCGGCCCCGACAACCTCGCGACGCTGGTCCGAGCGGTCCCCGACCCGCTCGTGGCGGTCGCCGCACTGCACACGCACCCGGGTGTCGACACCCGCCATTCGACCTACGACGACGCGCGCGCGATCTCGCGCAAGGTCCTCAGCCTCGTGCTTCCGCACTACGGCGCGGGCGCCGCGCTGCGCGACGCCGGCGTGCACGAGTGGACCGGTCACGGCTGGGTGGCGCTCGCGCCTTCGGAAGCGCAAGATCGCCTCGCGCTCATTCCCGCCCTGATCGACACGCGTCGATGAGCGGCGACCGGCATCTGCGCCCCGATCCTGAGGGACGGCTCGGAGGACGCCCGCCACGACCGGCGTCGGTACGGGTCACCGCTGATCCCGACCACGCGGGCACCGTCGCCGGCCAGCACCTGCTCGCGATGCTGGTCCACCTCCTCGCGCGGCAGTTCGAGATCGTCGAGACGATCTCGAACGACATCGAATCGACGCCGGCCCGCGCCGAGGTCTTCCGCGCCCCCCGGATCGGGGCCGGGGAGCTCACCGAGGCGCTGATCGAGCTCGGCCGGCGGGTCGGCGCGTCGTCGATCGTGACGACCGCCGGTGGTGCCTCGTCGCCGCCCACCGTCCGCATCCATCTCGGCGCGGGCTGGGACCCGACCAGCGAGTCGATCCCGGCACTCGCCGTGGCCGTCGACGGGTGGGTCCTGAGCGCGCGGTCGACGGCGGCGATCGCCGGCCCGGTGCCGCGATCGTCAAATCCGTTCGCGGCGCAGCTGGCGGCGTGCGTCGCCGCCGGCTTCGCCTTCAAGTCCGCGTTTGAGCGACAGACCCCCGTCGACGTCGCGCTCGACCTGTGGCCCGAGCCCGACCCGCCCGAGCCGAGTGCCGTGAGCCTGCCGCCCGCCTACGTCCTCGGTCTCGGTGCGGTCGGCGCCGCCTTCGGCTACGCCCTCTCGAGCGCGCCCGGGCTGCGAGGCGTGTTGATGGGAATCGACCCGCAGACGATGTCCGACACCGACCGCAACCGGCTCGTCTCCGGCACCGCCGACGACCGCGGCGAGCCGAAGGCGGCGTTGTTTATGAGGCTGTTCGGGCAGCCGGAGTTCACGGTCGGGACGTTCGCCGGCAAGTGGCCGCGCGACTACATCGGCGACGCTGCCCGCGAGGTCCCCGCCGCCCTGCGCGCCGACGAGGACGACGGGCGCTTCCGGTGGATCATCTCCTGCGTCGACCGGGATACCGACAGGGCCGACATCGCAGCGCGACTTCCCCGCCACGTCCTGTCCGGGAGCACCTACGGCATGGCCGCCCAGATCATCTCCTACTCACTCGACGGCCCCTGCGAATGCCTAGCCTGCCGCCACCGACGCGTCCGTCCGGTCAGCGTCGAGCAGACCTATGCTCACCTGAGATCGTTGACCGTCGGCGAGCGTGAGGCGTGGTACGACGAGCGCGGGGCAAATCCGAGCGAGCGGGCGGCGATCGAGACCTACCTCGGCGCGGGTGACCCCAGTTGCGCGACACCGGGCGCCGCCGACCTCGTCCGACTCGGCGTGCAGGGCGCGGTGGACTGGGCGGTCGGGTTCGTCTCCGTGGCCGCGGGCGTCCTGCTCGCGGTCCGCTTCATCCGAGCCGCAGTGCTCGGCGAGCGCCGCGAGATCGAACGGGGCAGCGAGTGGCGCCTGTTCTTCTGGCGCGACGAGCTCGACATCCATCGCGCGCGGCGCGCGTCTGACTGCCCGATTTGCAGTGGCCCGCAGCAAGACGCCTGGCGCGCGCTGTGGGATCTCGCGCAGTCGGATCAATCCCGCGACGAGTGACGCCCGCGGTCCAGCAGACGGTCGCGGAGCAGTGTCAGGCTTCGGGGTCTTCTGCCGACGAGCGCTTCGGAGCCTTCTGAGAAGAGCCTTCCAATCGAGAGCTCGACTTCTTGGTCACAAATCGGCCACTACTCGACGCGCGTGAAATCCAGACGGATCCATGACGCACACGTCGGGTCGCATCGCGTACTGCGCGCTCACGAGCTGCTCGATCCGCCATCTTCAGATTCTCCTTTCGCCTGTGGATTCCGGAGCGTCCTCTTCGCCCAAAGCCTTTGTATCGCCACCGCCGGACACCTCGATCGACGAGCACATCTGCTCGTAGTGCTCAAGGGCAAGTTCTTCACGTTGGCGGTATGGCTGAATCAACGGCCGGACCGCCTCCAACTCCAGGTCGGGAATCACCGGTATGGCGGCGTGCTTGTCGAACTGCGCTTGGACGTAGCCGTCGGCGTCCTTCCGGCGTTGATGGCCGAGTCGTTCGCGCGCGGCGGCGTCGAAGGCGACCATGTACCGCCGCGGGGCGACTCCGACAAAGGGCTCAAAGCTGACCCGGCCCTCTGGATCGGCAGACGCGACGACGAGCGCGTCGCTGTGGAGGGACTCCGCTTTGCTCTTTGCGTATGGCGACACGTAGACGACACGCGTGATCCCAGCGGCGATGATGTGCCGAGCGCAGTTGTGGCACGGAAAGGTGGACGTGTACAACGTCGCGCCGGCCACGCTGACCCCACGACGGGCAGCGTCAAGAAGAGCGTCCATCTCGGCGTGGACGGCTCGACCGAACTCGGTCAAGCTCCGTAGTGCACCGCCTCGGATCGATTCGCCGAAGATCGACCCGAGCGACTCCATGGAGCCAGCGAGTCGCTCCGCGGCCTCCTTTCCCGACTCGGCCTCGACTCGACGGAGCAGGTCGCTCGTGATGCTCTCGGTGAGCTCGCTCGCCAGCTCATCCTGATGCACGCGGTTGGTGTCGCGTTTGCCGAACTTGAACTCCCGAAAGTCTTTGCTCTCGGGGTCGCCTTCCCAATACGCCCCACCTCCGGACTTCGGCACCTCGTTCGTCCCAAGCGCGATCACGGCACCCGAGGAGCCGCAGATGGCAGCACCGACCTGACGGCCGAGCTCCGACGAGCGAAGGGCAGCACCCTGCGCGGCGAATTGGCCGAACTCGTCGCGCGTTGGTGTCCGGAATGGATGGCCGAAGAGGATCTCCAACGTGCGGATCACATCCCTCTTTGTCGCATCCGCGTCGGCAGCGTTGATGAAGAAATCCGCTTGCTGGTAGGTGCCGACGACATCCTGTCCGCCGTAAAGTTGTTCTTCCTCAGCCCAATCCCGAGCGATCAAGGCCTCAGGCTGATGGCTCCACGTGGTCGGGTCGTTCGAGTGCCTTGACTTGCGGATTTCTACGCGGAGGTAGTCGAGGCGAACCTCATCAGGGGCGTACGCAGCGATCAAGAACAGCCGGCTACCGTAAACGGCTCGCAGCATCTTCACCTCGTCCTGGGTCTTAAGGGAGCGCAGGATGTAGGCGTGTCGGCCGAGATAGCCTGCTAGCGGCTTGTTCCCGACCTCAGTCTCGCCGGCACCGATGACCTCATCGGACCCTTCCTCACGAGTCGCGACGATGTCGGCGATGGCGCGCAGGGCCAGCGCGTCCCCACGTCCCCAGCGCGCGCGGAGTTCGTCCCCAGCCGTCATCGCTGCGTCGAGCCGCTCATCGAACGGAAGATGCGAGAAGTCCGTGGCGCCCACCTCGGCGAAGAACTCGCTGAGGCGGTGTATGGAGGAGCTGTAGCCGTACTCGTTGAGCTCTGTCGAGAGCTCATCCAACACCATCTCGATGTTGGTCCCCAGAGGGCAGACCAACGCGATGACGATCTCTGAGTTCTTCTTGCCCTCCATGTTCGTCATTCAATCAACGCGAGCGATGCGATGAGCGTCGGCTTGCGGCGAGAGCTCTCGGGGCTGAGCGAGTGCTTTGCCGTCGCCAGCTTGCGGGCCCGCCGAGCACTCGGGGTCCGGGACGCACCGTTCTTGCCGACGGAATCGTTCGTAGGTCCTCGGCCGGCCGGACCTCGGGCTTGGGCCGAGCGGGCGGCGTCGGACTCGGGAAGACCGTCGCTTCAATGTTGGCGACGGCGCTCGGGATCAACCAGGACCAGCACTCCGGCTTCGATGAGCCGAGAGTTTTCGGATCGGCGATGACGAGCACTCATCTTGTCCCCGGAACATCCGCAGTTTCGCGTAGGCTGCGCCAGCTCAATGCTGGCGAAGCTGACGAGCGCTTTGCCGCGAAGGCGATCGTCAGCGTGCGGGCATGGCGTACGAGTCCTTCGGCGACTTTGGGATCGTCTCGAGGGCGATGGTCAGTCGCCGTCAGGCCACGTCGCGCAGCTGCGCGTAGACCTTCTTGAGGTAGTGGTCGCGGAGGAAGTCGCTGAACTCGTCGTCGTCGAGGATCTTCTTGAAGATCTCCGAGTTGTCGTCCATTCGGGTTACGATGGTCTGCATGAACTTACGGTCGAACGCGAGCCGGAAGTTCTCGATGCTGTTGTTCTGCGCCTGATCGGACAGCTCCCCGTCGCTCGCCCAGGCTTCTTCGAACTGATCGAACAGGAGCTTGTCGACGTCTGTGAAGTCTGTTCCGAAGCGGTCGTTGAGCTGTTCGACGATGCTAGAGAGCGTCTCGAGCTCGAGCTGCTGCTGTCCGCCTTTGCCCTCGCCGAAGAAGGAACGAACCTCGCTGAGGTCGGAGGTGAGCTCAAGAGTGCCCTCGTAGGTCATCTGGTGGCGCAGGTGCGTTAGCTCGACCTCGGCCCCGAGATCAAGCCGCTCGACGGTTTCCGCGTCGCGCAGATACAGGGAGAGCGCGCGGCAGAACACGTAGTCGCGCTCGAGTGCCGGATCGGTGAACATCGAGATCTGCGAGACGAAGGAGTAGGTTCGGACGAAGCGGGTCAAAGCGTGCCGGAACTCGGCTCGTTCCTCGTCGGCCAACTGTTGGTAGCGCCCCTTGCTCGGAGCAAGCGTGGCGTAGGCCGTCGCGGAGCGCTGCTCGGCGGGTCCGGAGACAGCGAGGAGCGCCGGCATCGCGGCTTCGATCTCGTCGGCTCGCAGTACGTCGAAGTTGTCAAGGCCCCGGCGGGTGTCCCACAGAATGTTCGGGTCCGTCGGCGGCGCGACCGTGCAGCCGTGGAACTGCTCGAACGCTTCGACGATGTCCTCAGTGCGGTTGCGGAAGTCCAGCACGAACGTTCGCTCCTTCAAGGCGTGGATCCGGTTCAGCCGTGAGAGTGTCTGCACCGCAGCGAGGCCGACGAGCGTCTTGTCGACGTACATCGTCTGAAGTAGCGGCTGGTCGAACCCCGTCTGGAACTTCTCGGCGACGATCAGCACCCCGTAGTCAGGTGTCGCGAACTCTTCCGCGGTACGGGACTCAGGGAAGCCGTTCATCCCCGACTCGGTGAGCGGCATACCGCTCCCCTCGTCGAGTCTTCCCGAGAAAGCGACCAGCGTGCGGACGTCGCCGTAGCCCTTGGCGGCAATGTACTTGTCGATGTGCTGCTTGTAGCGGGCGGCATGGAGGCGCGAGGAGGTCACCACCATCGCCTTGGCCTGACCGCGCATCTCCCGGCTCGTGTGCGCGCGGAAATGCTCGACGATGATCTCGGCCTTCTGCGCAAGGTGATGCGGGTGCAGGCTGACGAACCGAGCGATCGCCCGACGCGCCTTCTTGGGGTCGTACTCTGGGTCCTCGCCGCTCGCCTTCTCGATCTTCCAGAACGTGTGATACGTCGTGTAGCTGGCGAGCACGTCCATGACGAACCCCTCCTCGATCGCCTGGCGCATCGAGTAGAGGTGAAACGGCTCATGCTTCCCCGTGGCTGGGTTCACGACGCCGAACATCTCCAGCGTTCGGCCTTTCGGGGTCGCGGTGAACGCAAAGAACGACAGGTTCGACTGGGCGCGGTTCCGGGCGCCGGCCTGGCTTGCCAGCGCCTCCTCCACCGGATCGATCGCCGCCGCGAGCAATCCCGCGTCCTCCGCCTCGGCAACCGTCAGCTCCTGCTCTGAAGCGGCGCCCAACGCGATCCGTAGATCCTTCGCGGACTCGCCGCCCTGCGATGAGTGTGCCTCGTCGATCACGACCGCATAGCTGCGGGCCGGAATCCCGGCGATCCTGCCGAGCACGAACGGGAACTTCTGGAGCGTCGTGATGATGATCCTGGCCTGCTCGCCGGACAGCGCGTCGGCGAGCTGCTGGGAGCTCTCGTCGATCTTGACGACCACTCCGCGGGCATGCTCGAACTGATAGATCGTCTCCTGCAGCTGCCGATCCAAGACGACGCGGTCGGTGATCACGACCACCTTGTCGAACACTTTTCGGTCCCCGGTGTCGTGCAGGGTCGAGAGACGGTGAGCGGTCCACGCGATCGTGTTCGACTTCCCCGAACCGGCGGAGTGCTGAATCAGATACGACTGTCCGGCACCATTGGCGTGTGCGTCGGCCTCGAGCTTCACGACGGCGTCCCACTGGTGGTAGCGGGGGAAGATCACTCGCTCCGCCGCCCGGCGTTGCGCGACCGACCCCTTCTGCGGCCGCTCGACGTCGATAAAGCGGTGCAGGATGTCCAGCCACGCATCCCGCGCCCACACCCGCTCCCACAAGTAGGAGGTCTTGTGGCCCGTGGGGTTCGGCGGGTTCCCCTTCCCGAGGTTGTGCCCCAGGTTGAACGGAAGGAACCGCGTGTCCCGCCCAGCGAGCCGGGTCGTCATCGCCACCGCGTCCGGGTCGACCGCGAAGTGCACAAGCGCCCGCCGCCCGAGCGTCACGTTCTTTGGATCACGGTCCCGTCGGTACTGGCCTACCGCGTGCTCGATGCTCTGCCCGGTCAGATGGTTCTTCAGCTCAGCCGTCGCGATCGGGATTCCGTTCACGAACAAGCACAGATCAACCGTCTTTGTCGACTCCGCATCGAACGGCAGCTGCCGGGTGACCGTCAACCGGTTCGCGTCGTAATGCGCGACCAGCTCCCGCGCGACCCCAAATGCCGGCCGGCGATACGACAGGCGGATCTCCACGTTCTGATCACGCACGCCATGACGAAGGACATCGACCGTGCCCCGCTCATCGATCTGCTGAGCGAGACGCTGCACGAACCGCTGACGCGCCAGATCGCTGTCGCCACCATGCGCCTTGACAAGATTCGCCCACGCGGCCGGTTGGGTCGCGCCGACGAACGCGAACAGCTCTGCTGTATCCAGGCCGAGTCGCGGGTCGAAGTCGGCCTTGTGATCCTGGGAAGTGCCGAGCTTGCAGACTAGGTAGCCGCCGTGCGCGACCAGATGGCCGCTGATCTCGTCCTCGAGTAGCTTCTCGGTGACCCCAGTCATACGGCAATCGGAACTGCGATCTCGCCGGTGACGGCAGCGGTGATCAGCGCCCGCCGCCGCTCTGTGAGGAGGTCGATCTGCCGTCGGATCCGAAGACTGAGTAACCGAGCCCAAGCGCGCTGCGACTCGCAGGCAGCGACGAGCTGCGCTTGTTCAGCTTTCGGCGGAAGGGGCACGACGACGCGCCGCACAGTGTCCTGGCCGATGTTCTGCATCGAGTCGCTGGCACCCGTGGCGTCAAGCTCGAAGGTGCTGCGGACGGCCCGTGTTTGAAGCCACAGGCATACGAACCTTGGGTCGGCCCTCGTCTCATCCAGCTCGATCCTGTAAAGCTTGTCCGACAAAAGCGTTCGCGGCCTCACGGATGAAGCTAAGGCCACGCTGCCAACGAGATCTTTCGTGTTCGCTCGCGACATGAGCAGGTCGCCGTCCCGCACCGTGTACTCGGTCCGTGGCTCCAGGTCGGCCGGGAGCGCTTTGACTTCGTTTGCCTTGAACCAGCCGCCATTCACACAACCGACCTTCAGGACGCCCCACTCCTCCCCCTCGGGAAGACGAGCGTCACACTGAGGGCTCCAGCCCTGTTCCATGCGTACGATGACTCGTCGCAATGCGACAGTGGGCCACAGTCCTCGTCGTACAGACTCCTCGACATAGGCGGGCTCTCGCTCCGCGAGCCTGCTGAGCAGGTACTGTTTCGCGGCGATGAGGGCGTCGATTCGTGCGGTCTCGCGGTCGAGGTAGTACGCGATCGCCCGCTGCTCGTCGTAGCGCGGTACGGGCAGTCGGTACTGGCGAAGTCGCTCCCAGCTCGTGCGTGGCATCTTGGCGCCATCGGATGATGCGACGGCCCAGTCGATAAGCGGGCGGGACGTGGCCACGTATCCCAGCCATCCCGAGTCGATGCCGTTACGGGGACGGAGGCACATCAGCTCTGTCGACGCATAGACGGGCCGATCCACTCGCCAAGTCTTAGCGAGGTACGGCCGCAACTTGCCGAACAGGACATCGCCCACCGCGGCGGAAGCCACGCCGGCGTCGAGCAACCTGACGGTGGGTAGGTCTACAGCGCTCAGCCTTCCCGTTCCAGCGTCGACGGACTCAAGCGCCACGAACGGCATCTCACCTAGATCGGTCGCCGCGGTGACAAGCGATGCCACCGATCCGAGACGGATCACCCGGCGACCTCGGCGAGTAGTTCCTGGATCTCGTCCTCTAGCGCCTTGATCTCGGCGTCGATCTCTTCAAGCGGCCTCGGTGGGACGTATCTGTAGAAGTGGCGGGTGAGGGGGATCTCGTAGCCGATCTTGGTCTTGTCGTGGTCCACCCGTGCCTCTGGCACGTAGGGGATGACCTCGTCGCGCATGTAGTCGTCGACGGCCGTTCGGTACTCGAGCAATGCGAACCGTTCGGCCGGGTCTTCCTCGAAGGTGACGGGCACAGGCGGAAGAGGAACGTTCTCCTGGTCGCGGAGGTCGGAATCGGGTTCGGGCTTGCCCTTGCGGTCGGTGATTACGGGAGCTTGGTCGTCGCGGACGGCCAATCCTGACCAGACCGCCTTTTGCGTCGGTGTTGGCAGCCCGGCGGCGGTAATCCGAGTGCCGAGCACCTTGACGATCTCCTTCTGGGTCTCGAAGGTCGAGCCGCGATGCTCGGCCAGCAGTTCGCGCAGCAGCTCCTTGACCTGCTCGGGCTGCTTCTGCAGCGCCTTCGCTTCGAGCGTCACTTGGATTGTTTCGTCGGTGATCTCCCACCGCAGCCGCAAAGGCTGCTCGACGGTGATCCGCAGGAACCCGAACGATTCGTTCGGGAGGATCTTCACCTTCTCGCCCTCCTCGAACTCGCCGTACAAGCGGGTGATTTCGTCGATCTGCTCGTCGGAGATCTGCTTGCGCTTCTCGCCCAAGGATTTGCGCATCTTCACGAACAGTTCGCGCGCGTCGAGGAGCTGCACCTTGCCGCGGCGTTCCGGGCTCTTGCGGTTGGTGACGATCCAGAAGTAGGTCGAGATTCCCGTGTTGTAGAACAGCTGGTCGGGCAGCGCGACGACCGCTTCGAGCCAGTCGTTCTCGATAATCCACCGGCGGATCTCGGACTCGCCGGAGCCCGCGGCGCCGGTAAACAGCGGCGAACCGTTGAACACGATCGCGACCCGGGAGCCGCCGTCCTCGGGCCGCTTCATCTTCGCGATCATGTGCTGAAGAAACAGGAACGATCCGTCGTTGATCCTTGGCAGGCCAGCGCCGAACCGCCCGCTGAAGCCCTGCGTCACCGCCTCTCTCTTGACCGCGTCCTCGACCTTTTTCCACTCCACCCCAAAGGGCGGGTTGGCAAGGAGGTAGTCGAACCGCTCGCCGGCGTGGTGGTCCTCAGAAAACGAGTTCCCATAGGCGATGTGGGTGGCGTCCTGACCTTTGAGCATCATGTCCGAGCGGCAGATCGCGTACGTCTCGGCGTTGAGCTCCTGCCCGAACACCTCAAGCCGAGCCTGAGGATTCAGCTCGCGGAGGTGGTCCTCGGCGACCGACAGCATCCCGCCAGTCCCGCACGCCGGGTCGCACAGCGTCTTGACGATCCCGGGCTTGGTGAGGATGTCCTCGTCGTCGATGAACAGCAGGTTCACCATCAGCCTGATCACCTCGCGCGGGGTGAAGTGCTCCCCGGCGGTCTCGTTTGAGAGCTCTGAGAAGCGGCGGATGAGCTCCTCGTAGAGGTAGCCCATCTCGATGTTCGAGACGACGTCGGGATGCAGGTCGAGATCGGCGAACTTGGCGACAACCTGGTAGAGCAGATTCGCTCGGTTTAGACGCTCGATCTGGATCGCGAAGTCAAACTTGTCGATCACGTCGCGCGCTGCCGGGGAGAACCCGCCGATGTAGACGCCCAGTGAGTCAGCGATCGCGCTTGGGTCGTCGAGCAGCTTGGCGAACGTGAGCGGGCTCGTGTTGTAGAACTGCTCGCCGCCCGCAGCCGCCTGCAGCACCGGCTCGAGATTCTCGATCCGGCCCGACAGCTGCCGGTGCTTATCGAGGACCGCCTGCTTGGTGGGCTCAAGCACGCAGTCGAGCCGCCGGATGACGGTCAGCGGCAGGACGACCTTCCCGTACTCGGACTGCTTGTAGTCACCGCGCAGCAGATCGGCAACCGACCAGATCAGGCTCGCGTGGTTCTTCAACTCGGCCAAACGGCCTCCCTTGTTGCCGACCCTCGTTCGACGGCAGGCGGAGCGGCGATCCTACCCGGCGGCGCCTGCGGTCGAGTCTCAACCTTTATTCGGACGACCCCGACAAAGATCAATTAGCCGTGATCGTTACCAGGGACGCGTCTGGTGGGACCCCAAGCGGCCGGCGCTCACTTCCCGGATTCGCCATGTCTTGAGCGTTGGCCAATCCGGCTCGGCACAATCGCTCATCGTCGTTGCGCCCCACGTCCGGCAGGTGCCTACGCGCGACATAGAGATCGCTGGGGATCGTCGCCGTGGCGCACGATGGATGCGCCCAAGCGCGAGCATCCGAGGCAGGCTCCGCGCGATCGCTTTTGACTGGCCGCCGGCTTGCGGCGCGCGACCGCTTCGGCGACTCAGGGATCGTTCGGATCCAGGCAGGATGCGAACGGGTGCCGGTTCTCCAGCCGTGTAGTCCGAGCTCTAGGCTGCGCGAGGCGGCGTGCGCCTCCTCGGCACCGGGAGCTCCAGACCCGCAGTTTGCGGCGAGCAACTCGGAGAGGCTGATGGATTTTTCCGCCTCATCTTGGCCGTACCCCTCTACGTCGTCGAGGTCGACGATGCTTGCGCCGCGTCGCTGGTTGGGCACACCGGCTGTACCTACGCGTCCCCGCCGCAGCCGTCGCGCCAGGCGCTCGCGTTGGTGCGCATCCTACTCGGCTGCCCCCAGCACGAGCTCACCGTCACCCACAGCCCGTGGAGCTGCGCGATCGCTGGCGGGCGGCGCACGATCCGTCTTCACCGCGCTAGCGCAGACGGCCAGCTCGCGTTGTAGATGGCCTAGCTTCGCTGGGTCTCGCCCGGGTCACCCCTCGGGAGGTCCAGCAGCGCCCCGGAGGACCTCTCAGCGCCGTGTCACGACGGGAGTGAATGACGCCACCCGCCACCCGTTCAATGTCTGGGCGAGTCGGGCTGTGTAGACGACTGGCGTTGGCTCAGTCGCGCCAGCGCCATGGACGATCGTGTGCGAGAGGAGGACGACCAGGCCCGTCCGGGTACCGCGCTTCGGTGGCGAGAGCTCCAAGGTGTCCACGCTCGCTACCGCCCGGGCTCGGGCCGGCAAGCCACGGGCTGCGGCCAGGCGCGCGGCCGTAGCCGCTTGCCGCAGCCGGGTGGCCAGCCCGGGCGTAGCCAGTGCGGCCATGCGGTTCAACTCCGCACCGGCGAGCGGGCAGGAGCACAGATTCTCGGCGAGGAGGGCGTAGCGGTGGAGCACCGCCTGCGGGGAGCCAGGACCACCTTTGGAAACCGGCTCCAGTGGGTGTTGCCCGCGGGCGCTCGGCTGCTCATCTGTGGGCGCCGGCGTCGAGCCCGGTACACCCGCGGTGAGCGACGCAGCCGCAGATGACCGACTCGACGTGCTTGATGAATCACCCGGAGGCAGGATTCCGCATCCAGCGATTGCCGCGGTGGTGAGGACCGCGATGATGGTGGGAGGCTTGCCCAAGGTCAGTGCCCGCATGCTCCTCATGGGCTTTGCCCTGCCCACGGAATCCCGAAGTAGCGCTTGAAGCTCTCCGCGACCGGGGTCAACTGGCCCGCCGGCGGGTTGTAATCCCCCGGGGAGAGCGCCCGCATATTCGTCGTCGGCGAACCCCATCCGATCTCGATGCACGTGCCCGACGGCGCGAAGCTCGCTACCGGCTGCCCGGCGCGGAACACCGTTCCGACCGTCTGACTCGCCGGGATGATCTGCTCAGCCACATACCAGTACTCATCCCCCTGGTAGGTGCCAGCCAACGGCGGAACGAACTTCAACAGCATCAACGGCTGCCCCGCATACCAGCCCGGCAGGATCGGTTGGATCAGCACGCTTGTCGCGGGGGCGTAGATCGGCATTCCCGGGGTTGCGCAGGCGTCGACGCCGGCGTCATCACGGCCTGGCGTGAAGCCAGGGATCGGGTCCTTCCCGCTGAAGCTCACCTCCTGGGCGCACACGGGCTGCGCGCCGGGCTGCCCTGAGGTGGGTGTGGCCGGGCAGCACGCACCGCCGCCTCCTCCCAGCGAAACCTGGACGGCTGTGCCGCCCGGCGAGGAGCCCCCCGCTGCGTTTAGCGCTGCGAGCGCGTACTGGCGGCGGGCCGGGTCGTTGCACAGTGACCCCGGGGTCACGACCATGTAGGCGACGTAGCCCGAGCAGAGCTCGTAGGTCGTCTCGAACATCGTGGCGGCTTCCCCTGGCGAGGTCGCCGAGCCGAGCTGCGCCACCAGCTGTGGGTAGCTCGCGTGGAGGTCGAACACCAGGTACTCGAGCTGCCCCGCCATGCTCGTCGGCGAGAGGCCGTGCGCGGCCACCCACGCCGACATTTGCGCATACCAGCTCGGGCTCCATTGCGCTAGTCCGCCGCCGCTTTCGAGCGGGTTTAGCGTCGACTCCTGCTGGAGGTTTCCGACGATCCCCGCCGCCCCGAACGCCGAGAATCCCTGCGACTCCAGGTAGCGCACGACCTGAGCCTCGGTCTGCGTGCCCGCGGGTGGCGCAGTCGGCGAACCCGCGCCGCCGCACTGCTGAGCCTGGCCCGCCACCAGGATCAGAAACAGCACAACGCCGAGCAGACCGACGAACGCCGCGCCGCTCGCCAGCCCTCCCCGCCGCACGCCTCTAGTCATGCGGACGCGCCCGCGCAGAGAACCCTTCGGGCGGCGGGTTGCTTCGCAGCGGGCGCAGGGGCCGCTCGGCGTGCTGCTTCTCGGTGCAGCCCTTGAACGGCCCGTCGCTTGAGAGCAGCACTGCCATGTGGTAGTCGGCGTGCTCGTGAAGCCACGTCGACATCCCCAGCGCGGGGTCCAGGCGCAGGTGCTCCCACGCTCGCCACATCGCCTCCAGGCGCAGCTTCGCCTCGGGGTGATGCCACCACTGTGGGCACCAGGTGGTGCCCGTCGAGGACACCGGCCGGCGATACATGTCGAGCAGGTATTTGGTGACGAAGATCTCGACCGACGGGTAGTACAGCTTCGGCGCCGGCTCGCCCGCCGGCGCCTCCTCGTCTTCCCACTCTCCCAGGTCGTCCGCGGCGCTCAACGTCTCGGCCCCTTACGCGCGGGACGCGCCGCGCCGGGGTCGTGGCGGGCGATGGACTCGCGGACAAGCTGCGCGTACGGGCCGCTCGTCCACGGCAGCGTCCGCGCGAGCGCCGGGCGCGCTCCGGAGCCCAGCACGATCACGCGGCCCTTCGGGAGGGCGCTGAGATCGGCGACGTCGAGGATCCGCTCGCGGCGCACCGATCGGCTCGTCGAGCGGCCTCCGTTACGACCCTGCGAATAGCTGATCGAGGTGCTCTGCAGATCGAAGTCGCCGATCAGCCGCGAAAGCTGCTCAAGAAACTCGACCTCCGAAACACCGCCGCCATACATTTTCACCGTCGCCGCTGACCACAGCTTGCTCATCCCGGTCCTACCCCAGACCTCCTCGCCCTGCGAGTAGGACTGCAAGATCGTGGAGAGCACGATCCCGCGCGAGCCGTAGTGGCTGTAGAGGTCGGGCAGCTCTCGGATCTTCGCCACGTTTGCGGCTTCGTCCAGGACCCCCACCAGCGGCACGGGAAGCCGTCCGTGTGGCGATGCCTTTGCGAGGTCCTCGGCAGCCTCGGTGATCGCGATCGTCAACCCCGCCACCAGCGCTCCGCAGGACCCCTTGCCCTCCTTCGAGAGGCTGTACAGCGTCCCCTTGCCCTTCACGAATTCCCGTGGGTCTAGCTCCCGCCGGCCGCCGTAGCCGCCGGCTGTCACCCATCGCATCGCCTGGCGGTTGGTCAAGAACGAGCACATCTGCTGGGCGGTGCCGTAGATCCCGCCGCGCTGCTTCTCCGGCGCGTTGAGCACCGCCTGCAGCGACGCGGCGAGCTGCTCCAGGTGGTGCTCCTCGAGGATCTTCACCGCCTCGTCGTCGTTGGGTCGCGTCAGCCACAGGTACACCTGGGTCAGTGGGCGGTGCGCGAGCGCCGCGGCGAGCAGCAGGTTCGCGACCAGCTCCTGGCCCGCCGGGTCAAAGAACGCGTCGGTGCGGGCGTTCACGTCGCGGCCTGAGAGGGCGAACACGTCCGCCAGGCGCGCGGCCTTGACCTCGTCGGTGACGTAGCTGAGCGGGTTCCACCACCACGGGCTCGCGGCGAACTCGCCGGCCTGCTGGATGCGGCTCTGCTCGTGCCAGAGCTTGTTCGTGTCGTGATGCTCCAACTCGGCCTTGGTCAACGTCACGTGCACCGGGATCCCCGGCCGCCCGCCAACCTTGATCAGAAAGTTCCCGAGCCCGGGCGGAGCCACTTCCTCATCGGACTCGGGATCCCTGTCGGGATCCCACGCGGGCGGGTCCTGCCAGCCCATCAACAGCTGTTGCTCGGCTGAGCTGAGCTCTACCACCTCGCTGAGCATCTGCATCTCACGGCGCGGCAGTCCCCCGCAGATGACCATTCCCGCGCGTTCGACGAAACCCCGGGCCTTCTCTCGATCCTCAGCGCTGGCGAGCGCGAGCAGGTCGCTCATCGTGTGCGTGCACATCGTCTGCCCCGCCCCCTTGGTGCGGTTCACTCGCGTCAGCACGTCAACGCGGTCAACCATCCCTTGCCCGGCGCGCAACGGTCGCCACAGCTCATCCAACACCACGAAATGGTGCCTTCGCGGCTCAAGTCCCGCGTCCGCGAGCACGTTGGCGATGTTGATCGACGCGAACCCCGAGCTCCAGCAAGCCATCAGCGCCGCGCCCTGCAGCACCAGCTCTTCGTCGGGAATCGAGCTCACGTCGAACGCGACCGGCACGTCGCGGCGCATCGGAGTTGTCGTCGGCGCCGAGAACAGCTCCCCAACTCGTCCCTGGCCGAGCATCCCTCTCAAGCTGACAAGCAGCCCCTCCGTCACATCGTCGTAGCGCTCGCGGCTACCGCGGTCCATCGCGGCTTCACGCAGCGCCTCGGGCCCGTCGGCGATCACCCGCGTCAGGTCCCCGATCACCGGAACCCCGTCGTGGCGCTCGTCGAGCACTCGCAGCGCCCGGTCGAGGACCATCTCCTCCCGGTCAGTCGGTGGCGCGGCGCGGACGATCGTGATCAGCGCCGCGACCATCGTGTGCCGGCGACCCAGAGCGTCGGCGAGCACCTCTGTCCGCGCGCGGCCAGTCAGCCGCCCCGCCGCCGCTGTCGCCTCCCCAGGATCGAGGATGTTCAAATACCCGCGCCCGCGGCCGAGCTCGATCACCTGTCCGCCCAGCGCCCGGATCAAATCCACGTAGTCGGGCTTGAGGTCGCCCAGCACCAGGGGCATCACCCCGTACCCCGCGAGCCCCAGCGCCTGACGGCGGATCAAGCTCGACTTCCCAAGTCCTGGCAAACCCAGGACAAAGCAACTCGGGTTTCTGATCAGCTTGCCGCGCTGAAACCAGGAGATCGGATCCGCGCACACCGTCGCGCCGCTGATCAGGTTCCGCCCGATCGGCACTCCGATCATCGGCGTGCCGCTTCCCGCACCGAACGGCCACAGTCCGCAGATCTGAACCGTCGTGCCGCGCCACTCGTCCGCCGCCTGCACGTACACCGAGCCGCCACCCGCCCGGCCGGTCCAACCCCGCGGCCCAGGCACCCGCGGCCGCACCGTTTGGGGCTCCCGTGGCACAGGAGCCCCTCCGCTGCGTCTGGAGCGCCCGCTCACAGCGACGCCCGGACCTGCGCGGGAACCTTCAGATGCGCGGGCAGCACCAGCCCCAGCGGCAGCGCCGCAGCAAACGCGCTGTCCTGCGACCCATACGCGCGGCGCAGCGTCACGCGAGCGGTCGCCGCGAGATTGTCGATCGCGGCCTCCGCGTCCGCCAGCGCCTCCTCCTCGACCACGGTCGCGGTTACGAGCATCCCGAAATCGACCAGGCCCGCCCCGCGAGCCTCCTCCTCCGCGGTCGCGTGCGCCGCGCGCTGCTCCCGGAGCATCCGAGCGGTCGGACGCTGCGCCGAGGCGACCCGAAAGTCCGCGTTGCGCACGTCGGCCTCCACCAGCGCCGCCCCGACCCCCGAGTTCATGATCCGGTAGAGCAACGTCACCCGCTTGCGAGCGATCGCACGGTGAGGCGCCAACAGCTTCAGCAGCACTCCGGACTGCACCTCTCCGCGCGGTGCACCGCTCATCGCCCAGGACACCGACAGCGCCCCGTCGTGGCGGTAGCGCCGCCAGCTGGCCTCCGCGGCGACCGGTCCCGCGTCGGTCCAATCCAGCCGCGGGACCACGCCCGCGGCGTAAGCCTCGTCGATCAACCGCGCCGCGTCCGGGTCATACGCCATCCGCACGACCTCGCACAAGCGCTGGGCGCTGATCGGACGCACCGCCCCCGCGCCGGTTGACTGCAGCCTCGCGGTCAACCCCGGCAGCCGCGACGCGAGATCCTGCGCCACCTCCCGCGACTTCTTGCGTGTTCCGCGTACGGTCGCGGTGAACGTCAGCGCCACCCACGCGTTGATCGACGCCGACCCCACCGGGTAGCTCTCCACCACCTCGCGCAGCACCTCCCGCGCGACCGCGGGCGCGCTCGGGTCGATCTGCGCCTCGACCTCGCTACGCAACCGCCTCCCGGTATCAGGCGCAGTCTCAACGGTCACCGACGCCGCGACCACGCCCGGCTCCTCGCCCAGCGACGCCAGCCACTCCCCCCACCCCGCGACCCGCGCATCGACCTGCTCCTGGTCGACGAGCGACCCGCCGTCAGGCTGCGCCGCGAAGATCACCGTGTAATGCCCCGTCGACGGCACCTCGACCAGCGCGAACGGCCGATCATAAGAATCGCGCCCCTCGCTCAGGCGCAACGGCGCGGCGAGCCCCGGCAGCTGGAACGTGCCCCAGGGAGCCTGACCCAGCGGGCCGGAGCGATACAGGTGAGAGCCCCCGGCCCGAGCGCGGAACCACCCCGCCCGCGCAGCCAGCAGCTGCAACCCCGTCTTCCCATGGCGGTCGCGGACCATCAACGTCGCGAGAAACCCAGCCAGCAGCCCGAGCACAACCAGCGCCGGCAACAGCCCGAACACCGCCGTCGTGACGATCACCACGATCAGGCCGCCCATCAGGATCGCGGTGCCGACCAGCCCCAGCTGCCCCAGGCCCGCCGAACGCGGGCGACGCCAGTTCCCGTAGGTCCTCGCGCGGGGACTCGCCTCAGCCATCACGCACCCTCGCTTCCCGCCGGACCATCACCGCGCGAATCCCCCGCCCCCGACGGGCCGCCGCCGTTCCCGTTCTGCGAGTCCACCGCGCCACCTCCCGTCTGGCGCGCGGACTGCGCCGCGTGGATCGCCGCCACCAACGCGCCCGCCCCACCCGCAGCGCCCGCAGCACCCACCACACCCGGTCCGGCCGCGCCCGCCGCGCCCCGCGCTGCGGCGGGTGCGTCCGCGCCGTTGGCCGCGCCCGCACCGTTCTGCCCCGCGCCGCCGGGTGCGCCCACGCCCGCTGTCCCCCGTCCACCGGGCGCCCCGTCGCTCCCGCCGGCTCCCAGGGCCCCGGAGCCATCGCCGCCACCCGTTCCCGCCGCGCCGGCCGGGCTCGCTCCCGTCGCGCCCTCACCGCCGCTTGACCCCCGCCCGGGGGACACCGCGGCGGGGCTCAAGCCACCGCCTCGCGACCGCAACGCCCCAGTCGGCATCGTCATCGCGGCGGCACCCGCCGCCGCCATCACACCACCACCCGACCCCGAGGCGACCGCGGCGACCACCGGCGTCACGAAACGCATCAACGCCGGCAGCGCGACCAACGCGAGCACCATCAGCGACAACCCCGTGATCACCGCCACGACCCCGCCCGAGCCGAACACGTGCGAGCCGGCCAGCCGAAACGCCGTCGCGTACACGACCGCCGCCGCGGGCTTGTACAGCGCGAACGCGACCAGCCATCCCGTCGCCTTCTTCAACCAAAGCTTCCCCGACTCCGTCCCCCCGATCGCCGTCGCCGCGGCGGTCGGGAGCATCCCCGTCAAGATCACCAGCATCCCGCCACGCACCACCATCAGCAAGATCTGCAGCAGCGAGGAAAGCAGCGCCACTAGCCCCAACACGATCACCAAAATCGGCCCGAGCAAGTTCCCGCTCAGCGCAGTCGCACCCGCAAGACCCAGCAGTGCGGTGATGTTCGCTCCGAAATCCGTGCCGTTCAGCGACTGGCTGATAACCCAGCTGGCGAAATCGTCCGAGGCGGAAACCACCAGCCCAATCGCCGCGACCCCGCAGCCGGACACCGCCACGTACACCAGCAAGCCCCTCACAACGTCCCGGCCAGCCTCCCCGCGCTGCTGGTAGGCCATCCGCCCCGAGCCGATCAGCACCCCCACGACCGCCAACGCGGTCATGTACCACCACAAGTGCTGCTGCAAGAACGCGACCGGATCCGACGGCGTCGACCCGCCGCTACTCGAAGTCAAGTTCGGCGTGCCGACCCGCACCCACAACGTCCCCAACGCCGCGACGACCTTCCCGACCGCGCTCGCGATCGCGCCGGCGACGGCCTTGATCACATCGCCCGCGGCCCCGCCCAGCACTGAGCCGGCCAGCCCGCCGAGGAGCTTGACCGGATTCAGCGTCAACGCCAACGCCAACATGGCTCTACGCCCCCGACCAGGCCACGTAGCCGCTGAGATCGGCGATCTGCCCCGCCCCCGGCAGCCCCTCCGGGGAGATCACATACCGCCAGTCCCCACGCTCCCAGCGCATCGTCGAAGGGACGCTGGCATAGGCGCCGTTTGCCACCTGAAAGACCAACGTGACCGCCGCGGTCTGCGGTGTGTAGGCGGTGATGGCAAAGCCCGCCACCTGCAGCTTGGTCGTCGTGTCGAGCCGCTCGCTGGGGTTCTTCTCCCCGTCGACGATCGCCGCGGACCGCTGCGGCGTATCTGCCGCCAGCGCCCGGTAGAGGACCGCCTCCGGTTGGGCGGTCCCCTGCGCCCAGAAGTTCACCGCCGCGAACAGCGCTCCCACCGGCGAATGGGCAAAGCACTCCCGCACCCCGTCGACCACGTGCTGCGGGCCCACAGTCGAGGGTGCGCTCGGCGCCGCCATGCTGCCCACCAGCTCCCACGACGCCTGCGGCGCTGTCGTGGGCTCCGCCTGGTCTCCCGCCGGCAGACTGCACCCCTGCGGACTGCTCGCTGAACTCCTCAGCGGCGCCGCGCGTCCCGCCGGCGCCGCCGCTGCCGGGGGCGGCGGGCTGCTCGCCCCGCCGCCGCCGGCCGCGGTGTACAGGCCTAGCAGCACGAGCACCGCGAACAGCGCCCCGGAGGCCACGAACCACCGCTGCGTCCACCACGAGCGCTCGTCCTTCACAGATCCTCTCGTTGCTCTGGCCATCACGCTCGCCCCTACGTCACAGCGCCGACTAGCGCCGCCGCCGAACCCGCGATCACCGAAGCGGCGAGAACCCAGCCGAGGCTCGTCGCGTGCTCGCCGCCACCGCCGCCGCGATGATGAGCCACCGCCATCTTCCCGGCCGCGACGAACACGCCGATCACGCAGATCCCAAACGTCGCCCAAGCAACCCAGCTCACGATCTTCATCAGCTTCGCTCCGCCCGGCGGCGCCGTCCCCTGCCCCGGGTTCGGGATCGCCGCCCAAACGTGGACCATGCCTGCAGTAACCGTGTGAAGCATCGCAACCTCTCTCGTTCGTCAGCGACCGTTCATACCGATAATCTCGATATTATATATCACGATGGCTGGCCCGGAGAACTCCAACGACCGCCTTTCCCTCCCGTCAGCCGCCGCGACGCAGCGCTCGACCCGCGGCGTTCACGCCACGCCTATCCACGCCCCTCGGCCGGTCTCCTCGCCCTCGCTCCGCGCATCACAGCGCACGGGGCTCTTGCCCACCGACCACGCCGCCCGGAGCGATCCCGCGCTCAGGGTCGCGGGACACCCCGTCCCAGCTGACACCTGGTCCCGGTCCCTGCTCCTCAGAGGACCGTCGGGCGGATTGCCTTCACCCTATTTTGCGGCGGCTGCGGCACTCGCTTCAAGGTCGCTTCGCTCCCTTCCCCTTCGCCCCAGGGCTCGGTTCCGCTCGGCCGCTGCGGCCGCCGCGGTCGGGCTACGTCAACCACCCACGGACCCCAAGGAGGGACCATGAACAGCGTCAACCTCACCGCAAGACTCACCCACGACCCCGAGCTCCGCACCACCCCGAACGGCACCACAGTAGGCAAGATGCGCGTCGCGCTCCAGCGCCCGCGCAAGAACGGCGAAGACGCCGGCGCAGACTACGTAGACGTCACCGTCTTCGGACGCCAAGCCGAGGTCTGCACCGAGTTCCTCGCCACCGGCCGGCGAATCGGCGTCGAAGGGCGCCTCTCCCACAGCGAATGGGAAGCCGACGACGGCAGCAAACGCCAAAAGCTCGAGGTGATCGCCCACCACGTCGAGTTCCTCGACAGCTCGCGGAACCAGGACAGCGACCCGCAGGCCGAGCCCGAAGCAAGCGCCGGCGACGCATCCGCGGACGACGACATCCCGTTCTAGCCCCTCGCAGAGGGCGGGACGCCCATACCCCCCCGAAAGGAGACCCGCCATGAACCACCCCACGCCTTGCTCTGCCCCCTGGGCCGGAGCTGCCGAGGGCCCCACCCACGGCCCCAAGAGCACGGGAGGTGGGCGGCGATGACGCTCACGCTTCCCGGCGCGGACACTGCCCTGGAGTTCGTGCCATGACCAGCCAGCACGAAACCTACGGCCAGGCCGCCCGCGAACGCGATCTGCTCCGCGACAGCGTCGACCTGGCCGTCCCAAAGCTCGCCAAGGCACGCGAACTACTCGCTCTCGCGAGCAACATCTGGGAAATGGACGAACTGCTCCGACGCGCGATCCATGACCTCACCGTCGGAGTCGACTGATGCCGACCCGCTCACCATCTTTAACTGATCCTCTCGCATCACCCGAGGACCCGTTCCTCACAGTGCCAGAAGTCGCCGCGCAGCTGCGCTACACCGAGGTGACGATCCGTAACTGGATCCGGAACGGCAAGCTCCGGGCCATCCGCGCCCGCAACCGCGGGTACCGGATCCGCACGTCCGACCTCGAGGCCATGATCAACAACATCGACGGCTCCACTACCGCCCCCCCAGCGCCGGCGCCGGCGACCGCGGCCGACCTCGAGACCGAGACGCCTCTGCTAGCCCACATCCGGATCGGCAATGAGCGTTGAGCCCACATCTGGATCGACGATCAGCGTTGAGACGGCCATCTGCCAGCTGCGCACCGCCGAGCACAGCTGGCAGAGCGCCCTAAAGCAACATCGGCTAGCGCCGCCAGACGCCGGCTACTCGCGGCGGCTGCGTGACCTCGCCGACGCCTGCGAGCAGCAGCAGATCGCCTTCCAGTACGCCGCCAAGGCCGGGCTCGGATGGGATCCGCTACCCCCCGTGGAGAGCCGCCGGCCACCCGCCGAGCTGCGCCCCGACAGCGGGCGTCACGGCGACCCGCACCTCTGGCAGCACTTCGACAGCTCCGTCGAGGACCTCGCCAAGGCCCTAGAGGGCATCAGCCTCCCCGCGATCGCCCGCGCCTTCGGCGAAATGGCAGACACCGCCCGGGAACTCTCACGCAACGTCGGCATCACCGCCGAAATCGATACCCGCGCCGGCCAGCTCGTCGGTCCGCATCCACCTTCCGAACGCTGATGCCACCCGCTGCGTCACCCGCGATCGCGCGCCCCCATCGCCCTAGCGCTACCGCCGCTTGTGCCTGTGCGCGCTCGCATGCCGCTTACCCGCCCGCCTATGCGCAGCCCGATGATGACGAGACCGGCGACGCGCAGGGACCCGGGGATCCCCTCCCACGAGCACATACCTGCGCCCCGACGCCGACGGGGCGTAG
>JAABUY010002054.1_pt1 | contig 24969 bp, 47 predicted proteins | sample 5560271 | NCBI WGS metagenome assembly JAABUY01 (sample SAMN10711886, study PRJNA513374) | rock metagenome | isolation source: Antarctica rocks | place: Antarctica: Victoria Land, University Valley | reverse complement strand
GCGCCGGCGCGCTGCGCGGCCTGCACGCGCCGGGCCGTGGCCCCGGCGGCCACCGCGCCAGCGTGCTGGGCCGCCGCAAGCGCAGCGACGCCGACGAGGACGGCGGCGACGGCCCCGTGGTAGACCTGACCGAAGACACGGGCATGCATGCCGACTCGCCGCGCGGCCACTTCGCGGCGCCGGCGGCGCGCGGCACGCCCGGCCGCACGCTCTTCACGCCCATGGACCCGGGTTTCCACCCGCACCCCGGCCACGCGGCCGCCGGCCGCACGCCGCCCGGCGCGGAGGGCGGCCTGTGCGCGCGGCGCCGCACGAGCAGCGACTCGCCCGTGCTCAGCATCGACCTGATGCGCTTTGGCGGCGGCGCGCCGGCCAGCGGCGACGGCGACGGGAACCCTGCGCTGTCCGCCGGCGGCTACGCCGCCTTCCACGGCCCGCACGAGGCGGACACGCGCGGCGCGGTCCGGCAGGCGCTCAGCCGCCACCTGTCCGGCCACGCGTCCGGGCACAGTCAGCCGGAGGCGTCGGCGGAAGCGCCGGAGGACGACGCCGACGAGGAGGCGACGGTGCGCGGCGGCGTCTTTTCTTTTTTCCTTCAATATTTTTCCTTGCCTTCCAGCGTCCTGGCTCCCTGAGCACCTAATCGGAGGCAGGCTGGAGGCGTCTGCACCCCGTCAAACAAAGGGGGCTTAGAGGCATTGCGTTGATGAGCACACTCTGGGCCCGGGTGCTCGTCCAGGCTCCCCTGTCTGTCCGTGATATCGTGACAGCTGTGCGGCAGGCCCGCGAGATGGCTGCCCACCTGCGGGACGTGGACTATGACGGCGAGGACGGCGCCCGCGCTGCCGCCGCATACGGCGGCGGCGGCGGCGGCGGCGGCGGCGGCGCGTATTTGGCAACGCTGCGCGCGCGCGCCGAGGCCGACGCTGCGGCTGAGTGCGCCGCGGCGGTCGGGGCGGCGCAGTGGGACGACCCCGTCGGGCACGGCGCGTGCGCCGCGCCCGGCGAGCCGCCCCTCGCGTGTCAAGGTGCGGGCGGATCTAACGGTGGGGTCGAGTGATGGGGCAGGGCGCGGGTGTTGTGCGGTGTGCGCTGGATCTTTTGTGCGCGCTGAAATTACGCATCAGATTACGGGCAGCCAGCGCTTCCTGCCTAAATTTCAATTCCTGCGGCCCCGGCGGTATCAGGGATTCAGGACACTGTGGGCCAGCGCACATGCAGCACACCAGGGTCAGTGCAGCCAGCGCGCTGCGCTTGTGGTGCAGTGCGTGATATCTGCGCATGGCCATGCCCTGAACGACGTGTACTGACTTGCAGGCACGCCCGCGTGGCTGAGCGCACTCGCCGCCGGCCACAGCGCCAGCCCTGCGCACGAAGGCGGCGCATACGGCGGCGTTGGCGAGGACCGCTCCGGCAGCGGCGCCGAGGGCAGCCCTGGCGAGGCGGACCCTCACCGCGCGATGCCCGCCCTCAAGGCGGCCAGCCTGGTGGGCGGCGCCTATGCGGATTCGGATTACTCGTCGCCCGAGGTCTCGCTGGTGCGCAACCTGCTCTGCTGCATGCCGCAGCTGATCCAATTTCGCCCTAACCCAACCTCACCTCCAAAGCGCACCCTGCCACCAGTTTTGCTAATCGCCCGGTCTTTCAACATGCATGCACTTATGGAGCGCGCCGCTGGCGTCAGCACTGCCTTTGGCGAGCAGTGCGTGTAGCGACTGTCGGAGGGTGTCAGAGCTCCGGCAGAGCGTGTTCGCCAGCGCGGTCGCGTAGGCGACAACGCCATGGCAGGTGCCAGACACGCGGTGGCCGTCACCACACTGACAGTGTCTGCTGCCTCCCGGCAGGACGGCGGCCCCGCGGTCGTGCCTGCAAATGCCGCGTCGCTGAACCCTGGCAGGTGGTAAAGTGGCTGGCCAGCTCTATATCAGGTCTTCTTGCATTGCGCGGGGCCGCATGCCCAGCGAGGGCGGCTGGGTCGGCGCCACCGCATGCAGAGCTGCAAGCAGGAAATCATCTGCCTGGTGCTGTCATTGTGCTGCCACCAGAGCAAAGCTGCACCTGGCATGCAGGGCCCCGTTGAATTGAGCGCCTACAACGCGCTGGCGTCGTTTGCACTGAACAGAGCATCTGCGTTGCCTGAAGTCCGATCTCTCGGGTGGTTGTAAAGGGAAAAGCTTCACTACCGGAGTTTTGCTATACTCTTGCTTGCGCAGGCTGGCGGGCATGGGGTTTTGTAACAGCAGACTGGTGCAATCATGTCATCGGGGCAGTCCGGGCGGCCTGTTATGTCCGCGTAGTGCATTGGCCTCTGCGCAGGCATGCACTCCCCCGCCTTAGGCAGCGCGGCTGGCGAACTGATGTATCATTTCTTGTGGGGTAGAGGCAGGGTGTCGCGTATCCGAGAGAGCAGACAGAAGTCTGCTGCTGTGCGCCTGCCGGCCTGCAGGACACTGACATTTGCTGGCGGCTCCGGATGCCATCGCACATGCTCTATATGGGCGCAGACCCCTGCGCAGGAAATTAGGCTGCAATGCTGGCACTTGCCGCAGCCTTGCCGCCTAGTGGGCATACTACGACGGGCAAAACATCCAGAGAGGCTGTCGCTGCAAGCGGCTGCTGGTGCGCTTGCAGTGCGCCTGGCTGTTTCAGCGTCTCTGTAAACACTACATGTGCGTGCGAAGAAGCGCCCTCGCCAGCCTCGTGCAAGGTTGGAGAAGACATCAGGCTGTCTATTGCGCCATGCCATGCCATGCCAAGCCAGTGCCAGAGCGTACACCTCCCAAAGCATGCATCACTGGCGCGCTTCATGGGTCAGAGAATGCTATTCAGCCGTTTGTGGCACTCACAGCATCTCGCCATAGCACTACACCAGGCTGCCTTGCAACATGCCCAGCCGTGCCCATCACTGGTACATTGCATTCTCGCCTACTGAATAGCAGTGTGCACACACCGCGTGCATGTCAGCACAAATAGCGGTCCATGGCCTTGCGGTCCTGCAGCTTTGCGTCGTTCTGCGCAGGCACAGTAGTATTTCAATACATTTTTCCATCGACCGTCTGACAGTCGAGGCCAAGCACCTCGCACCCGGCCACGCATGTGCGGTGCAAACATAGACGAGTGAGGTGACACGCTCTGCACACCGTGCTGGAGACCGCGGCAATGCACGCCACTCAGACACTCATGTGAGCTCCGGCTCACTGCTGCGCAGGCGAGGCGGGGCCGCGCACGTGTGCCAGGTAGCCGATGCGCACGGAGGAGTCAATGTCTAGGATCTGCTTCAGCTGCTTGCCGACGCTCATCTGCGGGTCGCCGCGGACGCCGTCAGGGCGTGACTGCTGCGGCAGGATACGCGCAAGGACCAAACCAGTCACCATGAGCCGCATGTCCCAAGGCAAAGGCTGGACGCTCGCTTCATTGGTCTGGGGGACCAGCATGCAACATGCTGTGTCACGCAGAAGGACTCCTTCCCGAGCCATTGTACTGATTCATGAACTTCATCATGCCTCCACAATAGGGTGTACAGGGCGCTATAACGGCGCTGGATTAGGGTAGGTCACCGCGGCTGAGGCGGAGTGCGCGCCTGCTTGGCCTCGTTGGCGGCCGTGCGGGTCCACACGCACAGCTTGTCCTGCTTGCCACGCACATTGACGACGATGCCGCAAATCTCCTCGCCTTCCTCGAATTGCTCGCCAATGCACGCCAGCAGCTGCGCGCGCGCGACGCGCTCTCAGGGCGCGCCAACCACGAGTTGCACACGGAGGGCACCCTCTTGTGTGCGCAACGCTGCATGCCTCTGCTGCACAGCAACGCCCTGCTTTAGACTACACCAATGGGGTGCTGCCGCTCTTTCCCTTCCACGCACTGCTCCCGCAAAGCACGCCCGCGAATATGCGGGCTGCGCCCCTCGCCGCTTGCATGCAGCTGAGGCCATGCAGGCTATCTGAGGCCCGCCGCACCACCAGCGCCGGGGTAGTTTGCAGAAGTCCCGGCTAGCACGGGGCAGGGCACGCACACTGTTTGTCGCAGCCGCGGGCGAGTCCAGGCCACAGCACACAGGTGGACCAAATACACAGTGTTGGGCACAGGAGGGTCACTCCTGAGGCTACCTCTAACACTTAACAGCTACCAGCCATGGGCCGGCGCAACTGCTACCGTGACGTTGTGCGGCGCCTGGGCTGCTGGGTGTGAGCACAGAGCACTGCTGCACACCAGGCGGGTCAGGGCCGCAACGGGTCCACACCGCGTTGAGCCAGTACGTGTCCAGCGTCTGCTTGTTGTTCGGGCTGCGCGGGATGAGCACGGTCCACTTGCCGCCGTGCTCGCAGGTGGGGTCCTCCCACTTGGGCTCCACGCCTTCCTTGAAGAGGTGGAAGTCCGTGTTGGGCCCCAGCCAGCTCGGCGGCTTTATGTTATTGTACAGGCTGCCAAGAAGCGCACGCACCAGTCAGGCGCCAGTTGTACAAGGTGCGAGCCCAGCAGCTGCCCAGTCCGCTCCGCCTCTGCAGTCTAGGACCTATGCTACAAGCGCATGGGCGAAGCACAGCTTGCACGCCTTGACATGGCCTTACAGATGTACTGCAAGAACACGAGGTGGACAGACAGTGAGCCAACACATATGAAGCTAACACACTTGACGCTGGTGGCACATCGCCGCCAAGCATGGGTACTGCCGGGCGCGTGCACAGGCAGGCAAAGCTCAGCCACAGGCCCGCACCACCAGAAGTCCTCCACAGTGTCAAACGTGTACACCGCGCGCAGCGTCTGCCCCCACGTGCTCTGCTTCTGGCCGCCGCCCTTCGGGTTGTCAAACCACAGCGTCCACTTGCACTCCAGCGGGTGCTTCTTTGTAAAGTCGGGCTCGCCCTCGCGCTCTGCCGCGATCTCGCCGTCCTCGCGCGCCGTGCTGGTCTCCCCCGCCTTGCGCTCGTCCTCTGCTGCCATGGCGCTGTAATTTCTAAAGCTAGACAGCGATCAGGCTTTCTCAAACAGAGAACAGAGCCAGTGCCTTGCACCTGGGCGGCCAACCCTGACCTCGCCCTAGCTTTCTGACTGGTGAGCGCTGGCCTGTGCTCAAGACAGCAAGGCCTTCCTGCACCCTCCGGATCTGCTTATACCTGTTTGAAAAACCTTAAAGTTCTTGCATGCCACTGTAGCATGCATACGCGTATGCACAGCCTGGTGTCCGGAGCGACGGGCAGGTGATCATGTGCGATGCTCGCGGCTGTTACCAGAGCCCTGGCTGGCGCAGGTCCACCGCTTTGCAGATGCGCGTACGCCACGTCTATGCCTAAGTTGGTGGTACACGCAGCGCCACCGGCCTGGCCCGGCATGGGCTGGTCGCGCGCCGGGGGATCTGTGCGTGGCGTGCATATGCCTGCGATGGCGATGCGCGCGCCCTGGCCCGCCAACCCGCCGCCGTGGCACGCGCCGCGGCACGCGTCCACACACGTGCGGCATTCGCCGCCCCCGGTGCTGCACCGCGGCTTCGGCTCCGCATGGCGCGGCGACGACCGAGGCACCAGGCGCGCACAGGGTCGGAGGTGGTCCCGTGCTGGCTCATCTGCGGAACCGCGCAAGCTGTTGACTCGCGCTGATGCTGCGGAATATGCCTGTTCAGGAGGCCAGACCCGCCGCACGTGGCTGGCGGTGCGGCCGTTGCGCCGCCGCTGCCGCCGCTGCCGCTCACCAGCAAGAAGGAGTCGCAGGCGTACCAGCGCGAGCTGCACACGGTCACTGTGGGTGCGCCGCGCCGCCGCAGCAGAACTGCTAGTGCGCTGCGGGCCGCCCGTGCGGCAGCGAGTGTGCACGTGGGTACCGCGCGCCAGCCTTTCCAGAGCAGTTAGTTTACCTAGAGAACGGTGCAAGCGCGAGCGCACTGGCTCGAGCCAGGCCACGCACAGTCGCCGTGCGTGCATGGCTGTGCCGCCGCTGCCGGCCAGCGTGTGCGCGCACGGCGTTACAAGGCACGGGAGCTGCTGGAGGTGAAAATGCAGCTGGCGTCCCTCCAGGTTCACGGGCCTGCCGTAGTAGCCCTCCAGGTTCACGGGCCTGCCGTAGTAGCACCCCGTCGCCCAATGACAAGCTGACCGGTGGTCTGTGTTGGCGGCAGCAATCTGCGCCAACCTGGTGATCTTTGCGGCGAAGCTGGCTACGTACTTTGCGTCGGGCAGCAGGTGAGCTCCTGAATGCCCTTTGCGGTGTCGCACAGGGCAGAGCGGGGCCTGACAGGGGCTGCGTGCGCAGTGCCATCCTGGCTGAGACGGTGCACTCTGTGGTGGACACGTTCAACCAGGCGCGCTTGGCCCTGTGCCCCTCCAGAGGCAGTCGCATGCAGGGCTCTCTTCCGCGTGCAGGACTCCTTCCCCAGCAGTGAGTCCAGTGACAGAGACAATCCAGACGTGGGTGACCGGTGTCCAGCAGCACTGTTTGCAGCCGCTATGCACCGTGCGCAGGTTCTGCTGAGGGTGGGCATCGTCCGCTCCAAGCGCGCTCCCACGCGGCAGCATCCATACGGGTGCGAGCTCCCTGTGCAGCACACGCATGCCATGCGAGGCCGGTCAGGAGTAGGCAGGCAAGCGCGGCCGCCCTCTGCAAATGCTTGCCCCGCGCAGCGCTGACAAACGCCGCGCCTGGCTTCCACCACACAGTCAGCAACCCGGCCCTGAGCTTGCGGACATGCATATGGCTGTGCAGCACCCGGCCTGCGGCACTGCGCTCAAATGCGTTCTTTGTGGCAGATCCTGTGCTCAGGTACCCAGGTGACCAGGGTGACAGCAGGGCTCGAGCCCACCCATGACCCCACGCCTCACCCAGGTACATGAAGGACAAGTTCGTGTGGTCGCTGGTGTCGGCGGTGGGCATCTTCTGCCTGGGCGCGGGGCTGACGTGCGCGCACGGCCTCAACGCGCTCATGGCGCCGCCGCCGCACCTGGACAACCTGGGCTACGGGCTGGCGGGTGCGCCCGTGGGCCCCGCCGGCGCGCACGGGGACCTGCCCCTGATCGCCCACCGCACGCCAGCAGCTGCCAGGCGGCCAGGGAGGCCTGCATCCTGGCGCCAGTGCATGCGCGCGCGACTGCGCCTGCCCCTTGCGGCCGTAAGCGATGGGCGACAGCCTGGCAATGCTCTGCGCGCGCTGCGTGCCGCCGGCCCTGTGTCACGCTTGGTCGCCGCGCGCAGTGCTGGGGCTGTCGTTCGTGGTGGAGGGCTACAGCCTGCTGGTGGCCACGCGCTCGGTGGTGGCGGGCGCGGCGGCGGCTGGCCTGGGCACCATGGAGTTCATCAAGCGCGGCATGGACCCCACGTCCATCGCTGTCATGCTGGAGGACGGCGCCGCCGTGACCGGGCTAGTCATTGCTGGTGCGGCGGGCGCCTGAGGCGCGTGGCGTTTGTTATAGAGCCGGGGAGGCGGCTCATTTGCGTCGGAGTTTTACTCTGTCAGGAGCGTGCCTGGTGCTGTGCGCCTGCCGGCGGTACAGAAAGGGCGCCGTGCGGCGGCGACTGGCCTTGGCGCCGGCGCGATGCGAGCCAAACCAGCATGCGCACCGCAGGCAGGCAGCGCGTGTGTCGCAGGGTAGGGTTTACCAACCTAAATCCTGGGCGGCCGCGGCAGGCGTGTCCACCTGGGCGACGCACATGACGGGCCTGGCCATGTACGACGCGATTGGCTCGATCACCATCGGCCTGCTGCTGGGCTGCACCGCCGTCTTCCTCATCGGCCAGAACCGTTCGCTGCTCATCGGTGCGCGCGCCCCCTGCTGCCCGGTGGCTGCGAGCTCGGCTCGCAATGGCGTCCGTGCCTGTGTGACTGTCTGTGTGACACACACGGCTCTCTGTTGCATTTGTGACACACACGGGATCTGTGCTATGTTTGCGAGACGTACGGCTCTTTGCTTTCTATGAGATTTTTATTCACTCATTAAAAGCAAAGAGCGATGTGTCTCACGAACATAGCAAAGAGCCGTGTGTGTCTTATGTACAGCAAAGAGCCGTGTGTCTCACACAAACAGTCACACAGTCACGGCAGCCGCAGCCAACTCCTGCTGGATCGTGGCAGTCGCCCCATGTTTTTATGTTTACAACCTCGCGGGGGGGCACGTCTCGGTCGTCATGTCTTGCGGGCCTGCTTCAGCGCGCCTCTGCGCAGCCCATTCAAACGTAGAGCTTGCCAAATAGTGTTCGCTATAACATGATGACTGTGTCCCAGCAGAGGTGCACTGCCACTCTCTGCAAGGGCAGGGGGAGCGCTGGCTTTGCAGCGCCTGGCGAGTTGTGCCAGCTGCCAGCGGGCGCGTCAGTGCCAGGGCGCATGCACAGCGCCCGCGAGCCGACGCCTGCGCGGCGCCCAGGCCGCGCGATGAACCCGCACGACATGCAGCGCGTGCTGTCGCACCTGAAGCGCGACCCGGTGGTCAAGGCGGTGTACGACGCCAAGAGCGAGGAGATCGGGCCCAACATCTTCCGCTTCAAGGCGGAGATCGGTGCGGGGGCCTCCCGGCATGGGCAGGCAGTGGGCGGATTTCGGTGAGGGGGCCTCCAGGCGTTAGCTGCCAGTGCGCCGTCGGTGACACTGCCGAGCCGCGGCGACTGCGCCTGACCTGCGCGGGCACTTGTACGCGTGCACTGCTTGACGTGCTGCCGGGTTGTCAGGGTCGTGCCGCAAGCTGACGAGAAGGGCGGTGAGAGCGGCGACATGGAGCGCGTGCACGGGGCTCACCAGGCAGTGCGCCCAGGGTCGGGCGCGCGAAGACAGGCACTGAAAAGTCTCTGAGGTAGGGCGGTAACAGCAGCCAGGGTAGGGCGGCCCTGCAGGGTGAGCGCTGTGCTAAGGCAGGGGCGCCGCGCCGCGCAGAGTTCCACGGCGAGCGCATCGTGGAGATGCACATGCAGCGCCTAGGCGGCAAGGAGCAGCTGCTGGCGCAGGTCTACAGCGCGATCGCCACGCGCCGCGACGACACAGTGGAGCTCGCGCTGCGCGCGTACGGTGCGCCCTGGCGCCTGTGCGTGGCGGCCCGGGCCTTTGGCAGGCTGTCCGGCAGTAGGCGCGCAGCAGACGCTGCTGTGAGCGGCATTTTGGCATGTACACCTGGCAGCAGCGGCGGGCGCGAAGAGCAGGGCTGTTTGAAGGCGGGAACTCACGCTTGATGTGGCGCTGTTAGGGCTGCTGGCAGGCATGGCGCTGATCGAGGGTCTGGTGACTGCAGGCAAGGACATGGTGGGCGCGCTGGGCGCGGAGGTGGACCGGCTGGAGTCCGAGATCAAGCGCGTGATGCCCGGCATCCGCCACATCGACCTGGTGCGCATCCCCGCGGGCATGCCTTGCTGCATGAGAGGTCCGATTTTTGCCCCAAACCCCTTGCACAGAGACGGGGAGGCCAGATAGCGCCATTGCATGTGCTGGCTTATTCGTAGGCAGGGTCAAAGCTCAGGTGACTGCCGTACCGAGAGCTCTTTGCACATTGCTGCTCTGTCCATAGCATGCATGCGCAGAGTGTGACTCTCCTGGCTGGCGGCCATCCAAGTGCCCTGCATTCATGCATGCTGATGTCGGGCGAGCAGGAGACGGACCGGGGACGGCATGACAAGAAGACGCTGAAGGAGCGCAGCCTTTACTCTGTCGACTCCGACCCGGAGCACACCATGGCATCCTGCCAGACGCCATCGTAGGATCTGGCTTCGGCCTGGGAGCGCATCTGGCGTGTGCCAGCCTGTAGAGCTCGCCAGCCTGCCCTGCCCCGGGCGGCAGCGTGCAACCCCGTGTGATCACTGGCTTTCCAGCTGTAGGTTGTAGGGCCCAGGTGATTGACGTTCACTAGATGTAGACCTGGGCGCAGGCACTGGAATGAACGTATGCACGGGGATGTGGAACTCTGGAGACATCACTCCGTAAGTCAGTGCAGGTGGGCATTGAACTGTATAGAAACTGCTGCATTATTTTGTCAGAAATGCAGGCCAGATCAGGCAGAAAGGGCTGGATGAACCTGAGAGCTGCATTCACTCGCACAACACAACTGACCTCGACGCTCAGGCAAAGAGCGGGAGCTGGCAGTTCAGACATCGAGCAGTGCTGCCTGTGATGTCGCAGAGCCTGCTCTGCAGGGCGACAGCAGGGGCCTGGTGAGCCAACAGGAATGCCATCAGTCACGGCGCTGCGACGCTGGCTGGTCTTTGTCGCGCTGCTGAGGCTGCTTTCTGGTCCGCGCCTTGCTCAGATGGATGACTGACTTGCACTTGCAAAGTTTTCATTGCGTTGTCTTGCTGCTCCTCTGTCCTACCTCGCCGCTCTTGTGGCAGGCTTTGCAACCTCTTGACATACAGTAGTTTATGTGTGTGCGCTCGGCAGTGTACCTGGGTGTGTTCCAGCATAGCTACTTCAAGTCCCACCTTTTCGACCTCCAGCCGGTGCTCGGTACGCCTGTGTGCGTTTGGCAGCGCACAGCATATATTAGCTGCTGCAGTGCCACCCATGTGCGTGCATGAGACCTTTGCGAACGCAGTCAACGAGCTGTATGGCCGGACATTTGCAACCTGGACGCTCACGACTTGCGCTCTGTGCCTCATCTGCGCCAAGAACCCTCACGTGAGGGCAATATATGGTGCGCTATGCCAGTTCATAGCTCCTGACTCCCCTGCTTTGAGCATTGCCCGCGTCTGCCGACGCCCGGACGGCCTGCTGCAGCATCGCCTACACAGTGTGTGGGGTTGCAGGCGCGACTCTCCTCTCCTTCGTGGCGGCGCTGGTGCACTTCACCATAGAGGTCCTTGTGTATAAGACCATGAGTCTGCGGAGTGCGGCCAACCCACTCATCGTGGCCGGCGCGCCCTCCTGAGCCAAGAATCTGCTACAAAAACTAAAGTATGTACAACAGGCTGGGCTACGCAGTCCCCCTCTGCAGGGCAGCGGGCATGCTCTGCCCCCTCATCGAGGACGCCGGGACTAGGCCACTACATGGTCATGCAGTATTCGAGCCCCTCCCCCTTGTGCATGTGAGCTCTGGTGAGTCAGGCGCGCCTGGTGGCAGGCGTGTCGACGCTGTGGATGGGCGCTGGCTGGAACTATTACACCAACCTGTCCACCGAGTCAGAGTGCGCACCGCATCCCTGGTTCACGCGTCATCGCGACTACATGCTGCACAGTATGCATTCTCATTCCTGCTGTACAAGAATTCTGTATGCGAGTTTGAGAGCGCGCTGCATTTTTGTGGATTCCAAGCTGCTGCATACACGCACGACTTTGCCGGCACAAACTTTGCGTAAGCATGTGTGAGCTGCGTACTGACTTTCAACTGGCAGACGCTCATGCCCGGGCTTCTGCCCGTGCAGGGCGTCAGAGGACCACGAGTCGGAGAGCGTGCTGCACCCCCCAAAACAGGAGTGAGCGCGAGCGGCGAGTGCATGCTCTGCAGCCCCATCTCGGCCTCTGAGACACATGCACGCTATGCTGTCTCGCGCTCCACATGGGCCATGTTGCGGGGTCATTGCCACATCGCAGGTATTGCAGGGCATTTGACGCGTGCATTTCCGCATGATGGTGCCTGTTGGGGACCTTGCTGTGGTTGCTCTGACCGGTTGACGGTGCTTCTGGGCTTGTTGCTGCCCATCTGCTTGAGCAGTAAATACGAGCAGGTGCTTATCAGACGCTCAAGTACATGCACACCTTGGAGGCACAGCCGTATCAGTGTTTCAAAACTGTACACGCTCGAGGTGCAGATGGCAGCCAGCCAACCAGAACAGTCATCAGACATGATATGGTACAGCTCGAGACAGCATGCACACGCGTTGTGTGGTGCATGCGCGATGCAAAGTGCAGCAGCCTGCAGCACACTTGACAGGATGAATATCATGCGTACACTTGGCAAGCCGCAGCCCTGGCCTGTGCTCCCCTTCATGCTGTTGCTAATAGATGGGACCGTTGATCTTGGGCTGGCGGAATGGCTGGCGGACATCCTTCCAAGGTGTGGTGACAGGACTCCTCTGTCCCAGTGCTGCCCGGTCGTTTCACGGCATTGCAGCGCAGCGCCGCCCCAACGCGCCTCAGTCCCGGACGGTGTTCAGGCGCACCACATCGTAGTTCAGCAGCGCCGCGATGGTCACCCAAACCTGCACATCAGGGGCACCCCGTATCGCTCAAGGATTGCGCAGAGATGACAGGCGATGGAGCAGGCCATGTGCCAAGAGCTTGGACCCATCAGGGCATGTGCAGCCTCGCCAGACGCACACCTGAGTGGGAACCATCAGCAGCCCTGCCGTCGGCTCGATGTCGTAGAAGCTGGCAATTGTGCCTGCAGGCGCGCACAGGGCGCATAGGGCATAGGGCATAGGGCATAGGGCGCTGGGTGCACACCCGCGCACGCGCGCACGGGCCACCTGGTACAGCTCCTTCGGCAGCAGGCATGCTACCATGCAGCCGCCTCTCCGCACAGCCGGCAGCGCTTCGGGGCGTGCGCGGTGCAGGGCGCCGGCGCCGCACCAGCCACCGAGAGCCAGAAGGCGCCCATCCACTTCAGGCTGGGCTTGAGCTCCCGCCGGCCGAAGAACACCACTGCGCGCGCCCTCAGCCGTCCGCGACTCAGGGCCTACCAGCTCCAGGCACAACTGGCACCGATTGTACCCTGCCATGCTGGCGCGGAGAGTGCCAGTCTGGCCAGCCTGGCCGGCGGCGCGGCCGCAGGCGGGGCGCGCACCGTTCCACCAGTTGCCCAGGAAGAGGTGCAGGCCGAACACCGAGAGCGGCACGGCCAGCTTGTTGCGGTCGCCCTTGGCGCTCTTCCAGACCAGCCACAGCGCCGCCTGTGCCCCACAGGCAGGAAACCTCGCTGCTGCTCGCGAGAGCGCGCTCAGCAGTGTGGCACCGCTATAGCAGGGCATGCGAAAGTTGATATCCCCTCCTTGTCAGAGCCAAGGTAGCGGCTCGCGACCAAGAGCATGTCAGCAGCACAGCCCCCCAGCCGCAGGCGACAGCAGCGACACACTAGTCCAGCACGGCCTGCGTCTGGCAGACGGCACAGGAAGAGCTGGGAGCACAAGTGGCACTGGGGTGGTCACAGCGCCAGGCCAGCAGGGAGCTCAAACGTAATTTATGCGCACCGACTGCATCACCTTCAGCGGGATCCAGACAGACGGGAACCTGCGGCACCCATATGCTGAATTCTGTTAAGCAGCTACACCCAGTAGAGAAGCATGCGCCGTGGTGCCGCAAGAGGGGGCTAACACAGCTTGCGCATGCCGACTGCAAGAACGAGTGGCGGGAACTCACACCCACGGCGGCGGGTGATAGCTGCGGCGCAGCACACAGAGCTTTAGTATGCGCCGTAGTGACGCGCAGGTCGCGCTTTGTGGAGCAGTGACACTACGTCAGGGCAGGGCTGAAGCGGCAGGCGGCTCTGGGCGCACTCTGGCTTGCGCAGCTTGGTGTACCACGTCTCGTAGCTGTCCGTGTACGGCGGCACGAGCTGGCCAGCGCCAAACACAACAGCAGCGGCGGCTAGCAACCCCAGGTCCGATCTGTTGCACGAGAGCCCCACTGTTAGCAGCGTGGAGAGTTGCGCAAGCACACATGCACGCAGTGCATTGGCTTGCTTTTGGTTCACCCCCGGGGTCAGCTTGACCACGGGACCGCTTGTACTTGCACAAACACTTCTTGCACGACGTTCACAGCATGCGCCTGTTGCGCAAGCGAGGATGTGATACGATCACGAACGGTGACATCCCCCACGGTGACGCGCAGGGGCGCTTTCGCCACTGGCGCCTCGCGCATCTGAACGCAGCGCACTGCGCCAAGCAGGGGCGCACGGCGGCAGCGCTGCCAGCAGGCCGGGCTGCCGGCGCTCATACGCAGACGCTATCACCCCGATGAACCTCATCCTGCTGTCTGCTGGTTGGTCCTCTCCGGTATTAGTCCACCCACTGATGGGAATTTTTCAATCCAAGTCAGTGTGGCTGGTCCGTAACCTACCTGCGACGTAACGGGAGTTTTCAACACACATCAGCCCTATTAGCTGAATAGAGGCTGCCTCAACACTCCTGTGCCGAAGGGAGGCTATTCCCAAAATCTAAGGAGTCGGTGGTGGCTGAGCAGACCAGCGGAGCGCGCCCCCCAGTCTTTTATCCAGGTTACGAGCGCATGTGGCGCGTCCTGAGGACGGTGGGGTGTCGCTGCAGTTGCACGGGGAAAGACGCGCAGGCGCGCGCTATAGCCGAACTGTTAGACGGAGTCAACCCTTGGAGCCTCCGGCCGGGGAGGCAGGTCTGGGGGGATGCTCATGCTACCAGCCCGAACGGCATTGACACATTCTACGACTCGACCGTGGAGCAATTTGCGCTGCAGCCGTTGGAGGTGCTGTCCCTGCGGCAGGTGTGCCTGGTTCGCGGCATGCGGCAGCATTTTGTTATGTACATCAATGCACACCTTCCGCCGGTGGTTGTGCAGCACCAGCAGACGCTCTACGCTCGCAGATGCTCGAGTTCGGAAAGGGCGCGACGCATGACAGGGCGCGGGTGCTTAAGAGCGCCAGGCATGCGCAGCGCGAGGTGCGCCCGCCCCTGCACAAACGCTGGGAACGGCGACCGCCACGTGATGAGACCTGGCCTCGCTATAAAAAGCACTCATACATTTGCACCACGCAACATGGTGACCTCTGTGCTCTGTGAAAGCGTGGCGAGACAAGCCAGTGCAAGGCTGGCACGGCTTGACCTGCGCTCACCGTGCGCAGCTACCCAAGCGCCTAGCCAGGCGGCTCATGGACCTGCAGTTCCTGCCGCACATCTTCGTGAAGAACCCGCACATCAGGCGCGTGTATGACGCGTACCTGCACGCGTTTGACACGCTGCGCTCGATGCCGCTCGTGGTCACGCCCGAGGACAACGCGCGCCTGACAAACGTCCTCCAGCGGCTCGTGGATGAGCACGGTGTGCCACGACATTGCAGCCCTCAAATGCACAGCATGCGCCCAAGCGTGCTCACCACTCAGCCTGTCAAAGGCGTCACCAGCCTCTCATAGCTTTGCATGCATGCGTGCCTCACCATGATGTGCCACACGGCTAGCTCATTGCGGTGCTGGGACCGCTCACAGCGCCGATGCTGGACGCGCTGGCTGCTGGCCTGCGGGAGAGCAGCAGCAAACCATTCGTCGGGCCCAAGCTGCCCAACCTTGACGCCTTTTTTGACAGGTACAGCCCACACCTGCTTGCAGCCCACACCTGCTTGCGGTGAGCAGCAGCGTTTGGCTCAACGCAGCGCATTGAGACACCTGCATGCCCCCGTGGTCCTGAAGAGCACCCTGCCAACATGCATGTATGCACGGGCCATGCTTTCGACCTCCTATTGCATGGCGCATAGAATGCAGTGGCGTGGTGCAAGAAGCCATGATGGCTGACCAGTCGGAAGCAGCCCCTATCGTATTGTGCCTTTGCAAGGCATGGTGCTCGCTCGCACTGGCAGCCTTGCGCCAGCCTTACCTTCAGTGCAGGTGCCCGCGGCGCTTTCACTGCGCAGCCCCTGCGACTTTCACTGCGCAGCGCATGCGAAGTAGAGCGCTGGTCTCGTCCGACAGTCTGATCCCCGCGCAGCATGCTGCGCTCGCGCATCAGCCGGCGCGTGATCGCGGAGCAGCACATCCACCTGGCGCAGCGCCGGCCTGGCTTCATCGGCGTGATCGCCACTGACTTCTCGCTGCGCGAGGCGGTCGACCACGCCGCGCGGCGCACGCAGCAGGCGCGCGCCCGCAGTGGATATGCCCGTTGCTGTTATACTCAGAAGCTTGCAACCCATGGCCTTGATGCAAGCGCCCGGGCTGGACAGCAGGTGCGCGCCTGCTGTGGACATGCCCGCTGCTGTCATGTTCAAAAGGTTGTAAATTTTGGTCTGAATGCAAGCGCCCAGCCCGGGCGCTTGCATGGCAGTACCATTATTTCGTCCATCTCACTCACTGTGGAATGGAGAGGCTGAGCAAGCATGCCAGGTGACCCATGCAGGCAACATGCTTGCTTCACAGGTTCATGCTCGCCACAGCAGCACTGCTGCAAGAGGCGTCGTCAGGGATGGTGCAGCCTGGGCGCACGCGATGCCTGGCTGGCTGCTGGCGCAGGTCTGCACCGAGACGTATGGCTTCAGCGCCGACGTCGTGTGCACAGGCAACCTGCACACGTCGATGCCCTACATCCCCATACACTGCGACTACATGTGCGCGGCGCCTCTCGTGGCACTGTAACTGCACCCCGCTCGCTTTGCCTGCGCTGGACGACAGCCAGACAGGCGGTATAGGCTCCCTCGCGCAGTTGTCCCTATTCTTGCCGTTTGCCCAGGCTGGCTGTATGGCATGCTTCAGGCTCCGAGCCAGGCTGGAGGTTCTTGTGCAGGTCTGAATTATGGGTGTGGCTCAGGTAGTTTGTCATTGAGTTTGAAGCGCTATTACAGTCTTATGCGCATCAAGGTGCGCGTGCACCTGTCGAGCGCCCTGCGCACAGCAGCCGCCGCGCAGCTTGAAAGCTGCGACGCGCGCGACAGGCTGTTCGAGCTGCTGAAGAACGCCATGCGCGCGGTGGTGGAGGCGCACGCGCGCGCCGCGCGCGCCGGCGGCCGCCGCAGCGCGCCGCCGCCGCCGATCATTGTGCGCATCTGCGACGCGCCAGCCTCCGTCACGCTGCGCATCTCAGACCAGGTGCTCCGGGGCAGGGTACCTTCAGTACCATAGGCTTGAGTGGCCGTCTCTTCTTAGTCGTAGGCGTTTGATGTAGGCCCGAGGCAGGACCTGTCTGAGATGCAGGGTGCTCTTGGTCAGCCGCATGCTGCAGCGCTGGCGTATCTGCGCTGCGCGCCTGGCGGCACCCGCCAGCGGCGCCAGTGCGCATGCGAGGGGCGCCGCGCCTGGCACGGCCGCGCTGAGCCTGCGCACGCGCGCTGCCGCAGGGCGGCGGCATCCCAGAGGCCGACCTGGACCGGGTGTGGAGCTACGGGTACACCACGGTGGACGACGCCGGCGCGAACTCCGGCCTGGCATGCCCTTGGGTCGACAGTGTAATGCAGCTCTTGTGCGGCGCTGCAAACTGTGCACAGAAGAGTGCTTAATCACAGCCCTAACCTAACCCTAGCCCTAGCCCTTATAGGTGCCAGCATAGGGTATAGGGTGTCCAGCAATGCAAGCATGCCGTAAGAGCTGCACCCAAGCAAGCCCCTCGCTGCGCAGGAGGGCAGCGGCGAGCATGCGGCAGCCTTTGGCGCGGCCATGGCGCAGGTGTGCCCGCCCGGCTGCGCTGCCGATCCGGCCACAAATGCCTGATTCCGGGCCCGGGCTCCGGGCGCCCCGCGGGACATGCTCCTGCATGGCGTCCTCCTGCCAGCTGGGCGCCTTTGGAAGCCGGCCAGCTGTGCGCCGTACACCTGCCACGCATGCAGTGCCTGCACAAGCCCGCTTCAAGTTGCATGCAAGACATAATGGCATGGCCGCATCTTTCCCGCCTGCCGACCTGTGTGGCCGCGCAGTTGGCGGCGCCCTCAGGCAGCAGCGGCCGCTGGCGCATGGGCGGCCTGGGCTTTGGCCTGCCGCTGTCGCGCCTGTACGCGCGGTACTTTGGTGGGCGCCCTTCCCCCTGCTGCTGTTCACACGCAGCCCAGGCCACCTGCGGTCGGCGACTGTCTGACGCGCCTGAGTGCAAGCCTTGGAGTGGTGGGGTCGGAGCATGGTGCGAGCTGCGCCGCCCTTCACGACCCTTCTGGATGCTGCCGCACTTACCAGCGTGCCGGTGTTCTGTCCTGCGAGCCTCGGGGTTGCGGCTCTGGGCTGCAGTGAGGGCCTTGGGATGCCCCCTGCACCAACTTTTGACCCAACACGCCTGGGTGCGCCGAAGGGCGCGCGCACTCAGGGCCTTTCCTTCCCTGTCTGCTGCAGGCGGCGACCTGCAGCTGGTCAGCATGCCCGGGTATGGCGTGGACGCATTCCTGAGCCTGCAGCACCTGGAGGGCGACTGGCACGAGCCGCTCGCCGAGGTGCAGTCGGCGCCGCTGCTCGCGCCCGAGCGCCACGCGCCGGGCTTGTACCCGTGACTGCGTGCTGCTGTGCCGCAAGCTGATGCTACGCAGTGTGTTTGGGGATAGCGGCAGCGTTCCATGGAAGCCTTGGTGCCTTCAGCTGCTTTGAAGAATACTTCAGCCTGGGGTGCTGCTGTTTTTGCGTGCCATGCATGTGAGGAGGTCAATGTTTGCCTGATCTCAAGGTAAGCCCAATAGTTTCGTGGCTTGCTCACATACCGTATGATGCTTGCACAAGTTGCCTCTGGTTGCAAGTCAAATTTTGGCACAGCCATGTGAACGAAGTCTCCTCCAAGTCGCATTTCATCTTGCTTAAGTAATTGGAGTGGAGGTGGGTAGCATAAGTGCTGCATCTGCCGGCGTACATGTGAAGCACGGTGTGCAAAATATGTGGATGGCACGCATTACTAGGGCGCACTTTTGTCAATACTGCCCATGCGCCCCTAAGCGAGCAGGTGCCACTATCGAGTAGCGTGTATCGACGTTTTGCTGGTAGACGCTACCCTGGCTCCTGTCAGGGCGCCTGACTTAGCAGGAGCATGCCCCGTATCGTCTCCCTGTTGCGCTTGCCTCCGCTACATCCTCACACACAGTGACAGCAAGGGCGGCTCTACCCTCAGGCGTATGACATCACGTTCAGTTGCTAAATTTCAGCAGCCCCTAGCTGCCCAAGGCCTGCAAATCTCGCATGTGGACCACAGCCTTCATCAGACCCACATCAGCCCCGCTCACACAGTGGCCAGCACATCGGCCGGCACATCCATGGCGTACTGAAGTTCGCACGCTGTGCAGAGCACCCTAAGCAGCGCCCGCGCCCCCCGCCAGCTCAATCGTCGATGAGGTTGGAGATGTCGCCGATGCGCGCGCGCGCGGCCCGGCGCGCGGCCTTGCCCTCGCGCTTGGCCTCGGCCTCGCGGAACGCGCGCATGTTGGCCGGCTCCCACAGCGCGCGCTCCAGCGCCCAGCGCCGCGCGTCCTCCGGCTGCGCGTCCCAGCGCCGCTCCGACAGGCCCAGCGCGCGGCGCGTGATGTACGCCTGAGCGCGGTTCGAATGTACAGCTCTGTTGTCGCTGCCCTCCTAGTGTGCTCAGGTTGGCCACGCAGCAGGGCTGCCTGGGACGGTCAAGCCACAATGCAGCACAAGAGGCTGAACACAGGTTGCTCTCACATGTACAAGTCAGACAAGCCCGTTTCCGAGCGCGCGGTATGCTCGCTCGTAATGTAACAAGGTGAGCTAATTGCAGCCCCAGCACACTCGAACACACTGCTGACTCGAGTCGGGCCTGGCACCGGGCGAGGCAGGCCAAGGGCTCCACCTTTGCGGCGTCATCATACTCCTCCTTCCGGACGCGGTAGCGCATGAGCCAGTCGAACTGCCACGCGACGGCCTGCGCGGCATGGCGGGCTCAGCGCGCTGCCCGGCCCACATGGCGCGCAGCTGGCTGCGCTGCGAGCCGCGGCGCCCACCACGCGTGCTGGCTCAGGTGACGGTGCACTCGCACGCCCGCTCCCCCCTTGCCGAAGCACCGCACCCGGCGTGCTAGGTGGCAAGAGACACTGCTTTGGCAGGCCGGCGTGGCGCACAGGACGCAAACGCCGTTTAGCGCCGCGAGGCCCTGCGGCCATCTCCTCCCGTAGCATACTGGGGTCGGCGCATGGACCGCTAAGTCATGTAGAGCCAGCATGGCCCCTCCCCCACCGCCAGCGCAGCGCGACGCCGCGCCTTGCAGGCCGTGTACGGCAGCAGCGCGAGCTGCGCGCCCAGCAGCTCGCGCACGTCGGGCTTGGCGAAGCCGCCGCCGGCCGCGGACGCGGCCACCTCCGCGTCCGCCGCCGCCTCGGCCGCCTTCAGCTCCGCCTCCGCATCGCCCTGCGCGCGTGGGCTCCATGTCACCTGCTGCATCCATGCTCCCGTACCACCCCGTACGACGGACTTGAGCTGCCAAGCAGAAGCATGCCTGCGAACGAGTGCTTGTCCAAAAAGTGCTCGTGATAAGTCTACAACCAGACTGAATGAGGGCTACAGGTTTGACACGCAAGGAGAGTAATACAAGATATGGAGTCAGCCTGTCACCCACCTTTTTGCCCTTGCTGCCGGTCCGCTTCCTGGCGGGCGCGGTGCACTGCGCGCCGCCCTTGCCGCCGGTCGCGAGCTCCGCCTGCAGCCGCTTGACCAGGTGGCGGTACTTTGGCGTCTTGCGCGCGCGTGTCATCGCCTGCCGCACAACCCGGGCTTACGTCACGGACACGTCACGCTGCCGCGCTCGGCTGACGCGGACGCTGCGCATTCAAGCTGACTACCAGGCAGCGCGCGTGCGCCCCTTTGATGCACCCGCTCGGGACGCTCGAGGTGGCTGATCAAGGAAGTGTCACTGGATAGCGTGCACAAGGCAGTGTCACTTGCAGGTTGCTTGTGAGCAAGCAAGGCTGGTTGGCGAGCGAGGCAAAGGCGGCGGCGCGGGGCAGCGCGGGCGGGCGGGGCCGTACGCTCTCATACACCCAATACTGGTTGGCGTACTGGATGCCGGAGACCACCGCGATGATGCTGAGCACCACCGCACGCGCGTCAGTCTTCCAGTACTTGACTGCGGCCGCATTGTAGTAGCGCATGCTGTTATACATGTGCTCGTCTGGGTGCTCCAGCGCATAGTCGTACGCTTTCCGCAGCCGCGCGTCTGCCAGCACCTGCGGGCGCACCGAGAGCCTCACGCACCGGTGCTCACCCCCCCTCGCACACGCCGCATCGCAGGCTGTGTGATAGCAAACCAGCACAGGCGGGGCACAGACACGACCGTTAACGCTTCAGAGGCCCTGGCGAAGAACGCAGCAGAGCGCAACAGAGCGCCTACCCAGCAACTGCAGCGTGGCCCTCACCTCGTAAGCCTGGGCCAGCCGCTGGAACTTGGCTTTGGCATCCGGAGACGGATTCTTGTCCTGCATGAGATGTGCCCGACCTTAGACAACAAGATGCGCCACTCACCGAGCGACGAGAGCCACGCCGCTGCAGCTGCCAAGCGGTGCTCAGCTCAGCAGAGGTGGCATACACACTGCGCGTCGGGGGCGCACCGGGTGGACCGCCAGAGACAGCGTACGATACGCGCGTTTCACCTCGCTCGTGTTTGCGGTCTGCTTAACCCTGCCGGGACAGCAGCTGGCTGTCAGCGCACGCTGCAGGCCGCGTGAGCGCAGAGCGCGCATGTTTGCACGTGCCGGCGCAGGAAAGCATATGTTCGGGCGATCACCCCAGCACGTCGTAGCAGTCGTCATCGCCGCAGTATATTGCCGTTGCCTGGCGCGCGCAGGCGAGGACCAAGCCCACCACAATCAGGCGGCACAAGGCCCCGCGCTGCATGGCGGGTCGCCCGCTCGCCAGGTCGCACGACAACGCGAGTTAGCCTGTTGAGTGTGCCACGCTGCTCTCTTTTGCTTCCCACTGCAGCTGCAGCTGCTGCTGCTGCGGCTGCGGCTGACAGACGCGTGATCCGCCTGTGATCTGCTCTTTCGCAGTAGGCAGGCGGTTCTGTGCACCACCACACACTGTCGTTCGTGCGCTTGAGTTGTCCAGGAGAACAGGGACAGGGACCAGGAGGACCCCGCCAACTTGGCAAGACCTAAAAAGGGTACAACACATCCCATCGGCTGCACTGGAGCCACACTGGAGCATCGCTGACGCGGACCACCTGAACGAGGGACGCCGTGATGGGCTTGCGTCGCCATGGAACGTACGTGGTCAAGCGCACGGACCATGTGCCTTCATTGCGACGCTCTGCATTGGAAGCAGGAATGCACGCGGCACACGTGCTGGCGCATGGAGCAGGTCCGGCTGCCCACTCTGCAACAACCGCCTTAGCCGTTCAGGGCGCTGCTCAGCGGCGACGATCCGGACAGCGCCGGGATTGAAAGCCCACATCAGTGCGTACAACATAGTGTTCCAGCGCCACGTCTCCGTCGCACAAACAGACCGCTTGGGTCTGGGCGCGTGCCAGACGTGCGGATCAAGAGTCGGGTCTACTGCTGCATGGGCCCGCTGCAGCCGCGCAGTGTCGCCACATCGCAGTTTGTGCAGACCTGCAGTCTGGGCGGCCATGGCGAGCTGGCAAAGGGCGTGGCTTTCTTCCCTGGTGACCGCGCAGCGGAAGGCTTGCACCCAGTGTTGTGCTCATACATCATCGCCTGCAGCCGTGCTGCAAGGGCACCGCGCAGCTGTCACCAGGGAAGAGGGCCATGCTCGCCCTCGCCGCCCACACTGTAGATCTGCAGGAACTGCGCGTGGCGATTCTGTGCCGCTGCAGCAGTCCTAAGCGGAACTTCACGCGCACGTTTGGCATGCCCAGTCCGGCGATGTGTGCGCCGGATGACGCGAGCTGGAACATGATGTTGTACGTGCCGATCAGGACTTTGAACCTGGCGCTGTCCGGGTCGTTGCGCTGAGCAGCGCCCTGAGAGGTTGCGGCGCTCCTTGCGGAGCGGGCGCTTGGCCTTAGCCACTTTACAATATATATGTTTGTTGCTCTCGGCTCGTTAGCAACCACACCATTTGCTTAGGCACAACGGGCCCTGCAGTGACTGCATGTCTTAACAGTTCCCAGCTGTTGCCAAGCAGTTCCAGGTTCGAGCAGGAGGATAGTTCATTGAGCACTAATGCACTAGGAGCGCCAACAAACATTGGCGAGTACGCGACACACTGACAGTGCTCCCAGACAGGACCCACAAATGCTTTCACATGCCCCCTAGCGCTGGACCCGAGCCCATGTCTCCTTGCCGCGCCCAGGGCCGCTCACATGAAGTCGTCCTCCAGCTCGCTAACCGACTTGTATTTCTGCTTGAGCTGCTCCCGCGTCATCATGTTGTCGTCCTGTTGCACGGACATCACAGCACACATCACCATCGCCCTGGCAGCCTGTCTGCGTGGTACACGACAGTACCGCCACATGGAGATATAACCTCCCACCCTATGCACAAATTGGCTTTGCAAAGGTATCCGCGATGAGCTGGTGCGCCAGACACGCGCGACCCGTTACGGACGCGCCTGCATGAGGTGGGAGTAGGAGCGCAGCTCCCGCTCTTGCTGCGCGGTCTCGCGGGCGGTCTTCTCCGCCCTCCGCTGCGTCTGCACCTCGGCCTTCCTGACGGCGCGCACCTACAGACCGCCGCGAGCGCAAACTAACTAAAAACTTATGACCAGCACAGGTCATATTGTGAGCTTTGCAGACAGGCGCATGCAGGACATCGGAGATGCAGCTGCATGGCAGAGCCGCGCAACCAAGCCTGCCGGTGCATGCAGGCAAGGCCTTGCCTGCCACCCGTGAGCATCCATCAATAGCACAACAACCTTTGTTGGTGCGCGCTTTTCAAATAAGGCAACGTTGGTGCACATACCTATGGCTCAAGCAGCCCTTCTATTGCACTGTATATTGCATTGTATAAGACAAGCAAAGAGGCATCAGTTGCAGCTCGAGCGCTCCACGCAGCAACACACTCTCACGGCCTCGACATCTTCTGGCAGCATTGACTATGGACTCAGCTGGCGGCCAGTAGCATGCCTGTGCATGCTAGCCTGCCCAGTGCTGTACAAGCAAGAGCTCAGGGCCCAGGTCCTCGTGCACGGCGTGGCGTGTCGCGGGCCGCGCCTCCCGCTCGTACGCTCCCCGCTCGCTGGCCAGATCGGGGAAGGCCTCGCGCTTGGTGCGGTTGAGCCGGTTCACCGCGTCGTTGGACTTCTTGGCCACCGCCACCTTCCGGACCTGCTTCTGGTCCTTGAAGCCGACCTGCGCGGCGGCCCTGCGTCACCAGTGAACTGCCAACCACACGGGCCGCGGTGACTGCGGACCTTTTGGCTGTGCTTCCACCTCGCAGGAAGGCGCGTCGCGTCCCTGCTGCCGCGGGGCGGTGCGCCAGCCGCGTCGCGGTGTCGGGCACAGGGCGCTGCCGGGGCGCGCCTGGCCGACCTCCATCGAGGCAGTCTTCCTCAGGTTGGCCCACGGCGTGTACACGACGTCCACGGTGCTCAGCTTGCAGCCCTGGATGGAGTTGGCCTTGACCAGCTGCGCGCAGTCCTCCAGCGTCTCCGCGGGGATGTCGTCCAGCGTGCTGTCTTTCGGGAGCCTGAGGTAGACGTGCGCCGACGAGAGGTCGTCCACGTGGAACCTGTGGCGCGGCGGCTGCGCTCGGCGCGTGCCTGCCGGCCTCCGGCGGCAGAGCCGGAGCGGAGTGCGCGCACCAGACGTCCAGCGGCAGGCCGTATTTGATCAGGTCCTCGTTCTCGTGCTTGTCGCGCCCCATAAATATCAGAAAGTCCTCCTTGCCGGGGCCGTAGCGCAGCGGCTCAAAGTACAGCACCATGCTGCCGGACGCAGCGGCGGCGCGTCAGGCAGCACTCTCACCGGCACGGCCGCCTGTCTGACGTATCGCGCTGCCCGGCTTGCATCACAGCTTGCACGCAGTGGGCCCAGAGAAGCAGCTTTTCCTGTCGTACCGTATTTGAGACGGCAGCTCAACCACCGTATCACCTGTTTACAGGAACAGGCTAACTTGGTTTGCTTTTGCGTTCACTTGCTGGGCGCCTCCTCCAGGTGGGAGGGCCTGCATCCACGCACACCCGCTGGGATCACCCGGGCCGCAGCAGATCACTATGCAGATCAGGGCGATCGTGCGCGCGGCGGTGCTGCTTGCAGCGCTCGCCAGCGCCGCCGCTCTGTACAGCAGCGGCGGGCCCGTTGTGATCCTCTCCAAGAAGAACTTCAGGGCAGAGGTGCTGGACAGCAGCCTGCCCGCCCTGGTCGAGTTCTACGCGCCCTGGTGTGCGCCCCGCTGTGTCCCCACTGGCAGGCAAGGCGCCTGGGTGCACAGCCGAGCGTCCGCTGTGGGCAGTGAGAAGTGAGGTCCGCAGTGAGCAGGCAGCATAATCAGTGCGGTCTTGCAGGTGCGGGCACTGCAAGGCGCTC
>JAABUY010002053.1_pt1 | contig 24970 bp, 10 predicted proteins | sample 5560271 | NCBI WGS metagenome assembly JAABUY01 (sample SAMN10711886, study PRJNA513374) | rock metagenome | isolation source: Antarctica rocks | place: Antarctica: Victoria Land, University Valley | reverse complement strand
TGCGCGACGCCACCGTGGCACCTTGCTCTGCGACAACCACAGCTCAACCGGTGACTCTATTAGCTCTGAAAGGCAAGCCTTTCAGGTTCCCAGCCTGCACCGCGTGGAGGAAGAGTCTTCGCAGGCCGCTTAAATTGAGTAAAAAATTAATTAATATAAGATTTTATTTTAAAATATCTACAATATAAATGAATTTTTTTTATTAATGTTTTGCAAAAGATTTACAGAATATACAGCATTAAAGAGCTTAAATAAAATTTATTAAAGAATGTAAATTAAAATAATAATAAAGAATAAATTACTTTAATTAAGACAATCTGTATAAATAATATTTCTTTTTTTTTATTATTATTTATTAAGCTAATTTTAAAAATCTTTAAAATATATAACTTAATAATTTTAATTTAAAAAAGCAGTTCTATTTCTTTACTTTGTTTTTTACAAATTAAATCAATAAAAATTTAAATTTTTTTTAATTTATTTATGTATTTAAGAGTTCTATCAGAAATAAAGTCTAATTTAAAAATGTTTATTAATTTTTATTAATTAATCAGTATAACAGTCATATTAATATGAAGTTTTTAAACTAATATTATAATAATAAAATATTAATAAAAATCTTTTTTTCTTATTTTACACATTGACTGCAATCTCTGAATATTAATCTTTTCAGTTTTTTAGCTTTTTATTATTTACAGAAATTGAATATTTAAATTTTTAAGACTGAAAATTTATTAAATATAATTAAAAAAGTCTTTTTTAATTTATTTTAATCTGCTTTTTAACAGACATTTATTGAAGATCACATTTTAAGTAAATAATAAAAAATAAAGTTACAGTCTTTCAATTTAGCATTAATATTAAATTAAATTAAATTTAATAAGAAATTCTTTTTAAGTATTATTAAATTTTTAATTATATTTAATTTTAATTAAAAGCAGATTCAGTTCTTAGTAAGAGATACAATGTAAAAAGAAGTAAAAAAAAAGATTAAAAAGCTTAAAAAGATAATGAATTCTTTGTATATTAAGAATTTGATATTAAAAGTGAAGATGATGAATTTACAGATTATGATGAATATTAAAAAGATTAAAAGAAAATGTAATAAAAACTTAATGAATAAATTTAATTAAAAAAATAAAATAAAGATTATATTTTTCAGCTTTAGCAAAATTGAGACAGCTTGACAGCATTTATAAGAAGAATAATAGAAAAAAGATAATATAGAGATTTAAAAAAAGAAGAAGAAGTGTTGAAAACAATTAGATTAAGTGTAAAGTTAAGTTAAGTTAAAAAAAAGTGCACTTAACTTGAACTTACACTAAAGTTTAAGTCAGATTAAGTTAAGTTTATATATAGATTAACTTTATCTACAATCTGTGCAAATACTTACATGCAGATAAGATTAATCATAATGAGTTACACTGATCTCAATTCTATGTTTTATTGAGTTAATATGTAGCATAAGTTTACTGTATAAATTTAGACAACATTATGATTATATTATAGTTATATTTTTAATGTATATTTATAATGAATCAAGAACAAGTGTAATTCTATCATAATAAGTTAAGCTACATGCATTGTAGTTTATAGACTACAACTGTAATACTATCTTTAAAGATTTGAGAAGAATTTAAACAATGTTAATTTATAATAGAAGTAATGAATTAACTTTATATTCTTTGTTTAAATAGTTATGCATTTTATGTGAATTGCACACAAATTAATGTCTAAATATCTATTAATAGTTGATCTTAACATCAATATGTAAAGTATTATTCTTAAAATATTCTATTAAGAATGTTTCTGTAGCCTTTTGTACAGTCTGAATAGCAGAGCTTTATTAGTGAGTAAATATATTTAATTTATGAAAATAAGATTTAAATAAGATATTCTGTACAATCTTTTTAATCAGTTACTGAAATAGTAATTTAAGAATTAAAAACTTTACACTTTTTTAATAGTGTCTGATCTTTCTGAGTGTGATTACTATAGATACATTAAAAAGTACTGTTAAAAAATAAACAAAATATATATATACTGTCAGTCTTGAATCTCTGCTTCTTTAATAATTATAATATAATCTTAGTTGTTGTTCTCTTCTTTAACTTTATAGCTACTTAATCTTCTTCTTTAACTGTATTTCTCACTTTATTGTAGTTTGCTGTTCTGCTTAACTTTATTATCTTTAAGATTCATTTTGTTCTGATTATATTATCTAGAACTGTTAAAATTATTCATTAGAAATGAGATAGATGACTTTGACTTAACAGATGATTTGATAATGATTGTAATTTCATAAAGATAAGATTTATTATAAAAATATAATGAAGATGCTTCTGTTTTAATTAAACTGTTAGAATGATGCATTAAAGACAAAGAGCTAAATATATTTGATGTTGCTGATGACTCTGTGAATATAATGTCTGAAATAAAGACTTTTAATAGATGTAAATGTTTTGTTTTGATGTAAAATGTATTATTTTAATTTAAAATTATCAATGTAGTGTTACTGAAGCTATGTTGTTGCTGTAGTGTTATTGAGAAATTCATTGAGTAAATAAAATAAACTTAAAAGCTCAGCTTATTTTTTTTTATATAATTATTTAACTCTGAACATCTTATCTTCATCAGCATCATTAAGAATATAAGTTTTAACATTTATATCTTTTCTTTAACTGATACATGTATTGAAATTATCTAATAGAAATAATATATATCATAATATTTTCTGAAACTTCAAAATGCTATGTCATGTCTTTATTAACATCATTGTCTTCAAAGAAGTGTTGCAAGAATGATGATAAGATATATTTTAATATCTGTTTTTAATGTATTAATAACATTTAATGTGTAAAAAGACTCTGTCATGAATGCTGTTGTTAATATGCTTGCAAAATATTATAAGAACTTTAAAATAAGTTAGAATATCTATATCTATCATATTAATAATATTTAAAATATAAAAAGACATCATTCTGCATATTATGCTATTTAAGACTATTATTAAGAATATTTCTTTATCTATTGAGTCTGATAATGTTGACATTAATGTAAGTTTTAATACTTATTTTTAATGCATTAATAACATTAAGCATATAAAAGTCTGAAATTAAAGTTTGTATCTTATAATGATGACTGACAGAAATGTATAAAGTTAAATTATTAAGAAAAGTTAAATGACATATTAAAGATGAAAGTGACAGTCTATGTAAAAAGAAGAATAAATATTCTTAATATCTTTATATTGCTGCAGAACAAAAATATTGAAGTGAGCTGTGTCTTAATGCTTGTCTTCTTAATTAAGTGAATAATTATAATAAATTAACACATCATTATATCTTAAGTAAGCTTAAACTGACATCAGTGTGAGTTAAAGCTGATGTAGAGATAAGAAAGCAGATAAAGAAGAATTTAATAAAGAATATCATAAAGAATTAATATTATACTTAGTAAAATAATATATTTATGAGCTCTATAAGTCTAATACTGCTAACAGACATTAGTGAAGTGACTGAAGTTAGAGATTAACTGAGAGAGATAGAAGATTGTGAAAAGATAAAAGAAGTAAAAGATATAAATGAAGATTAAAGATCTTGTAATTGCAAAGAGAAATAAGAAGAGAGTGAAGTCTTTAATGAAGAAAAAGATTATTGAAGAAGTAAATATTATATATATATGTTAAAAAAATCTGTTAAAACTTACTCATTATATGATAGATTTACTTAACAATTGAAGAGACAGCAGAGTGAAACATTAATTTTATAATTTAGTATTAAGAATAAATAAGTTATCTAAGAAAAAGACACAGTCTTTAAATAGCTGATGATCTTAAGTCAGAAATGTATATAAGACACTTTTAACAGTAAATGATGAACTTTAATAATATTATAAATATGATAATGAAGTAAGTGTTTTAACAGTTCATTTTAATGTACATTTACTTATCATTAATAGCTACACAATTTCAGATTTAAAAGAACATATCTTGAAGCTTAAATTCTTCAGTGTAATTAAAGATCTTAAGATCTTAAAGAAAATATGTATTTTTCTCTTTAATGATGAGAGTTCTGTCATGACACTAAGCACAGAGAGTGATGATGAATTTTAAATTATAAAGTTAAATTTAAATGAATATAAATATTTTAATGAATTCATAATTAAAGTAAAAGAATTTTAACAGTTATTTTTAACATATTAATGATTATTATAGATGATTAAGCTTAAGAAATTTGTCATTGTTATTTCATTAAAAGAGAGTTTATGTGTGAAGGAAGATGCTGATGAAGAAGAGAAAGATGTGATTAAAGATGTTGATGAGAAAGAAGTTGTAAAGAAGAATTTTAATGAGAAGAAAGTTATGATTAAAGAGAATGTTATGATTGAAGAGATGACTGAGAAAGAAGTTATGAAAAATGATGTTATTAAAGAGAAAGTTGCAGTTAAAGATGTTGCTGAGAACAAAACTAAGAAGAAAGATGTTAATGAGAAGAATGTTGCAGTTAGTAAGACAGTAATGAAAATAAAAGAATTTTAACAGATAATTTTAACATATTTATGTTAATCATAAACTTCTAAAGATGTAGAAAATAATCTGAGAGAAATCTCTGAAGAATTAAATTCTATGATATGATTTTTATTGTTAAATATATAACTTATGATAGCTGTAACTAAAAGTATAATGCTCACTTTTGACAGATTATGAGTCTAAGTTAATATAATGATATTGAATATGTGTTGACTGTCTTACTTATATAAGCTTAAGATTATAAGTTTAAATTATGTTGTGTATGCATTCTTTTTGCTTATAAGAAGCTGAGTAAGCAACATATGAGTGTGCTGACTGATCATGAGTTAAAGAGAGTGTTAAATATATAACTTACAATAGCTATGACTAAAAGTGTGATGCTTACTTTTGATATTTATTAACATTACATACATTATGATTCAAGAAACAGATTGTTGATGAGGTAAAACTTATAGAAATAATTATATTGTCTTAAGTAAGAGCTAAAAGACTCTAAAATAGTTGAAAGAGAAAAGCTGTCATGATATTACTATGCACTCATATTGAATTATAGCTGAATTTCTTACACAATAATTAATAAGTAAAGTACTATATAGACAGCTTTCACATACAAATCTTTTAAGTTTCTTAATTGTTAATCTTCATCAATATAAGACTTTAACATTGAAACTTCATCAAATAGCTGTCATAATATAACATTTTACATTGTTACATATCTTACTCATCAGTCTCTTATAGATAAGAGACTTGTAAATTTACAATTTTAACAACTTTATCTTTTTAAAGAATGACAATTCATTACATTGTAATATGCAGATTAAAAGTTAACAAAATAAAATAAAGTCATTCTCTGACTATACTGAGACTTAAGTAATCTCTGAAGAATGAGAATCTGCAGAGATTTAAATTGTTATTTAAATTACAGAAAAGAAGAATCAATATTTAGATAAATAGATCTGTTTAACTGAAATTAGACAGATTAATGAAAAGAAAAGATAACAATTCATAAAAATTAATTGTGAATCATAAATATTTAATATATATAATGAGATCAACAAACTTCTGAGAAATAAAGATTCTTAAGTCTTATCTAAGAGAAAACTGCATACAGAATCTTCTTATACTTTTATTAATTCTTTAAATTTAATAAAACAATATGCAGCTAAAGTCTTGTATGCACTTTTAACAAAGTAGACTCAACAACTAAAGAACTTATTTATATATAATGAGAAGTTTATCTATAAATATACTGAGTTTATACATAGTGCTGTAATGACATTTCACTTAATTTTTAAAAACTTCTTTAATAATCATAATAAAATTCTCTTTGTTATGCAGTTCTTAGCAGAAGAACCTTAAGATGCATGATTTCATTACATTAATGAGAATAAACTTCTAAATAATAAGTTATAAATATTCTTTTCAGAGTTTCTGCTCAATCTCATTGAAAACTCAGTGAATTGTGAGTTTAGTACAGTACAGAAATACTTAAAAGTTATGCAGAAATTTATTTAATTAATTTAAACTTTTATGACATATCTCAATATATTAAAAGATCAGCTTTCAAGCTATACAGAGAAATAAAGAATAAGTTATTTTTTTATGAAACTTTAATTAAAAATTTAAGTAACTTTAATTAATTATTAAGATTTCTTAAAGACAAAAAAAAGTCTAATAGCTCTGACTGCTAAATTAAAGATTAATTAATAATTTATAAATAATTATACAGTTTAAAGTTACATCATTAAAAAAATTTATAAGCACTATTTACATTCTTTTATTTAAATAACAAAGCTGCAGCAGAACAATCATCTTAATTTTGAGATTACAAAATTAAATTATTATAACAATGTAGACAAACTTCATTTTGAAACTGATGTTAAAAAGAATAACTACTATAATTGTAAAAGATTAAGTCATTTTACAAAGAACTGCAGAAGTTCTTTGAAAAATCTTAATTACATTAAGATTAATGTAGTCAAAACAAAAAAAGAAAGAGTTTTATTGATTATACTTTAGCAACAAAAATTAAATTAAAGATCATAAAGAAATTTAGCATTATAAAGAAAAATTAAAATTAAAGTAAATTTAATTGAGTCTCTATCAGTGTACTATTGAACACTGCAGCAGAAATTAATATGATGTCTTAATAATATGTTGTTACTTATTAACTGACACAAATTGATGCAGAACTCTCAAGATCAGAGTTTTTGAAAAGACAATATATTTATTGCTATAATGTATATTTAATGAAGCATAAACTCATCAACAGTTAAGAATAAGAGCAAACTAAAGAGCAGTTATTTTATATTTTAAATAAAAATAAATTTAAATTCATCTTTAATCTTTTAGATCTGAAACAGCAACACATTCATATTGATTGTGACTTATATACATAACATTATAAGATAAAACAAATGTCTTTAATTATTGATGAGTCTGAAATGTTTATTAATAACATTTAAAATTAACTTACTATTTATGCATTGTTAATAATGTCTAAGTCAGACTCATTGACAATTACTGTATATGTTGTTGATGAAATGTTAACATTATCTTAACAATATAACAAATATATAAATGTGTTCTCTGAAGAGAATGTTGACAAATTATCATCTTATTAAGATTATGATCATATCATAAAGACAGAGAGACATAAATCATTTTATAATTTACTTTATAATTTGTTAAAAACAGAGCTATAAGTGCTTAAAGAATATTTAAACAACATTTTAACAAAGAAATAAATATAATATTCTGTTAACTTTGCAGAAGTATCAGTTCTGTTTATTTTAAAAAATGAAGAGAATTTACATCTATGTGTTGACTACAGAGATCTTAACAAAATTATAATTAAGAATTGTCATTCTCTGCTGCTGATTAGTGAGACACTTAATCATTTAAGTAAAGTCAAGATGTTCATTAAACTAGATCTTAAGAATGCTTATCACTACATTAGAATTAAGAAAGACAATAAATAAAAGACTGTATTTTACATATATTATAGTCATTTTAAGTACATAATTATGTTATTCAGACTGATTAATATCTCAATAACTTTTTAAGTCTATATTAATTAAGCATTGACTGAGCTAGTCAATGTCTTTTATATAATATATTTAAATAATATCTTGATCTATTTCAGTTCTTTAGAAGAACATCAAAGTTATATAAAACAAATTTTAAAGTGACTTTAATGATTTAAACTGTATGCAAATCTAAAGAAGTGCACTTTTTATATTATGTAAATGAAATTTCTTAAGTTCATCATCTTCACTACTGATGTTTTGATGAATCAACAATGAGTTAAAATCATAAAGAAATGATCAATATCTAGAAGTTACTGTGAGATATAAATATTTCTAGAATTTGCAAACTTTTATCATCACTTTATACAGAAATATTTTAAGATCACTGCTTCTTTAACTGATTTGTTAAAAGACAGCAAGAATGACAAGAAGATAAATGCATTTAAGTAATTATAAATGATAATGTAAGCATTTTACAAACTTCATAACGTCTTTATACAGACATTTATTTTAATGCACTTTAACTCAGAGTTAAGAGCTCAGATTGAAACTGATGTTTTAATAATTAAGTTAATAAATATTTATTTACAGCTTTAGACAGATACTCAATGACATTTTATTGTCTTTTAATTAAGAAAGTTAAACTCAATTAAAATACACTATGAAATTCATAATTAAGAATTGTTGACAATTATGAAGACATTTAAATACTAACAATACTATCTTAAGAGTAGTCATTATCTCATTAAGATATTTATGAATCATAATAATCTACAAGAATTTATGAATATAAAATTATTAAATAAAAGATAAGCATACTGAGTTATGAAGTTAGCTGCTTATAATTTTATAATTATACATTAATTAGAAAAAACAAATCTCATTAATGTACTGTTGAGATGCTCTGACTACAAAGTCAAAAAGAACATAAATAGATTGCTATTAACATTGCAATGAAAGTTAATTACATTATTTTAAGAATTAAAATTAAGCATTATTACTTTAATTAATCAAATCAATGCTTAAAGCTTAGATCTGCAAACTATGCTGATCATTTTATTAAAAGAATATTGATTAAGCACTTAGACTGAAGACTATGATTATTAAGAATAAATTAATAAGAAATTTAGAAAGTCTTTATTTAAAAATGAATTAAAGAACAATGATTATACATCTAATTTATCTATATTCAACATAGCAGAAGAACTGCTTAACTTTATTGCTGAAATTACTGATTGTAAACAGTTCATTTTATATACATTGATTCAGAAAGTGACTGACAGCAAAATGATATATAATAAAAATTAATCATTCTTTCTTGAACTTGTTTATCTCTTGTAGAACACTGATGTTTTAACAGTAAAGATACAATAAGATTTAAAATTACAAAGTAACTGTAGTCATTAAGACATTAGTGATAGTCTGTAAATGTTTAATTTTACTGAACTACTTTATTATAAGAGCAAAGATATACATATTATTTAATGAAGTCATTAAGAATGAGCTCATAAAGCTGCATCATGATGATGTTTTAACAAGACATTATAAAGTAAACAGAACAATCAATCTACTGTTTAGAAAGTATTATTGAGTTAATATGATGAATAATGTTTAAGAATATGTTGCTTTATATGCTGTATGCTTAAGAATTTAAGTATTAAGACACTGTTTATATAATGAATTACAGTTGTTGTTATTATCTACTTAATTATAAAAGAAAATAACAATGAACATAATCACTGACTTGCTGTCTAGCAGATAAGAAGCTAATGTTTATGACTTCATATTAATAATTATAAATTATCTCATAAAGATAACTCAATATATCTTTGTCATTAAAAAACTCACTGCAATCAAGTTAGCTGACATATATATTGAATAGATTATATGTTGCTATAAAGAACTCAGAAATATTGTTTCAGACTAAGAATCAATCTTTATCAATACATATTGATTTGAATTCTGTTATCAACTTTAAATAAAATGAAGATTAAGCACTGTCTTTTATTTACAAATTAATGATTAAATTAAAAGACAGAATTAAATTCTAGAACATTATCTACATTATTATTGTTGTAAAGAATAAGATGACTGAGTGTTCTTTCTGTTAATGACAGAGTTTATGTATGCAAACAGAAAACATATAACAATTAATTGAACATCATTTAAGATATTAATGAGTTATTACTTAAGAATTGCTCAACACATTGAGAACAACATTTATGAAGAGAAGATGTTAACAGTAAAAGATTGAGTGCAGTAAATGAAAAAAATCTGTATTACAATAATAAAGTGATGATAAGCTGCTGTAAAAGCACAAATTAAGTACTTTGACAAAAATTATATTCAAAAAAGCTACAATATTGATGATCTTATGTTATTGTTCATTAAGAACTTGAAGCAACACAGATTAAGTAAGAAACTGTTGTATAAATTTATTAAGTCTTTTTAAATTGTTAATCTTATTAATAAATAAGCATACTGACTGACTCTGTCTGCTTATTATAGAATTCATAATGTATTTTATGTCTTATATTTAAAGTTTCATAAATGCTGTCTAAACAATAATTCTTTATTAAAACTGTTTTTCTCAGATCTCATAAATGATGAGAAAGAATACAAAATTAAAGAGATTTTAAATAAGAAATAAAGAAAAGAACAGTTACAATATAAAGTTAAGTGAATAAAGTATTTGACAGAATATAATGAGTGATTTTAAGTAAAGAATATGAAGAATGTGAAAGTGTTGTGATAAGAATATAATGCAAGAACAGAGAAGAAGCATAAGTGTAAATGAAGCTTAAGAAATTAAAAATTTCTATTGAAAATATTTTACATAGTATCATTTAGAAGAAATGAAGTCAAAATACAATTAATACATCAGCAAAATGCTATTAAATCATGCTGTTATCTTTGCATCTGCATCACTATCAGAAGCAGAAGATAAAAACAGTGACTATTTATTGATGTTATAATGACTGTTAAAGTAATTAAGCTGCAGCATTGAGTTATAAGAGCTTTCTGAGATGTTGTTATTTAATTAAAGAGAAAGAAGTTTATACTTGAAGTGAAATAAGCAATATGATGATGACAATAAAGTATAAGAAAATTAAAAAAACAAATTATAAAGTGAAAGATATTTAACATAAATATCTGCATTACAGTGACTGCTTACTGCTCTTAAATTATGAGCAGCAACAGATTGTGAATCTTTATAGACTTGTAATGACTGCTGTAATGTCTCATAACATAAGTGATGTAGACAGTGACATATTTAATAAATGATGTCTATATATTATTAAGATGACACTGAAGTTAAGATTGACAGACATTATTAACTGTTATGATGACAATATAATTAATAAATATGTATAAGTTGTTAACTCAGCAATTAAAGAATGCAGAGATCTATTATTATTAATGCATCACAAGATGACAAGAAACTTTCTATTAAACTGAGTTGCACAGCTTTTAAAGTGTTTTGCAATAATTGCAATTCTGATTCTTAACAATGTTGCATTGACTGATGTTGTTGCTTATATATTTTAAATAACAAAGACAATAAAGAAAATTTAACTTATTGCTGATATAATGATTACAATGCAATATTGAGGTGATGTCAGTGTGAATGAACAAAAAGATAGAGAAATTATTAAAAATATAATGTTATGAAATGATGATATCTCTGAAGACTGAGATAAAAACAGAATTGAGACACAATGTGTGTGATGATGCTATTGTAAAAGAGAAATGTTGCATATAATGTAAAGCAGAAAGATGTTTACTGATTGTAGTCTTAAATTTAACATTCTTTTAAGTGATAAATTTCTTATAAACTAATTATATCTTGAGAATGATGTTCTGTGATGTCAACAGCACAGTAACAGTCATTAAGCAAGCATTTTTAATTAAATTTATTAACAATGACTCATCTATAGCTTGAGAAAGTGAGAGCAGAATGTGAAAAGACAGCATTTTATTGTTAAAAAGATTAAATAAATACAATTATATCTATATACAGTGACAAGATCTTTGCTGCTGTCTTTTCTGCACAACAACACTATTTAAAGTATGTATCTCATCATTATTGTGCAAGCATTTTGTCAATAAGTTCATCTTAAAATACTTATATTTCTTATACTCAATATTCTTCTTCATCATGTTCTGTTTCTGTGTTCTGTTTCAGTGAAGCAAGTGTATCAACAGTGTTACTTATAATACTCATTATGTTCTTAACTGACTTAGCTCTTACAGACTTGATCTTCAGAACTGACTCTGATAAGTTTATTTATTTATTAATATTTAAAATTATGTTGATGAATAGTGTCTGTGTCATGATATCACTATGCACTCATACTGAACCATAGTCAAACCCCTTACACAACAATTGATAAGCAAAGTACTATATAGACAGTCTTTACATACAAATCTTTTAAGTTTCTTAATTGTTAATCTTTATCAATACAAGACTTTAACATCAAAACTTCATTAAATAGCTGTCATAATGTAGTGTCTCACATTGTTACATATCTTACTCATCAGTCTCTTATAGATAAAAGATTTGTAAATTCACAATTTTAACAACTCTATCTTTTTAAAGAATGACAATTCATTACATTGTAATATGCAGACTAAAAGTCAGCAAAATGAGACAAAGTCATTTTCTGATTGTATTGAGACTTAAATAATTCTTAAAGAATGAGAATCTGCAGAGATTTAGACTACTATTTAAATTATAAAGAAAAAGAATTAATATTTAAATGAACAGATCTGTCTGACTGAAATTAGACAGATTAATAATGAGAAAAGATGATGATTTATAGAAATTAATTGTGAACTGTAAGCATTTAACATGCATAATGAGATCAACAAACTTTTAAAAAATGAAGATTCTTAAGTCTTATCTGAGAAAGAACTGCATACAGAATCTTTTTATGCTTTTATTAGCTTTTTAAGTTTAATAAAGTAATATATATTCAAAGTTATGTATGCACTTTCAGCAAAACAGATGCAATGATTGAAGAACTTATTTATATATAATGAAAAGTTCATTTATAAACATATTAAATTTATATACAACACTGTAACAACATTTCACTTAATCTTTAAAAACTTCTTCAATAATTACAATAAAATTCTCTTTGTTATGCAGTTCTTAGCAGAAGAATCTTAAGATGCATAATTTTGTTACATTAATGAAAGCAAACTTCTAAATAATAAGTTATAAATATTTTTTTTAAAGTTTCTGCTTAATCTTGTTGAGAACTCAGTGAACTGTAAGCTTAACACAGTACAGAAATATTCAGAAGTCATGTAGAAATTTATTTAATTAAGTTAAGCTTTTACAACATATTTTAACATGTTAAAGAATCAGCTCTCAAGCTATATAAAGAAACAAAGAATAAGTTATTTCTTTATAAAACTCTGATTAAAGATTTAAATAACTTTAACTAATTATTAAGATTTCTTAAAAATAAGAAAAAGTTTAATAGCTTTAACTGCTAAACTAGAGATTAATCAGTGATCTGTAGATAATTATACAGTTTAGAGTCACATCATTAAGAAAATTTATAAGTACTGTTTACATTCTTTTATTTAAGTGACAAAGTCACAGCAGAACAATTGTCTCAATTCTGAGACTATAAAATTAAGTCATCATAACAATGTAGATAAACTCTGTTTTGAGACTGATGTTAAGAAGAATGACTACTATAATTATGAAAGATCAGATCATTTTGTAAAGAACTGCAGAAGTTTCTTAAAAAAATCTTAATCACATTAAGATTAATGTAGTTGAGGCAAAAAAAGACAGAGCCTCATTGATTACACTTTAGTGATGAAAATTAGATTAGAGATTATAAAGAAATTTAACATTATAAAAAAAAATTAAGTCTAAATTGAATTCAGTTAAGTCTCTATCAGTGTACTGTTGAACACTGCAGCAGAGATTAATGTAATGTTTTAGTAATATGTTGTTGCTCATTAACTGACACAAATTGATGCAGAACTTCTGAGATCAGAGCTTCTGAAAAGACAATATGTTTACTGTTATAATACATATTTAATGAAGTATAGACTCATTAACAGTTAAGAACAAAAGTAAACTGAAGAGTAGTTATTTTATATCTTAAATAAGAATGAATCTGAACTCATCTTTGATCTTTTAGATCTGAAATAACAATGTATTTATATTGATTGTGACTTATACACATAACATTATAAGATAAAATAAATGCTTCTGATTATTGATGAGTCTGAAGCATTTATCAACAACATTTAAAATCAATCTGCTGTTTACACATTGTTGATGATGTCTAAGTCAGAATCATCAACAACTGTTATACATGTTGTTGATAAAACATCAACACTATCTTAACAATACAACAAATACATAAATATGTTCTCTGAAGAGAATGCTGACAAATTATTATCTTATTAAGATCATGATCATGTCATAAAGATAGAGAAACATAAATTACTTTATAATTCACTTTACAATCTGTTAAAAACAGAGCTATAAGTGCTTAAAGAATATTTAAACAACATTTTAATGAAGAAATAAATATAACATTCTGTCAGCTCTGCAGAAGTATCAGTTCTGTTTATTTTAAAAAATGAAGAGAACTTACATTTATATATTGATTATAAAGATCTTAATAAGATTACTATCAAGAACTGTCATTCTCTGTTACTGATTAGTGAGATACTTAATTGTTTAAGTGAAGTTAAGATGTTCATTAAACTAGATCTTAAGAATGCTTATTATCACATTAAGATTAAGAAAGACAATGAGTAAAAGACTGCATTTTATACATGTTATAGTCATTTTAAATACATAATCATGTCATTCAGACTGATTAATGCCTCAATAACTTTTTAAATCTATATTAATTAAGCATTGACTGAGCTAGTCAATGTCTTTTATATAATATATTTAAATAATATCTTGATCTATTTCAGTTCTTTAGAAGAACATCAGAGTCATGTGAAATAAATTCTGAAGTGACTTTGACAGTTTAAATTGTATACAAATCTAAAGAAATGTACTTTTCATACTATATAAATGAAATTTCTTAAGTTCATTATCTTTACTACTGATGTTTTAATGAATCAATGATGAGTCAAAATCATAAAGAAATGATCAGTATCTAGAAGTTACTGTGAAATACAAATATTTCTGTTAAAAGGTGGCACCACACTAATAGCACAGCTATTGTGAGTTATATATCTAACACTCCTTCTAACCTGCGATCGGCCCGCAACCGACCTGCAGGTGTAAAGGGTGCACACAGACAGCAGTTTGAACTTGTGATCTTTTAAACTTACTCTCTCACCATGGACTTGAACCACTGGCAGAGGTGGTCTAGGCACCACTTTACACAAGTTATCACACACTAACCCGGGCTCATAACCTGTTAAAAGGTGGCACCACACTAATAGCACAGCTATCATGAGTTATATATCTAACAATTTCTAGAGTTTGCAAACTTTTATTATTACTTTATACAGAAATATTTTAAGATCACTGTTTCTTTAACTGATCTGTTAAAAGACAGCAAGAACAGCAAGAAGATAGATGTCTTTAAGTAATCATAAATGATAGTGTAAGTATTTTATAAGCTTTACAATGTCTTTATATAGATGTCTATTTTAATGCACTTTAACTCAGAGCTAAGAGCTTAAATTGAAACTGATGTCTTAATAGTTAAGTTAATGAATATTTACTTACAGCTTTAGACAGGTGCTCAATGACATTCTGTTATTTTCTGATTAAGAAAGTTAAACTTAACTGAAATACACTATGAAACTTATGATTAAGAATTGTTGACAATCATAAAGATATTTAAATACTGATGACATTATCTTGAGAGTAGTCATTATCTCATTAAGATATTCATGAATCACAATAATCTACAAGAATTTATAAATGTGAAATCATTAAATAGAAGACAAGCACATTAAGTTATAAGGCTAGCTGCTTATGATTTTATAATTACACATTGATCAGAGAAAACAAATCTTACTAATGTATTATTGAGATGCTCTGACTACAAAGTCAAAAAAAATATAAATAGATTGCTGTCAACATTGCAATGAAAGCTGATCACATTATTTCAAGAATTAAAATTAAGCATTACTGCTCTAGTTAATTAAATTAATGCTTAAAGCTTAAATCTGCAAATTACATTAATCATTTTATTAAAAGAATATTGATTAAACACTCAGACTGAAGATCATGACTGTTAAGAACAAGTTAATAGAAGATTTAGAGAGTTTTTATTTAAGAATGAATTAAAGAATGATAATTATACATTTAATTTATCTATATACAACATAGCAGAAGAGCTGCTTAACTTTATTGCTAAAATTATTGATTGTAAACAGTTCATTTCATGTATATTGATTCAGAAAGTGACTGATGATGAAACAGTACATAATAAAAGATAATCATTCTTTTTTAAATTTATTTATTTCTTGCAGAACACTGATGTTCTAACAGCAAAGATGTGACAAGACTTGAAATTACAGAGTAACTGTAGCTGTCAAGACACTGATGACAGTTTGTAAATGTTTAATTTCACTGAACTACTTCATCATAAGAATAAAATATATATATTATTTGACAAAGTTGTCAAGAATGAGCTTATAAAGCTGCATCATGACAATGTTTTAACAGAACATTATAAAGTAGACAGAATAATTAATTTATTGTTTAGAAAGTATTACTGAGTCAATATAACAAATGATGTTTAAGAATATGTCACTTTATGTACTGTATGTCTAAGAATTTAAGTATTAAGACATTATTCATATGACAAATTACAGTTGTTGTCACTATCTACTCAATCATAAGAGAAGATAACAATGAATATAATCATTAACTTGCTGTCTAGCAGATAAGAAGCTAATGTTTATGACTTTATACTGATAATTGTAAATTGTCTTATAAAGATGACTCAATATATCTCTGTCACTAAAAAACTCACTGCAATCAAGTTAGCTAACATATATATTAAAGAGATTTTGCCACAAAAACAAGTTCTTAGACAAGTTCTTAATTAAGCTAGAGGCAACTGTTTTAGGCAGTTACAGAAGGTAGAACTTGATTCTTACTTATAACAGTTATAACTAAGAATTAAGTCATATATTAGATTAGAGTCTTATCAATATAGTTAGATAAATAATTTAAATAAACCTTCATCACTTCTGCATGCTGTGACAATAATTATGATTAATTATTAATGTAATTGATTTATAGTCTAGCTCAGCTACTAACTACAATGAATAGCCACTCAGATGACTTGTCTAAGAACTTGTTTTTGTGACAAAATCTCTCTATTGAATAGATTATATGTTACTATGAAGAACTTAAAGATATTGTCTCAGACTGAGAGTCAATCTTTATCAATACATATTGATTTAAATTCTGTTATCAACTTTAAATAAAGTAAAGACTAAGCACTGTCTTTTATTTACAAACTGATGATTAAACTGAAAGACAGAATTAAACTTTAGAATATTATCTACATTGTTATTATTGTAAAGAACAAGACAACTGAGTGTTCTTTCTGCTAATAACAGAGTTTGTGTATGCAAATGAAAAACATATAATGATTAATTAAACACTGTTTGAGACATTAATGAGCTATTACTTAAGAATTGCTCAACATGTTAAGAACAATGTTTATAAAGAAAAAGTGTCAGCAGTGAAAGACTGAGTACAGTAAATAAAGAAAATCTGTGTTATGATAATAAAGTGATGATAAGTTGCTGTAAAAGTGTAAGTTAAATATTTTGACAAAAATCATGTTCAAAAAAGCTACAATATTAATGATCTGATGCTATTGTTCATTAAGAACTTAAAGCAACACAGGTTAAGCAAGAAACTGTTATATAAATTCATTGAGTCTTTTTGAATTATCAATCTTATTAATAAATAAGTATACTGACTGATTCTGTCTACTCATTACAGAATTCATAATGTATTTTATGTCTTATATTTAAAGTCTCATAAATGCTGTCTAAACTGTTAGATATATAACTCACAATAGCTGTGCTATTAGTGTGATGCTACCTTTTAACAGGTTATGAGCCTGAGTTAGTGTGTGATAACTTGTGTAAAATAGTGCCTAGGCCACCTCTGCCAGTGGTTCAAGTCCATGGTGAGAGAGTAAGTTCAAAAGGTTATGAGTTTGAACTGCTGTCTGTGCGCACCCTTTACACCTGTGAGTTGGTTGCGGGCCGATCGCGGGTTAGAGAAAGTGTTAGATATATAACTCATGATAGCTGTGCTATTAGTGTGGTGCCACCTTTTAACATAAACAATAATTCTTTGTCAGAACTGTTCTTTCTGAATTTCATAAATGATGAGAAAGAATACAAGATTAAAGATATTTTAAGCAAGAAATGAAGAAGAGAACAGTTACAATATGAAGTTAAGTGAATAGAATATTTAACAGAATATAATGAGTGACTTTGAGTAAAGAATATAAGAAGTGTAGAAGTGTTGTAACAAGAATATGATGCAAGAACAGAGAGAAAGTATAAGCATAAATGAGATTTAAGAAATTAAAAACTTCTATTAAAAATATTTTACATAGTATCATTTAAGAGAAGTGAAGTCAAAATACAATTAATACATCAACAAAATGCTATTAAATTACTCTGTTATCTCTGCATCTACATTGCTATCAGAAACAAAAAACAAGAATAATGACTGTTTATTAATATTATAGTTACTGTTAAAGTGACTAAGTTACAGCATTGAGTCACAAGAGCTTTTTAAGATGTTGTTACTTAATTGAAGAAAGAAAAATCTGTATTTGAAGTGAAGTAAACAACATGATGATGACAGCAAAGTGTAAGAAAATTAAGAAAACAAATTATAAAATGAAAGATATTTAACATAAATATCTACATTACAGTGACTGCTTACTGCTCTTAAATCATGAGCAGCAACAGATTATGAATTTTTACAAACTTATAATAGCTGCTGTGATGCTCTGCAACACAAATAATGTAGATGATGACATACTTAATAAATGATGTCTGCATATAATTGAGATGATGCTGAAGTCAAGACTGATGAACATCATTGACTGTCATGATGATGATATAATTAATAAGTATGTATAAATTGTTAACTCAGCAGTTAAAGAATGCAGAGATCTATTATCATTAATGTGTTATAAAATAACAAGAAACTTTCTGTTAAACTGAGTTGCACAGCTTTCAGAGTGTCTTGCAATAGTTATAATTTTAATTTTTAATAATGTTGCAGCAGCTAATGTTGTTGCTGATATGTTTTGAACAGTAAAGACAACAGAGAGAATTTAACTTGTTGTTGATGTAATAATTATGATGTAATATTGAGGTGATGTCAGTGTGAGCAAATAAGAAAATAGAGAAATTGCTGAGAGTATGATGTCATGAAGTAATGATATTCTTAAGAATCAGAATAAAAACAAAATTGAGATGTAATGTGTGCAATGATGCTATTGTGAAAGAGAAATGTAACATACAACACAGAGTAGAGAAATATTCATTGATTGTGATCTTAAGCTCAGTACTCTTTTAAATAACAAGTTTTTGACAAATTAATTGTGCTGTGAAGATAATGTTCTATGATATTAATAGTATAATGATGATTACTGAGCAAGCATTTTCAATTAAATTCATCAACAATGATCTATCTGTGACTTGAGAAAGTGAAGATGAGGTGCAAAAAGATGACATTTTATTGTTAAAAAGATTGAGTAAATACAATTACATCTATATATAATGATGAGATCTCTGCTGCTGTCTCTTCTGCACAACAACATTATTTAGAGTGTGTATCTCATCATTATTATATAAATATTTTGTTGATAAATTTATCTTAAGACACTTATATTTCTTATGTACAGTATTCTTCTTTATCTTGTTCTGTTTCTGTTAAAGTGACTATTGAGTTTTTTTAAAGCTGATTTTTTGCTTATTTTGCATGTCTTGTTAGTCATGAGCAATCATAGTGACAGAAACTTCAAGAATTTGAACAAAACTTCAGTTGTGTGCATTAAGCTTGAAAGTGATTCATTTTTTGTGATTTTAGGCTCATTTTGTAGAGAATTGTGAGGGCTTTCCAACAATGTAAAAATTATCAAAATTACATGAGAAACAATGAAAATTACCTAATATTATGAGTTGAGCCAGCTTTCAAAGTTAAGCTCAGTGAGTTAAGTCAGGTTCTAAAATCTGAGCTTAATCTGACTTGATGGTCACTCTAGTTTCTGTGTTTCATTTCAGCAAAGCAAATATATTAATGATGTTACTTATGATATCTGTTACATTCTTGACTAACTTAATTCTTACAGACTTGATCTTCAGAATCAACTCTGATGAGTTTGTCAATTTGTTAACATTTAAGATTGTATTGATGAACAGTATTTAATGATGAATGCAATAAGAACTTAAAGATTTCTTATTACATTTCTTTATATTTATATGAGTGCATCTTTTAGACTGCAACATTATTAAAACACATTAATGTCTTAAATGCTATACATACAGAAACTGCTGACAATTCTGCTGAATTCTTAATGAGAAATGCAGCAAAAAGAATATCTCTCTTATTTTTCTTGATGATCATTGTGTTACTGTTGTCACACTTTTGCTATTGTGCTGTTTCTACAGTGTTACAAGAGAGAAGCATCATTCAAAGATATGATGTGACTATGACTTTAATATATTAAGATGTTGAAGATGAAATGAATGCAAGTTATATATGAGAAAGAGTCTCTTATATATTGCAACTGAACAAAGAGATCATCAATTTAACTGATTTAAAAATAAAGAAAAGTTGATCTTACTTATATTTTGCATATTATTCATCATTAAACAAAGCTGAATCATCATCTATCTGAATGCAGCAAACTTAAAGTATTGTACAAGATCATCAGTCTAGCTGAGATAGACAACAAGCAAAATACATAAGAATGTTAAGTAAATCATTGCTTACATTTTGCTGACTTAATTTCACAAAATCACAGCATATTTATAATGTCAGTAATATGTCAATGTACTGAAGAATCAGTACATAGAAAAGAAGACAATTGTTATGATATCATTATGTATTTATACTGAATTATAGCTGAATTTCTTACACAATGATTGATAAGCAAAGTACTATATAGACAGTCTTTGCATACAAATCTTTTAAGTTTCTTAGTTGTTAATCTTTATCAATACAAGACCTTAACATTGAAACTTCATCAAATAGCTGTTGTAATGTAGTGTCTCACATTGTTACATATCTTACTCATCAGCCTCTTATAGATAAGAAACTTGTGAGTTCACAGTCTGATGATGAGAGCAATAAGAACTTAAAGATTTCTTATTATGTTTCTTTATATTTATACAGATGTGTTTCTTAGACTGCAACATTGTTAAAATGTGTTGATGTTTTAAATACTATATGTATAAAAATTACTAACAATCTTACTGAATTCTTAATGAGAAACATAGCAGAGAGAATATCTTTCTTATTTTTCTTAATGATTATGATGTTATTGTTGCTACACTTTTACTATTGTGTCATTTATACAGTGTTACAAGAGAGAAGCATCATTCAAAGACATGAAGTTGCTATGATTTTGATATATTAAGATGTTGAAGATAAAATGAATGTAAGTTACATGTAAGAAAGAGTTTCTTATATATTGTGATTAAACAAAGAAATCACTGATCTAATCAATTCAGAAATAAAGAAAAGTTAATTTCACTTATATTTTGTGTATTATTCACTGTTGAACAAAGCTGAATCACTATCTATCTGAATATGACAAATCTAAAGTATTACACAAGATCATCAGTCTAGCTAAGATAGATAACAAGTGAAATACATAAGAATATTAAGTGAATCATTATTTACATCTTGCTGATCTGATTTTACAAATCATGATGTATTTATAACATTGATGATACATCAATGCACTGAAGAATCAGTGTATAGAAGAAGAGATAATTGTCATAATATCATTATATATTCATACTGAATTATAGCTGAATTTCTTATGCAATAATTAATAAGCAAAGTACTATATAAACAGTCTTTACATACAAATCTTTTAAGTTTCTTAGTTGTTAATCTTCATCAATACAAGACTTTAACATTGAAACTTCATTAAATAGCTGTTGTAATGTAGTGTCTTACATTGTTACATATCTTACTCATCAGCCTTTTATAAATAAGAGACTCATGAGTTTATAGAAGCAGTCAGTGATGCTTTAATTTATTATATAAGCTGTAAATAAATAAGTAATTTTGCTTTCTCTTTCTGTATAAAGATTAGCTTTCACTATCTAATTCTTTTAGTGCACTTTAAAAATGATTACATTCAATAATATCTAGACTGAAAAAGATGAGAAGATTGCATATCAAAAAAGTCTATTAAAAACATTGATTTTTAATTCTATTTCTTTAATTACAATGATGAGTATTATGTGTTAAATGTGTTTAAATACATTGCAATATTGTAGAAGTAAAGATGATCTATAACATTCATAGATTACACAGTATAGCTTTTAAATATATCTATAGTAAAGTCATCAACATAATTTTTGTCTCATCTTCTGATTTCTTCTTGAAGAAGAGTGACAAATACATAAGATAAATGAGACAATTATTGTAACAATTAAATTATATTGCTTTTCTTAATCTGACTGAGAGTAGCTCACTTAATAGTTAAATTAAGAGTTCTTCTCAATTAAGAAATATCTAAAATAAAGGCAGAGCTCTCTGCAGTCATTGTATATTAGAAAAATATATTAAAAACATTAAATAGCAATTGTGTTTAATTCTTAACTTCTGACTATGAAGTATGGTTATGTCTTTGAATATATTACAATTCTGTAAACACATCATGAATACTTTACAGAGTAATTCTCAAAGCTTTGTGTTTTTATAGCTTAATTATTCATATGACTTTTAGTCAGTTAACATCATCTATACTTTATAATGATGTTATTAATTCTTAAACAAAATCTTTAAGTACTTTAATTAAATCATCTTTGAAATCTTCTTCAAGCTTAAAATTCATTGACTTTTAAAGATATTTAATTTAATATTCAGAACATGATGACTCAGTCAGAAAGAATGAGCTGTAGAGTAAATTTAAAGAGTGATGAATTTTAATTGACTATGAATGAAAGAACATTGATGACAGTCAATTTAGTACTAATAAATTTAATTGAAAACACTGTATTGTGTAATGAGATAATTATCTTTATGTCAACAATGAGTAATAAGAGTATTTAAAGACAGCACATCAATATATTAATATATCTTACTTGATTTGCTGTCATTGTGATGAAAATATAATTCATTTAACACTGACTAACAGTAATATAAATTCTCTTTAAAATCATAAATCAATCAAGAACTGTTCAGTTATCATTATGAACATCTATTTAAGCATAAATATTTAATTCACTTTCAAAAATATTAATTTCTACTTTTCTAATGTATATTTCTAACATGTATCTCTGACATAGCACAGCAGGCAAAACTTAATAAAAAATCAATAAATAAGTATTTTAATGCTAAAAACTTCACTAAATAACTTTTAAATAACTTTCTCTCTTTAAATCTTTCTTTTTGAGCACTTAAGAATTCTGAATTCTGAAAACTCATTTAAATGCTGCAGTCAGATACATTGATGTTTGATAGACATTGATTTGACAATTTAGTAAAGATATAACATTAAAACATTTAAGAAACACTTCTTACTGAGCTTAAGTGAACTATTAAAATCTTAATTGTATTTAATAACTGAATCAGTCTCAATTATCTGATCTTTATGAGTGTTACTGCTTACTTTATCAACAAGAACTGAAATTATTAAGAAATTCTTCTTGTTTTTTAATCTCTTCATAATCAACATACTGATCAATCAATAACTGCAGAGATCTTTGCAATTCTTTAAGAATATAAATTGAAGAAGTGTCTTCTTGCAGTGATTATGAATAACTGCAGCAACAATAAATTTATATAAAGAGCTTTGAGTAAGCTCTTAAAAAGAAAAGATATTGTATAACAGACTGTAGTCAATGTCATTTCTTGCTTTGTACATGTCATTTAGCTAGCTGTCAAGAATCTACTTGACTTGTTAAAGACATCAATGATTAATGAGTCAATTACTTTATTATTTAATGAGAATAATTTAATATAAATCATTAAGAAAATCACTCTGTCTAACACTTTGTTCAAAATATATTACTATCTTATTTCTAACAGATAGTTCTAACAGATATGACTAACACATTCTTAAATATCTAGATTTGACAGCTTGCTATTGCTATGAATTTCTCTTTACAGCAATACAAAATATTTAAGAAAATTCAGTATCTTATTCATTCACATTCTGCTCTGACACTTATACAGAATGTCAGAACATGATGAAACTCTATTTATAACATAATGTAAAGAGTTTATCAACTTCACAATGATATATGTGTCTGAATTAGTCAAGAGTGTAATAAAATCACAAAATCAAGCAAAAAGCTTAAGACTCTATGTGTATCTGAGCAGAAGTGACAGCAAATTATATATATAATGATGCTTCTTTAATTCTTCAAGAAGTACACAGAATCAATGAGTTAAATGTATAATTTAATTATGTATAAAATATTTCTTGTATACATCAATCTTTTTGATCATCTGAAGAATCAGAATAACATAAAGAAATTAGACTTAATCTTGAAGTAAATAGTGAAGCTAAAGATAGCTATTGAGAAAGCATTAATTAAGATGAAGAAGTATTATGTGTAAACAGAAAGTAAAAATAACTTATTATATAACATTGTCATTGTTCTTAACTCTATACAGAAACTTTCACTGTATTAAATACATTTTTTACTGATCTTTTTAATGCATATTTCTAATGTACATCACTAATTATTGAGATGTACAGTCAGCTAAGTAAGATCAAACATATTATGTATAGTATTAAACTGAGTTTCAGACTTATTATAAAGATCATTATTGTTTATATGAAAATACTTTATCACATAATTATATTTGAAATTCAACATCATCTGTTATCAAATCATTCATAAATCTTGTCACAAAAGCACAGCAATTCAAGACTTAACTTAATGATATCATAACTATTAATTTGAAAGTCAATTAATACTTAGATTCTTTATTATATTCAGTCAATAAGATGCAGAGTTTTCACTGGCTGCCTGAGTGAGTCAGACCACCACCACGAATTCGTTAAGCGATCTGGATACGCTTGTTAATCAAACTGGATACGCTTGTTAAAGAAGGAAGATAGTAGGGGCAGGTGAAGAGCTTGGAGCGTGCCGCGTCAATGCCTGTAAGGGCCGGTTGAAGGCCGGGTTAGGCTGGACGGTTTTACCTGAGGCTCCG
>JAABUY010002051.1_pt1 | contig 24981 bp, 30 predicted proteins | sample 5560271 | NCBI WGS metagenome assembly JAABUY01 (sample SAMN10711886, study PRJNA513374) | rock metagenome | isolation source: Antarctica rocks | place: Antarctica: Victoria Land, University Valley | reverse complement strand
TGTATTATTTGTAAGGGTTAGGGCTAATATTATGATTTTATGTAATTTATAATCACATGACTTAGCCCTAAAAAATGATGCCCTAATGTCCCAATTTGGCCTAGTGCACATAGAGTTAGTAATAACCTGACCCGCAGGTCGGGTCAGGTTTTTACAGGGTTATAGGTGGCCTTTTTGAACTCAACCTGACTCTACACTCAGCCTAGTCTGTATGGTAGATTTAGTCTTCTGTATGTATCTTATCTGAGGCATCCATTGATTACGGCAGTTCATATTGTGCAAACTGAAAAAACCTCATTTTCAAATTTCAACTGTCAAATGTCAAGTTATAAGCTTCTAATTGTATGTCTAATAGTCTTGAAACAGTAATGTAATCTATGTAATATACAGTGGAGCCCCTATGAAGCAAGACATCTACGGAGCAAGGCCTCTATGCAAGGCCCCTAACCTTATAATGAAGCTTGACATAGTATCACAACAATAATCTTTAAACTAGCAAAGTGTTTAACCACAAGTCATCGCTCTTTATAAAAGCCTGTCAAAAAACCAGTTTTGCGAAAATTTCTCCTCATTCCCGGTCCTCAAAGCCTTCCCTCTTCGGTATGAATGGTCAGATCTCGCGTCACTTTGATTGCCTCGTGGCTGGTGTTCGATGGGAATGAGGTGTTGCTGTGTGTAGTATATGCTGCCGCATTGCTTCCTCCACCCGAGTTGTACATGCGGCCGGAGGTCAAGGGCTTACGACTCGAGCCGGTCGGGTTGGGATCCCAGTATGTCCCGATGGGCTGTAGCTTCACGTCTTTGGTAGCGCCCTTTTTATAGCGAGTGAAGATGGGATTGATCGTTGGAAGGCAGGCGTTGATGATGCCAATTTCGACTTCAAGAGCAGTCAGGATGGCGCCGGCAGAGAGACTGTAGGAGAAGTCTTGTTGGTTCAACGCAACGGTGGTCACAAGACGTGCGACGTTGATCAGGCAGATACTATACTCGACATTAGCCTGCTCATTGCATTACAACACCCTTCAGGGTTCTCATCTCTCTCTTCTACTCACATGGCTCCGACGGCAAATATGCCAATGATTTTGATTTTCTTCTGCCTCTGCATCTGTAGCCTCCATATGACTGGCAGCGGTAGAAGAACAATAGCCAAATCGACGACGGTATTGATCGAGGATGTCGCAACTTGGGAACCAGACAGACTTCCACAATGGCCCGGACCCAGCACATTCCAATAGCGAGAGAACGGCTGGCAGAGCGTAATGATGGATATGAGAAACCCAATAAAGAAGAGAGCTATGAACACAATGAAGCCGTATAAGATACGTCGGAAGGCTGTGTGAATCTTGAAGATGTCAAGGTAAAGGAACAAGACCGACGCCTTGACCGCAGTGGTGGAGAAGAGCCATGAGAAATTGTCGGCCACGAAGAGCTTTCAACGTCAGGAAACATTGCCTGGCGGCCTAGAAGAAAACAGCTTACCTTCAGCAAAGCTGAAAGTGCTGCAGGCGGAACATCTGTTATGTGCGTTCCTAGACCACCGACCAAGACGGCTGTTGCCAGACGTCAGTCAGATCCAAAGCATGTGCTGCCACCAAGAGTGACAAACCTAGGTAGATGATGGTGATATGGCCACATGAGATGAGCCGTTACACCTTAGAAAGGAGCAGTACGAGCAGAAAATTGGACTGTAGGTACCAGAGCAAGGAATATCAGGTAATCGTGGGTGCGATATGGCCTTTGAATGATGTTTATTGACCATAGTCGAAGACCAACTGCTACCATTGCACCAACGAGAAAAATTCGTTATCACAATGAGCACATCGGCACCCAAACGTGTAGTCGGAGGACTGGCCATGCCACCAGTAAGGAATTAGGCTGCTTCACTTCAAAAGTGAAGCTATTTAGAAAGATTTAGAAAGAATAAGACCAGACATCGATGCTACACGCACCCCAAATAAGCAGGCAATTGGACGGCCCATGTCCACCGATAGATATCATATAGATATCTCACATGCCAATGTGCCCCAAGCAGCAGGTCAGGAGCACTGCACTCCAATCGCATTTGCCAACATCATGGCCCGCACATAAAAGGGTAGAATATGTATGCATGAGGGTGGCGTGTAATTGGTCATGCTTCCTTTGACTCCGTTGGGGGCTGCGGGCAATACATCCCCTGCTCACCACCCATATCGGAGGATCTCATCCCACCATCTGAACGCTCCGATTTTATGTTAGGTAAGTACAAAGGTAGCACGGATGGATGTTCCCTCGCGGAAGGCTGAAGCTAGACTAACGCACGGCACGGTACCAGGGTAGTGCGCATAACGTTGTTTGACTACCAAGGTACTCGTACTCGTAACCCAGCCACCCATCAAACAGGTGATATTTAAAAACTCTTATAATATCAATGTGTGATATTGCAGCAAGGTTAAAACGGCTTTGAGCTCCGTCTGGAACCCACCCTGCCACGCAACACTTTTGTAGTGCTAGGAGGACCATGCAATCGGTGATACCGTGAGGGAGTCCTCACTCTAGTTCTGATGTCTCCTCTCTTCTGGTAGCTTCATCTGTTGCTGCAGTATAGTAGTATATATTCTGGAAGGCCTTAGGATTCAACCCAGTTTTAGTTGAAATAAGGGCAAGGTATAAAGTGAGACCAGCCACAAATTCCAGAACCGAAATGTAGCTTTGTCATCATCCACTGTTCTTTTGAACAGTGTTCGGATGGCAACAGTACCACCCAGTGCCACCGGTAATGTATACCCATCCATGGGGACGGACCAGAACCAGGGACAGAACCAGCACCAAAAGACCATAGGCATTGCAATCGTCCACCTCGCAAGATGATCCCCGAGGACTAGCGGAGCTGTCCCACGACTTCGCTTCTTATCGCCGGCCTGGTCATGCATGTCCTGTGCCTGTACTGTTGAGAAGACAATAGCTCCAATGACGATAAACCACTTGATGAGCGTCTCGTTGAAGAATAGCGGAACTTGCAGCGCAACCTGTAACGCTCCCGATGTATAACACACAAAGCCGCATGCGTTGATGAAATTTCTGATGAGCCAGTTCGCATCCGCTCCACGGAGGTCGTTGTACCAAATGCCCAGTCCAAGCAGAGTGACGCTCTGTAAAGGGGCTCCGAGGTAGATGCTCGCGAGGATGGCCGCTGGATATGATGTTAACATCACATTTGTGGCTTGCTTGGGTGTCATGCGTGCCGACGGTAAAGGACGCCAGGGTTTATTGTGCCTATCTTCTTCGATACTGTTGACTTGGGGTTAGTTGTCTATCGCGAACGGTAGGAGATTGATCCAGGCCCAGCCAGCAACAGTGGCTGTTTGAGTGACCAACCGCAACGTTGTCGTCTCCGGGTCATGTTCGACTCCAAAGGACGGGCTAGCAAGTTTGTGAAGAATCGAGAACGCGGTACTTGGAGCGATGATAGTTTTGAAGTCACTAAAGGTAAAGAGCCAGATCGAATAGACATGGTAGAGCGTTGAGTTTGCGCTCCAGGGGGGAAAATCTGGATCTTTCGAGATCATGGAAAATGAAGTGTACAAAGCCAGCCTGGGGAGACGCATCTTTTGTGGTATTCAGTTGGCCGAGATGAAATGAAATTGAGATCTTGGTAGGTAGAACATGCCATGTAGAACAGACTTAATATCCTCAGACCCAACGTAAGAGTCTGGCTAGTTCCCAGACAGCATCTGTATGTCCCGAATACCACCCTCACTCATGGCAGGGGGCCCTCATCCACAATGTCATTGTACAGCAGTGCAGCGTAATTGAATACTGTCATTGCGAGGCCAGGCAACAGTAAGCCTTGGGAAATGACCCACTGGTCATTTCTTTGTGTTTCAAACTCTCTCCCATTTGTTTCCCTAGCCGCCAATGGCCCCACCGCCCCCGTTCCGTTCCTACCTGGTATGCCTTGGCCGAACTGGCCATCATGTTGTGTAATTGTCGTCACTTGTGTCCCCCTGATTGCATGAGTTGCGCTGATGATCCCCGCCACCGGTTTGCATGAGATTTCTTGACCACTAACCTAAGGTAGTCAGACTCATTGTGATTCGCTCCTGCTGAGCCTTACATGCACGTCACCCATCACACCGTTCCCATATAACGTTACCAGACTTATGAAATGCAGATCTGTTTGGGTGAACTGCAAACTAATACTAATGTGATCAGCAACTGGTTGAGACGGCGCAGTCGCTGCATCTACTAGATTAATGCGGTACACTCACCAAACTAAGTCAAGACGCAAGGATGTCCATAGTAAACTGCAACGCAAAGATCATCAGCAATGTGTGGGAGCGGCGCAGTCGCTGCACATAATGTCGTATTGCGCGAACGAGTTCTTAGATATTGCTGTACGAAGAGGTCTGATCACCTCATCTTAAAGTATGCTGATATCCTAGCTGTAGAATCAAGGTCTGCAAGGATGCCTAGGGCGAACTATGAGGCAATGACTATCAACAACTTATGGGAGCGGCGCAGTCACTTGCACCTCGTTGTACTCTGGATTGTTACCATACTAAACGAGGTTATAGATAATGCTGTACGAGAGGAAAGACAGGAAAGATGTACCACACGATTGTTGCGTCAACATATCAGGGGTAGTAGAAAGGATCTACAAGGACGGCAGAGGTCTCCATCCTGCGCTGCATCATCCGAAAAAGCTGTGCCTCTGCCATATCCTCTTTCAATGTTAGGCACCAGAACGGTGAACTCAGGCAACTTCATCTATCGGTGAACATCTCTTTTCTTTGGCTTTTGCCGATTTTCCAGTTACCCAAGCCAAATGGAGACATTACCAGTGTTATGGCTAGCAACAGCTGCTGGAATAGCGGTCCACCGTGGTCTCTTCATCTACGGAGAATGGCACATGCAAGCTCCGGTGATTCTCATCCTCCATACGGCGGTGTACACTTTAATATGGATCACGTTGATCGCATTCAGCAATGCAACCTTTCTTGAAGCGGTGACAGAAGATTCCTTGATCTCTTGTTGTTATCTATCATCCTTGTTCGCCAGCATGGTGGTCTATCGCTTGTTTTTCCACTGACTAAGCGGATTTCCAGGACCAGTGCTTGCCAGATCGACCAAGCTCTGGCACGCCTGGAAAGGTCGGCATTCGAAGAACCATTTGTTGTTAGATGAGCTTCATCATCAGTATGGGGACTTTGTGCGCACCGGTGAGTGATATGCACATAGCCTGGATTCTCTTGACTGATCGCACCAGGCCCGAGTGAATTGACCATCTTTGACGCCTCAGCTTTCATCGCAGTCAATGGACCCGGAACCAAGTGCACCAAGAGTGTGTGGTATGATTTCATGCAACCAAATTATTCCATCATCTCGAGCCGCACCCAACAAATGCACGACAAGCGACGACGCATCTGGAATCCAGCTTTTAGTCCCGGTGGTAAGACCATCCAACGTCCTTTTAAATTTGTGCTGAAGATTTCCCAGCTCTAAGGCAGTACGAAAGCAGAGTCCTTGAGAATGTGAGGAAAGTTGAAGGGTATATTGAGAAAGCCGCTTCATCTGACCAGCCAGTTGATGTGACATCGCTGTGTTACTGGTTCGCCTTTGATGTGATGGGAGAGTTCGCTTTTGCGGAATCCTTTGACATGCTTGATAATCAGCATTATCATCACATGATTCTGATGCTACAAAGGGCTCTCAACTTGCTTGGTCCGTTCAGTCCAGTTTTATGACTCACTCAAATTGGATTTGCCCTATTCCCATATGTCTGGAGAATGGCCGACTGGAACAACATGATGGCGTACTGTCAGGAAAAGATGAACCAACACATCAAGGTAAGGGAAACAAATGCTAGTGAAAATTCTTCAAAGACTATTTGACCTGAGTTCTGCAGATAGAAGTTGATAAGCCAGATATTTCCTCCTATCTCATTCAAGACGCCAAGAAGAATGGGTTTACAGTGATTGATCACAAATTTCTTAATGGTGACGCAGTCACAGTCATCATCGCTGAAAGGTTTGTAATAACTATGGAGCTGTACTTCACCTTGCAATACTGACTCCAAAAGTGATTCTTCGGCCCCAACGTTGATCTTCATTCTATATTGCTTGGCCATGTATCCGCAACACGCTGACATGATCTTTGCCGAGGTTGCCAACATTGATACACACGATTCACATGCTTTGCACAAGCTTCCACATTTGAGCGCAGTCATTGACAAGACCCTATGCCTGTATCCTGCGGTCCCAACTGCTGTGACACGCGAAACGCCGCCCAAGGGAGTTATGATAGCAGGCCGCTTTATTCCAGGATATACTACAATCTCTGTGCCACGTTACACTATTGGAAAATGTGAGTACCCAGAAATGTAAATACACACAGGGCTAAGTAACAGAATGCCAGGGGAATTGTATTTTGAGAAAGCTGATGCTTTCATTCCAGAAAGATGGTATAGCAAGTCCGAAATGGTAAAAAATCGCCACGCTCACAATCCGTTTAGTATCAGTAAGCTAGATCGTGCCAGAGGCAACTTCATTGATTTATTGAATTCCAAAGCTGACGCACAAGATTTAGGCAAGAGCAGCTGCATTGGAAAGAATCTAGCTCTGATGGACATCAAATTAGTTGTTGCCTTGATCATCCGAAGGTATCATATCAGCTTCACTCCTGAAGAGGACTGTCATCGTGTGTATACTGAGATGCGGGACCAATTCACGATAGCCTCTGGACCTTTGTCGTTACGTTTCAAGCACAGAGGTCAGTGAAATCCTCGGTCAGAAATTCTTAGGTCAGGAAACTTAGCCAAAACCGGCCTTGGCCGCTTCTGCACAGCTAAATTGATGCTGGTTCCGGTATGGCAGCGATGGAAGTGAGAAGGCACGACATTCTGCTTCCATGTGGGTTTTTGAAGGTTCTGGTTTACTGTGTATATCCAATAGTGACATAGATCTCGAATCTGTAATACCCTCCGGCCAGAATCTCTTCTTCACACTTTCTCCTAAGCTCTTTGATCTCTTGCAGCGTCCAAGCGCCTGGGGCACCCTTGATGTGCATTTGATTTGCCCAGCCAAATATACCATCATAGCTGATCCTCGTGATGTTCTTGCGGGTCTCTGAAATCCGATCAGAGGCCACGATGTCTTGGAACACGCCACGCAATCCCTGCTGTTCAAAGATAGCTGGCAAAGTGGAATGACCGTACTGCAGGCGATGTCCAATGCCTTCATGAAAGCGCTGTGCGACATACTCCAGATTCTTAGGACCGGTCTCTGAGCCGCTACGGAGATATGCAGAGTGAAGGAAGTCCCCCTCGGCCCATTGGATCGCTCCGCCGGGCTTAAGAAGCCGAACAGCGTTCGCGGCCACGACTTCCCAATCGTCTTTCTCCATTGCCGACATCAGTAACCTGAGGTGAACAAGATCATACTTCCCCTTCAAGGCCGCTGGAAAGGCTTGCTTCGCGTTTTGGAGGGCTAGGGAGACGTTGGCCGGAAGCGCTTCTGGAGATGAGTACTGCACGTCTGAAATATCAAAGCCATCCAACCGACAAGTGGCAGGGAGTTGCCTGGAAAGCTCGATTAGGTATATACCAGTCCCAGTGCCGATATCTGCAATGCGAGAGAATCGATCCAGTCGCGTGGCCAGCGATGGGTGAACGAGGTAGCCGAGGTTCCTTCGACGACAAAGCGTTAGCCAGCCCAGCGTCGAGGACCTTTGGAAGCAACTCATACTTGGTCCAAACCTCATGCTGAGCGTCTAACCTATCGCCTTGGTCAGCAAGAGATGTTAGATGAGTAGTAGATATTGGCTCGACCTTTGTGACTCTGTCTTTCCACGATCGAGAGCGTAATCCTCAGCCATAACGTTAGTCTCTGCAATGTCGTCCATCCCCTAGATGGTGCTATTTGATTAAAAAGAAGCCTGACGCGTAACAGGGGTCAGATCAAAGGCAGAGTACTAGAAACAAAGCTAAGAGTGTAGTGACTAGGAAAGCGGCGATGGCAGTAAAGCACATATTGCTCTGTTGCCTACAGGTTGCATTTGTGCCGCTCCTCTGTATGCAGACTGTAAGCCTTGCAGCATGCAGCTACCACTCCTCACAGGAGTAACTTAGTGACCGTAAAATCCGGGTGATCTGTCCCTCAAACTTTAGTGTCTCACCCACCACTATAGAAGGTAGCTTACCCCTCTCAGTGATAGCTCTTAGCTTCAAGGCCCCACGGTTCTACTCTTCACTCTTGCAATAATCCACACAGTTCTAACGTTTCTCCTCGACCATGTCCCAGCCAGGAGCTTTCACTGTCTTGCTTGTGCCTGGCTCATGGCATGTACCTGCCCATTATGAGTGCATAGCCAAGGAACTTCAATCGCAAGGCATATCCGCTTCGACACTGTTACTTCCCACCTGCGACTTGTCCCACGCGTCGATCTTGGATCTCAACCATCCTGATCTGGCAGGTCCACGCCCATCCGAGCCATGGCCAGATATGTATGCTGATGCTCATGCAATCTGTGAAAAGCTATCCCAGCTCGTCGAAGCTGGCAATTCGGTCCTCCTTGTAGCACACTCTTATGGCGGGCTACCGGCATCTGAGGCCCTGTTGCCCGAGCTCTGTTTTCAGGCAAGGAAAAAGGATGGAAAGCCGGGCGGTGTGATTGGATTCTTCGCCATTGCGTCCTTCTTCTTGCCCGCTGGTATGACCACCGTGCAAGCTGTCGGTGGTGAACCGCTACCCACGACTCCAGAGCAAGTCAGTAATACACACGGTTTTTTCTTCATATCCTCGAACAATCTCAATCTGACAAAAGCATTGGTACGATGCTGACACCATGGGTAGCCTTCAGGCCTGCACATCATCACCGACCCGAAAAACAATCTCTTCAACGACCTGGCCCCTGCCGAGCAGGCTCATTGGGTATCACTGCTACGACCACAGGCCTGGATTGTGCACAAGACGCCATTGAGAAATGCCGGGTATCTCAATGTGCCATGCGCATATCTCAAGACGCAGAGAGACCTCATGACCCCCATCCAAGGGCAGGAGATGGGTATTGCCGGTGCCAGACAGTTGGGAGCCAATGTCACGGAGTATACGATTGACGGAGGCCATGATGCGTTCCTTGGGCAGCCACAGTCCTGCGTCAGGGACATCATTGATTTTGGTACCAAGTGCAGTCGTAGCTAGGAACATGCCCAATTAAGGCAGTCTCATCATCAGTGCCACTGCGAATCATAAGCCAGAATCGGACGCTATGCAATAGTTTGGTGACTGTGTCGATGGTGAATTGACTACAGACTGTTGACTGTCAGTCATCTGAAGTGTAGTGCTTCTGAACGGAATTGTCTGATAAGTGTACCTAAGGACTCTGGCTAACACGGCACTAGACCGCAAAGTCGGGTACCTAAGGTACCTAAGTAACTGCTTGAAATGGCGGCCGTCACGTGCGCGGATATGGTACGCTAACATTTGAGAACACGTGATGTGCAGCATTTCTCGCATTGCCTTGTAATTGACCTTGCTTGAGAATTTCCTATTCTCGTCCCATGATTACACTGTGGACATCCGAAGCACAATGCGCCCCCTCAGCTTCCTCTGTCCTGCGCTCCTAACGCTTTCCGCATGCGTGGGCGAGACTCAGGCAGCGCGGAAGCCATCTGACAGCGTTTTATTGTCGAATGTCAAAACCCTCACTCTGCGGAAAGATCTCGAGACCAGTCACCGCCGTGTAGCAGCAGTACCACAGGTAGGTCCTAGAGCATTTAGATTCAAGACGCAGAAGTGCTGATACTATTCCTGCCAGCTGAAATGCATCGGTGGCAACGCCAAAGGGCTTTATGATATTGATGTGATGCGGTGTAAGAATCAAGGGTCCGACTACGAAGACGAAAACATCCAGTGGACATGTACGGCATCGCTACCCTCTGAATTCAAGCTTGGTAGCACAGATGTCATATGCGAAGGCTACGACTCCTCCTCGGATCCATATGTCCTCAAGGGCAGCTGTGGTGTGGAATACCGGCTCGCTCTGACGGACGTCGGAGAGAAGAAGTACGGCCGTGGCAGCGACAGTCCCTGGGGCGACTTGCGGGGTGGGAGCAAAGCAAACTTCCCAGCCATTATATTCTGGATGATCTTCTTTGCGGTGGTGGCGTGGATGCTATACTCCGTGTTCGTGAGAGATAGACGCGGAGGCGTGCGAAGGGGTGGAGGCAACAACACCTGGGGTTGGGGTGGAGGTGGCGGCGGAGACCCCGGTGGAGACGATCCGCCGCCCCCATACGACTACCAACCGCCTCGCGGGCCTAAGGCATCGACGGCAGGGGCTGCTCCCGGGCAACAAGGGTACAGGCCTGGATTTTGGACAGGTGCGCTGAGCGGTGCTGCCGCCGGCTACTTTGCCGGCAACAGAGGCCGAAATCAGCAAACGCGAAATCAAGGCTGGGGCAATCCGCAAGGTGGGGGGCTCTTTGGAGGAGGAGATCGAGGCAGGGTTTTCGGAGATAACGCAGGAGAAGGGAGTTCGACGTGGGGTGCGCGGGGCGGTTCTGGATCTTCGCCATCCTCATTCTCGTCGACAAGGCACGAAAGCTCTGGTTTCGGATCCACCAATCGGCGTTGAATCGTTATCTTATGCGAGATGCAGATGTTTAAGCGTCTTCCCAGGTGTTTGGGGTATATGGATGGCCTGAATTACAAAAATGCAGGGATGCTTGTGAAACAAAGACCTTTCATCGCGCGCCATTCGTCACACCACGTGCGGGTTGAGGAAAACTTGATTTAGGTCATATAAATTCGAGCTACCTATCCACTTCATACCTTACATTACCTATATCATCTCGGCCGTCCGCAGAAAGCAACACAGGCTACCAAATTATCATCCAAGCGCCAACTTCCGACTATTGTCCTACATATTCTAATATATCCAGAGCCATGACTACCATCTACTACGAACCGACCGGCTGCAATTGCGACGGTGGGAATCACCCTTCTCGTTTCCAAACCATGCGCTTATAAATGAACCAAGGAACCGACTACACCAACGATGACATCAACGGCGCTGCCACCCAAGCCCTCCAACTCGCATCCCAAGGCCAAACGACCGGTAACCTACTCCCACCCGTCCTTCCTCCAGCACCTTATGCTCCCTCTCTAACTAACCACTCCACGCCACCGCCTCAGGCCGCGACCGATACCCGCACGCATACAACGACTACGAGCACTTCACCTTCGCGCACGCCTCCGCCCGTACCTGGAATTCCCCATCTTCCAAAACGGGAAAGTCTATGACGGCGGCTCGCCGGGGCCCGACAGGATTTTGATTGGGAGCATCAGCGAAGACTTCAGTAGCGCCGTGTATTGCGCCGTCATTACGCATGATGGGCAGCGCCGGAACGGGTTTGCGGAGTGTAGTGATGATACGATGAATGTGAGGGGGAAGGGGACGTTCAAGGGAGTGGAGAGGGAGGGAGAGAAGCGCGAGAAGGGTGAGAGGTTTGGGAGGAAGTTGATTCAGAGGATTGATTTGTAGAGGGCTGGGTTGGTGGCTTGGTCTGGAGGGAGGGTTGGCGAAGGGAACGGTTGGGGTGGCGGTGGTGAGCTGGTTGGCTGTGCTGGTGCAAGCACTCACGTTCGCTCTCGCTACAGGGTTTCTGAGATTTGCTATCGAGCTATCGTAGTCATTATTAAGCAGCTGCATGGTCCACGCTATAATGGAAGCTTTGAGCAAGGCAACGACGAAGCTTGTGCTCCATATCCCACGCCGTTCCATGCAGCTGCGGAAGGTCACTCGATGGCGCCCAGCACTTCCACCGCGCCTCCGACAACTTTCTTGGCTCGTCCGGGTTTTGTCTTGCCGGTTGCTTTGCGGCCCCGTTTCCCCTTCGTGGGCGGTACGGCACCAGACTCATCCCCCTGAGCTTCGTTCTCCTTGGCAGAAGAACCACCGCCGGCGGCCGCAGACTCAGCGGCGACCTCCACCCCTTTCTGGCGTACCAACTCATCATGTGCTTCTCTCTCCCGAGCCTGCTGCTCCTCCAGATTTCTCCTATCCTCCTGAAGCTCCCTTTCGAACTCCTTAGGATCTTTGTATTCGGTGTTAGTCATCTCCGAGAACTTGGCCATGTCCACCGGCTCCCGTGGTCCCAGTAGAGTCTCTTTGATCTTTTCCTTATCGAGCTTTTCCTCCTTGCAGAACTTCAGCTTGATCGACCTCCTCGTGCGACCCGGGAACAGCTTGCTGATCATCTCGAAATCTGTTCCGAACATCCGCAGGCCCTGGTAGAACCGATCCGTAAATTCTTCGTTCCACGATTCGATCCTCTCTCGCTTCATCCAAGTCGCGGATGTGATACGTCTGGTGAGTGTATTTTCTTCGCGGATTTCCACCTCAACAGCAGTTTGAGCTGCGTGGGCGTGTCTGTCGAGAACCAACGAGTCTGGATCGACCTCGATGATACCATTCCTGATCCTGGTCTGGGGTACAAGATGGCCATGCTGTGCCGCTTGCGCGTCACTTTCGGCCAGCCTGTCGGGCACATCATCCGCCGGGGCTGGGGTTGGCAATTGCCCGCCTTCTCTCAACAGTTTGCGCTCTTCTTCCTTCCTGGCCAATTCCTTCGCATCCATACCTTGCAGCTCCGTCTCCCGCTTCGACTTCTTCCCGGTGCGAAGGTCCTTGCACAGATCAGCCATTTTGACCAAAGACGGCGTGATTTTCACAGTTTCTGCATCCTCGGGAGTAGGTTCCCGTCGTCTTCCGGGCCGCCCACCGCCCCTCCCTTTCTTGGATCGCCCTGTTGCGTCAGTCGCATCTCCGAGCCTTTGCTTGCCTTTGGCCTTGGCACTTTTACGCTTCTTTGCAGTGCCTACAGGTTGGAACGGTGGAGATTCAGCCTCCGCATCTTGCGTGGCGTGGTCACTGGTCTCGGTAGTAGGGATCGGATTTGAGCTTTCACTGCCAACTCCTCCTTTCTTGGTTGGTGGCCTGGGATGTGAGTCTGAGTCTATCCGTCGGCGTTTCGCAGTTGGCTCAGCACGAATGTTCTCTTCTTGTCTCTGTGATTGGATTCGTGTATGCGGCGCAATCAACGAGTTGGTATCGGGTGCTGCGCCTTGGTTTGTGACCCCCAGCCCGCCGGATCGCCCACTCCTCCTCACTACAAAGCCTTCATCTGCACGCACATCATCATTTTGCGTATTATCCTTGGGACTTTGTTCCACCTCACGTGACTGGTGTAGATCTGCCCGGGGTTTCTGGGTTGGAGCTTGCTCGGCCCTTGGTTGCCGGTGGTCCTGTGATTGCACCTGAACGTGGACTGAGCGTGTTTCGTGGGTTCTTTGCGAAGGGACAGGTATCAGAGTGGTAGCCTCTCTTAATGTAGCCTCTCTTGAAACGGATACATCACTTGACACCTCAGAATTTGATAGAGGATGAGCATTGGCCGCTGCTGAAGCTGGGGGTGCAGGTGGCTCCCCAAGTGAAGATTTGTTGATCGAGGGTTGAGGTGTCTGCGACAATGCTTGTCTCTCTACACTTGCTCGAGCAGAGGATTGTGTTGATGGAGCCGCAGCAGGTCGACGACTGGGAGCTTTCGGCGCGAACTTCTTGCCTGATTTGTCTTCATGCAGGTCAGTGAGTGAGCCCGGAGGGATTAGGGGTCTATTGCAGACACACTGATGACTGAACTTCCAAAGGTCGACATCTTTTCCGGAGAGACGCAAGCGACTGTTTGTTCCTTTCAGCGAGTGCGCCAACGCTGTACGCTACTAATGCATCACTTCCACGAACCTAGCCTTGAGTTCAAGAATCACGAACGGACACAGACGGGAGGGCCGTTGTGCCAAGGCGCTAGTGAAGCGAAGAATTGCAACCTCGAAAATCGTAACTACTCCTGATCTGACGACACAAAGCACCCCACTCAAGACCATAACACCCAAACACTGCTGCGCAAGGAGCTTAGATCTCAAGAGAGCATATAGTCTCTCAACACTTGACTCTCTCTATATGTGTTGTCAACAGTTGAAGGCTCGTGGCACTGATGAGGCTAGTCGAAGCACGTTCCGTTCCTCTTCTTTCACCTGGCGTAGTCAAGATGGAAGAGAGGAAGAGACCAGCTCCTCATGGGCATGAGGATTCTGCATCCCCACTGAAGAAGCAAGCCACCGCTGTTAATGGAGGAGGAAAGAGTCATCCTGACGCTGAGATGCCGTGGAAGGACGAACTTGAGGTGAGCTTTGTCGCTGTCCCGTCACCCATCACCGCCTCGAACCCCTCATTCCCATATCCATCCGGGGTCATGTGCTGAGATCTAATCATAACCGTTTCCCTGTAGCGCTTCCAAAAAGATGCAATATGGCGGCAGATGCAGGAGTACAAACGGGAAAGAAACACCCTTGAAACTCGACTTGCTGAACTTACGAAGCGCACCACATATCATGACGATCATATCCGAGTCATAGACGCGTGGTTCAAGCAGGTTAGTCTCCGCTCAAGTTTGAGATCGGAGTTGATTGGTTCCATGTTGTAGCTGACTCGCCCAAACTTGTAGCTACTTGACGAAGTAAAACTCCTTCGTGGTGAGGTGCACGATGATGGACTATCTTTGTCTTTCTCGTCGTCTCTGCTTTTCGCCGACAATGCAAAATTTGAAGAACATCTTCAGTCCAGATCACAGGATATATCCTCAGCTATCTCTCATTTGTTTGCGTCTCCCCAAAGTCCGTCACCGGAGGTCGCAGATTTACAAACTCGGTTGTCGGCATTGCTCGCGGCGGAGAAGAACCATATTGTGGAACTTGAGAAGAGTCGAGTAGAAAAAGAGCAACTGGAGGATCGACTGGAAAATGCTTCACTGCGTTACATGGTTGCTGAGAAGAAACTCGAGCGAGCCAAGAGTGCGGCAGTCGCAAAGCTTGAGAGACAGGCTATCTTCGGCGGGCGTAATGACTCTAGTAGTGGACTTGGCGAAGATACAGCAAATGTGAACAAGGATAGCGCTGGTGGGGTGAACGGTGTCGCAGATGGTAACGACAGCGCAGCCGATGCGGAAAGCAGCCGTCGAGAGGCTGTAGCGGTGGCTGAGAAGCAGAAGGAGCAGATCGACAAGCTGGAGAGCGAGAACGAAAAGCTTACAGCACAACTCACAGCCTTGAGTATAAAGCTTTCGCGTTTATCGGATGATGACTACTCTCGGACAGACCTCTTTAAGCATCTGAAATCCCAGCATGAAGATGTTATCAAGCGTATCAACAATCTCGAGGCGACCAACGTCCAACTTAGGGAAGAAGCAGAGAAGCTCCAGGCGGAGCGAACAGCTTTCAGGATCCAGCTCGAGCATGAATCTCAAACTGCTGTTGCGGAAAAGGAACTACAACTAGCTCGAGCCGAAAGCGATCTTGCAAGGATACGGGCAGGACGAGATGAGTTATTGGCAGATCTTTCGATAAGAAAGGCCTCCCAAGATCAGGACCGCGCCGCTTCAGAGCAGATAAAGGAGTTGGCAGCAGCGAGAGACGATCGTATCAAGGCTTTAGAGTCAGAAACCGAGCGTCTACGGATACAATTACACCCGGAGGAATCTGCAGGAGAACCAGAACCGGATCTAGACCAATTGGGCGCGGACGAACTTCGTACCAAGTACCATTGTTTAAAGCAGCAATATTCGATGCTCAACAATGAGCTGCCATCCATGGGTGCCGCCTGGAAAAAGGCTTCCGCCTTAGCCTCGCAGAAAGTCACCGAGTTTACCACTCTAGAAGAGAGGGTCGTCAGACTAGGTGCCGAAAAGTCCAAAGCAGACCAGAAATACTTTGCCGCCATGAAAGCTAAAGAAGCCCGCGATCAGGAGGTTCGAACCTTGAGAGCACAGAATTCCAAGAGCTCTGATATCGTCTCGCAGCTGAAGGATGCCGAATCGAGCACTCGAGCTCTTCTAGTCAACCTCGAGAAGCAGTTAGTGGAGGCCAAAGACACGTTGAACAGCCTGACTACCCAGAACCGCACGGCCCAACAGCAGAATACCGAGGACAACATCATGGCCGAGAGCTTCAAAACGCAAGTTGGCGAGCTGAAAAAGGCGTTGACTGCGAAAGATGCCTCTCTCAGCACATCCACAAACGCTTACAGGAAAGCAGAGGTGGAACTTGAGGCACTGAAGGTTCGGCTCGAGGAGACCAAGAAGAGCTTAGAGTCTTGGAAGAGTAAGGGTCTGGGCAATCAAACGGACGAGTATGAAATGTTGCGGGTAAAGTCTCCAGGCATCTCTAGAGAGAAAATGCATGCTAATCATCATGACTTAGACATTAGCACTTTGTACCGTATGCCGGAAGAATTTCAAGGACACGGCGTTGAAGACTTGCGGCCACGTCTTTTGCAAGGACTGCGTCGAGGAACGACTCACTTCTCGCTCGCGGAAGTGTCCTAATTGCAACAAATCCTTCGGCACGAACGACCATATGCGCGTCACACTATGATTGAAACGGGCGTCGAATCTCCTCCCCGGGATGCACTATGTTTTTAATCAACTCGAAGGTAGATTTTCTGCGAACGAGGCTGAGGACGCTCGGTGGTACAAATACCTCAATGGTGCATCTTCTCTCTTCTTCTGCAGCGTCTGGTAACGTGGGCGGACTTGTACGACCAATTGCATCCAAACGTTCCTCCCCGTTCCATTCTCTCAATGTATTTCCTCGACACTTTACGTGGTGATAGACGGGTTTACTCCCTCGGCGATGAGACAGCTGTTGCTGTTGGATAAGTCATATGGCTACAAATGGGAGACCTTGTGGTGGAATCCCTTTGCGGCGGTCAGATCCGGTTGAGTTATTGCTTAGCCTAGCACGATAGCATGTGGCAAATGAATGCACTTAGGCATTGACCAAGAAACAACCTCCACTTGAATATTTTATGCAATGGGCAATAACTAAGGTAATGGGCAACGGGACAACTGGAAGTCGTCGAGGTCGAAGCGAGCTTCATCAGTTGGACAGATTGGATGGAGGGCCAACATAAAATTGAAGTCAGTTGCGCCAAAGATCTGCGAATATGTTGAACACATTGCCACTTGTTTATGCGGCAAGCACATACCCACTGAGCGTAATGTGTTCCTGGTGATGCTCGAGGATTCAGCATGGCTGCCGGATCCCAAAAACTTCCTCCAGAGAGGTGGCAGAGTGTCAGATGCGCTTAGTGTGACGACCGACCACACCATGAGAGTGGACAAGTAAGACCGGAACCGGGACTTCTTTGAGATCCATGGAGGACAAGTAAGGCAGCTCAAAAGTGTAGGAACCATCATGAGTTCGGTTTCGTGCGATTTGAAGGTGGTCTGAAGCAACGTGCATCCATGAGGATTAGCACTTTGCGTCGCTATTTATACCTACCTGGTAGCTTATTTCATATCATTGCTTTTCGGACGAAGTGTATAACAAGACCTAAGAGAACCCGAATCACTCGAGGCTTGGCATGGACCCAATGACCCAATAATCCAGTTGCCTGTTCAACTCCAGCTCCCTACTTCTCCCTCGCTCAATCTCCATCCTGCAGCCGTCTCTTCTCCTGTACAGAGTCTTCGCACAGCCCTTTTCAATTCTCCCACTCGCGCTTCTAGCCTCGCAGCTTTGGCCTTGGCATTTGCATACACGGCTTGGCGATGCTGCCGTGCGGGCTTCGTCCCGTAGCTGTTCGACTTGGTGAGCGGTGGACCGCAGATCTTGCTCAAGTTTCCAGACGTGCCTCCGCTCGCTTTCGAGGTCGGCTTGTAGTTTCTGGAGGGCGAGATTGTCGCTCCCCAGGTCTTGTTTGCCTGCTGAAAGCTCGCGTGACGCTGGGCATATTCCGTGAACTGGATCATAGCCAATCGGTGAGTGCCGGACGTGTTTGGAGGATCAGACCATGGGCTTTGCCATGGCACGACGACTTCTTTCTCGGGGTAATGCGTCTCTCTAGCCTTGAATGTTTCGAATCGATGAACACGCTCCTTGTACCATTTCACGACATTCTCATCCTCCTCCGGTACATTCAATTTCGGAAGACCCCCGAGATCGGCAACTTCCTCGCCTCCGCCTCCTTCTCCTCCGCCCTCGCTTTCGCCGCCACTCTCAGCTCGAACTTGGCCGCGACCGACAGTTGTTTCGGCGGAAGGCTTGCGGCCATGGTGCCAATGGTCTGCTGATTTCCCACTTCCCGATGGAGATGGATGCAGATGAACAACTTCTTGCGGATGCAAGAAGCACCAAAAGGCAATCACGATAGCCTTGTCCCTTCGGGCCCATTGCTGTGAATTAATTCCGCGTGCGATAGGTCCGAAAGAGCCGCTGCCGGGCGGACGCGCCTGATTTGATACCGGGGAATTGTCCCCGCATGATCCATCTGCACGTCGACTCCATAGGAAGCGTCGATAAGGTACCCCGCCTCATCCCAGCATGGGTCCTCCAGCTTGCCGAATCGAGAGGTCGTGAACTGTAGCAACCCCTACGATGCCGAATTAGGTGCACTAATCATCTATTGCTGTATGTATGTAGTCCCTTCGGACCTCTCTAGGCTCTACTTGCTCTTGCCCTTGCCCTTGCCCTCTCTCCGCACTTCAGGATATCCTTCTCTCCGCTTCTAAACCCACGAAAAGTCATTTGGCTGACTTGGGAGCATCGCCGTCAAGATTCATATGTCATCGCAATGACCGATATCTGAAAAGGCCAAAGGCCCGCGTCAGAGATTGATGGGACTATGCAGATGGATTTCATCGACAGACCAGGAAGATGACGGTCCGCGCCGCAGAGGACTTGGTCGGTCTTTAAGTATCAGACAATGGAAGACTGAGTTGATGTTACCGACAATCAAAAGTAAAATTGCAACCGCTCACTGATCTATGATCCAGTTCATAGTTCATAGAAAATCATGTTAATACAGCGTAGCCGGGGGGTTTGTTCGTTGAATATTGGCTACCATGGGAGGGAGGGTGAGGGAGGAAGTGGGATTCGGAGGGATATGTTGTGTAGTGGATGGGGCTTGCGTGGGGCAGGTGAGCTGGAGGGTGAAAGAGAGCCCTCGGAGAGGAAGTGTGGGTTGAGGTGCTTAGGGTATCGAGTTTGGGTGCCTCTTGGTAAGATGATCGGCAATGTAGCAGGTGTATATATGCGAATAGAAAGTCATCGTTTTGTAGAAATATAGACTATCTGCGACGACACAAGATAGCATGATGATGAGAAGGGCGCCAATATCTAGCCCCAAGATGCAGGATAGAACATGCAAGTCCGAGCGTGACTCACGCTCTTCACTTGCTCGGTCAATCGGGAACTCGCCATTCAAACTCAATAACCTCGTATCTCATCACCATCTCGCCATGCTTGTTCGAAACAACGACCGGAAGCTTCTCCACGACCAGCTCTTTTCCTTTGATCCGCGGTATCACGTATCTGAAGATCGCAAAGTACGCGATCCCGGCAAGCATGCTGGCCAGACCGGTGGTCGGCACAGTATACCATTGAACGTGCGTGACTGCATAGGAGAATGCTGAGTCTGCAGACGGCGGGAGGACAGCGGCGACGAGGAGGAACGCGCAGGTCAGGCTGATTGCATGGTTAGCGGGGTCCGAGTTGCAAAGGCCTGGGTCAGTGGGGTGTGTCACTTACGTATAGATGATGGCAGCAGTCGGGCCGCCCCAGGGCCGGAAGCCTCGCTTCTTCGCCCATGCTTGTCGGTGTCGCAGTTTGAGGTAGAGCAGTCCGGCGGCCACGAAGAAGCCGATGAGGACGATGGTGACGTAAGAGTAGAGCGAGAATAAAATGGTGTATGCTACTGCCGGCGTTTGGCCAGACGTAGCTGCTATCAGGATGACCGCAAATATCAGATGGAGGAACAGTGCTGCTGCTGGGCTCTGTTCCAGTGCTTCTTCCTGTTGGTTCGGATGCCGTCGAGACCGCAGCCACGATCCGATCTTGGCAGTTGGCGTGGTCGTGCTCCTGGCGAAGAAACGTGAGAACGGTAGCACACCCTCTTTGGCGATTTCTTGCTTCACTTGACGAGACGGCCAGGTGTTAACTTTCGTATGATAAAGGTGCATCGCGTGGACTTAGCCCTTACCTCGAGATGATGTAAAAGTCGATACGATAATGTTTCCAAACAGCGAAAGCGCAAGTATCCCTGACATTATCCGCGTTGCAACGGCGTTTCCGAATATATTATTGAAGAATAAAGTGGCCATGTCAGCTCCCGCATGGAATTGCTGATCTTGCGACACGACACATAACTAGATTGCAGTTAGACGTCTTTCGAGGGACGAGAGGAAACCATGAGAACTATACATATGCAACATTGACCAACACGTATAGAATCGACACCATGATCATTGCTAGTAAAGTCGCTCGGGCGAAGGTTTTTCGAGGACGCCGCACTTCGTTAAGAACCTACATCAACCGAAGTCAGCTCCTTGTCCGCGAAGTGTAAGTGACAGTACACGGGGAATGCTTACATAGAAGGGTTGCCTGAACCCATTATAGGCGCCAATGATGTAAATAAAAGAGTTTGCATAAGTCGCAGTGGCACCACGAGGATTGGCGAACGAAGTGTGAATATCGAAGTTAGTCGTCTGAATCCGACCATGTCCAAAAGAAGCACCTCCTCGGGTTGCGAACCCTAGGACGATGATTAACAGCAGTATTGCGACCTTGATAATCGTTATCGCGTTATTCAGCAAAATGCCGCCTTTTCGCCATGACACATGAATCAGACATGCCGCCGTTATGGCAGCTATGGCCACCCCCCTGATTGCCGCAGCATCGTCTGGAAGCCCGGCGGCCCGCATAATATAGACCGCAAAAGCCACGGCATTGCTTGAAGCATTCGAGAAGATGATAAAATCTACTGCAAAGATACAAGTCGCCAGAAATCGAGGCCGATCATAGATGTACTCGAGCTGAGCAGAGTTAGGGCTAGCACGGATGTGTGTAGAATTATAAATGCTCACATAGTTCTTCTCTCCTCCGCTCCGCGACACGCTCACCTTCTGCCCTGCCTCTACCTCAACCTGTGGAATAGTAAGGGCCAGTTCAAGCCAGACGAGGAGGCCTGAAATCGCCACGACAGCGCCGAGTGTCCAGAGGAGGAGCGAAATCCCGACACTGTTTGTATTTTCCAGAATAATAGTGGGTACAACAAAGATCCCAGATCCTTGACATGACCATTTCTCAGTATAAAGCAATGACTCGACATCCGCAGAAGGCACTCACCAATCGTGCGATTGAGAATTAGGCATATCACTGAAACAACGCCCAATTTCTGATCCTCTGGCGGAGCATTGACGATAACCCTACCTGATCCTTTCCTGGCATTCGCCAACCGATCGAGTTCCGCCTGATCAAACTCCATGGTGTTGTTCGTCAACGGTGGAAGCTCCTTGCCCTCTTGCACGATGGAAGGGCAAGTCTACTCCAGAAGACCGTGGAGTCGGTATTTGTCGCATCTTATAGATCAACAAGGCAATGGCCCAGACACCTAAATCAAATGGTTGAAGAGCCTCGCAAAGAAGGCGCAGCTGCAGTAAAAGGTGGACAAGGCTGGAGCTGAAGCTGAAGCTGGTCCGAGGTCAGTAGGCCAGAAACTAGATACCCCATTTGTCAATTTGGCGATATTCAGACGCCTCATGACCACATACGGTGGCAGTGCATATGCATGGTCATGATGCGGCATTTGTGAAGAGGCTAGGATTGGCTTCCAGGCTGCAATCGCCCTAAAGGAAGTGAGGCTGTACATGGAGTAGAGTTGGAATATCATAAGGTCGTTGTCGCCATCCACATACTCCGACACAGGGGATAGGTACGGTAGACAGCGTCGTTAATGGCCTTCAACTTTGGAATTTCGGATTTCTTTTTCACCATCAATCTAGCGGCGCAGATATGGGAGAAATGTTTCACTAGAGCTCATGGTGCAGGTTCGTCCATGTATTGATATCTGTCATGCTGTGATGATGTCTGCCCGAGCTAACGTTGAGGTTGCGACTTGAAGACGTCCAGTATCTCCAGTTCGGCAACGAGATCCAATCGCTCCGTCAGAATCTCACCCGACTGAACAATATCCTCGAAGAGCAGTCACGAGGGCCACGATGGCGCGGTTCCGCGCACGGCCTTGGGTTGGAGATTTCGGATCTTACAGGAGACTTCAGGAAGACCTTGGAAGAGTGCGATAAGCTGTTGAACGACCGGGAAAGGTTCCACCGGGATAGGGCTGGCTTCGTAGACAACGTGCGTTGGTGGGTCGGTGGAACTGAAGCGAAAGTGAAGACACTCCGAGAGCGAGTTCATTTTCATTCGGCCAAGGTAAACGACATACCGCCGCTATGAATCGGAGAAGCTGATCAGGGTAGATAATCTTTATTACTAAGCCAGTCGAACTGTGAGGAATCCCAGTACACTACTCCATCACAGAGCGCGTGCTGACGAGTTTCTTTTCGTCGACAGCAAACTTTTGTTCGAGATTAGAGATGCTGTGGAAGGTCTGGGGGCCCTCTGGGCTACTCAATGGGGTCAAGAGCAGGGCCCGTCGCTTCAACGCTTGCCTCAAGTCCCACTGGACTTAGAGAGTCGCTTTATAGACGCGCTTAGGCGCAATACACCAGAATCATTTCAGAGGTCGGAGGACTTCCCTCTGAAAGAAGGCTGGGACGCACTAGTGTATCACTTTGAAGAGGTAAGATGACTTTCCCTACCTTTGGACGAGTACACTGAATTGGATTGCTGAATCCACTGCAGAGTACAGTCAACTTCAAACCGGGGCAATATCCAAATCAAAGAATTCCCGGCGAAACTCAGTACCTGAACTTGGTCAAATGCACGTGGATCTTGCAGATGATCAAAGGAAGTTCTTGTTTTCGAGAAACAGGCCCGGTTTCGCTCTGGGCACGGTGTATCAAGGAAGCCGAAGAGGTTTGATGATCTACGACGTCATTACTAATGAGATCGAGCTGATTAAAACTATGATGCAGTCTGTTGTCAATGAATACAAGCGCATACGCCCAGGGCAACTGGTTCCACCAGAAGACAATGCCATCTTACGATTGAACGAGACCTACTTTTCAATCTGGGTGGTCGATCAAGACCGTCCTGGAATTCCTGTGCTAACAGACGAGATTCTTCTGGAAGAGAAGATTCTGAAGATGTAAATCTTTATTCTACCTCAAGGATACCTCTACTAAAATCATCAATAGTGCTCTGCCCAAACCTCCGGGAACTCGGAAGTCGAGTCTCACTATATTTCGGAAGAGTGACAATGAGTTACACGTTGTGCGCACAATCACGGACGAGCAAAATCCAGCGTTCCGTGACTCAAATAGTCAGTTCCACTTCCTTCAATGTCAGTATTCATATACTCTAGTTCAATCCTAACATGGAAGTCGATCAGGTTATGATATGAACACAGATCTTACCCGTTTCATTCCTCTTTATGCAGTGCCGGCGATGAGCGATTCGGCCACCAACAACAACGTGATTTTCTGCAATAGTCAAGGCCAAAGCGAGAGGCAGTATTCTCTTGGATCCTTTAACGGTCCGTCAGCATGCTATTGATATCATCCAAGATGGGAAGACTCGTAACTAATTCTTAGCAGATGTACTACAGTTCCAACGGGCCGTGTTAGGATATAAAGTCATGTTTGACAGGTGAGGTCCCTGCAGCCCTCCTCAATCAATACCTCACATTCTAACATCCTGACAGGGTGAACATCAACTGGTCTATTTATCTAAGATCTTTCGGATTCAGAAAGTCTGAAGAAGCAAGAAGTGGTCGGGTTCAAATCTGGCAAGCCAACCCTCTTCCACGCATTGTCTCAACCATGCCGTCATCTCCTACCTCAGGCAGCTACTTGAGTCCCATACAGAGTCAGACATCAAGTTTGGCAACAACCAAGTTGTCAATGATGGCCACTGGAAATGCATCTGTGATCAGAACGCATGACGGCGCAGGCTTAGCATTGTCACCGCCTGACCTTCCCGCCGTGATCATATATACAATGTACGAAAAGAGATACACTTTTTTGTATCTACAACGTAAGTTTGAACTGCACTGCCCTGCCGTCAGCTTCTCCGCTGGGCGCTGCTGAGTATTGAGACAGTAAATAGAGAGATCTATATCAATGATCATGCCTGCGCATGTCGAGACCCAAGCAAAGCTTGCTGCCGCGTTGTCATCGAAAGCACAAAGAAGCTAGATTTTAAAAGGCTCTCAGCACAGAAGGAAGCTGTTGATGGTCTGAACACGTGGGATCTCGCTCAATTTCGGTTACCCCGACACCAGGGCTTTGTGAACCTGGAGTCTCTCAGCAATCTCAAATACATTTGTCTGGGATTCCCAACTGTGCAAGGTAAACCCAGCCTCTTTCTCTCATCCATGCATATGTGCTGATCGACCGTCCGTGGCGTGGCAGATCGGGAAGCCTTTCAAGCAAAATTCAATCTGACTGTTGAGCTGCGAGATCTGGATCTGGATGAGTACCAGAAAAGCCTGGCGGAGCTCAAACGGAGGGCGAGTTCTTGCGCGAGACCGACGCCTTCGAAAGCCTGATGGTGCGCGTTCCGGGTCTCTATAGATATTGGTCTTGTAACCCCGGGACCCCTGCGTACACTTCTGTAAATTTGAACATTTCAGCGTGGGTCGAGCCGTGTACCGAGCAAAGTTGGCAAAGGGAGTTTTTGCTCTACTCTACTCTGACTCTGACTCTTAGTCTTCTCCCCACCACCCAAATGCCTCGCCAGTACCTGTCCCCATGGACGCACGCGTACCGTGACCCATCTGCGAACGAACAGGCGGAGCCTTGCCTCAACTTACCTTACCTTACCATATCTGCAGCGGTGGAACCCGTTTCGGTTCGCGTAGAGTGATTGATTGATTGATTCTTACTCCGTTCCAGCCAGTTAGGCCATGCGGGTGTGACTAATCATGCGTTATGCGCATTTATGTACGGGTTATGCAGGTTATGCAGAGCATACTCCTATGCTGGCTCGT
>JAABUY010002050.1_pt1 | contig 24982 bp, 32 predicted proteins | sample 5560271 | NCBI WGS metagenome assembly JAABUY01 (sample SAMN10711886, study PRJNA513374) | rock metagenome | isolation source: Antarctica rocks | place: Antarctica: Victoria Land, University Valley | reverse complement strand
GGCGCAGGTGGGCGCGCCAGATCCTGGCCGGCCTGGAGTACCTGCACCTGAAGCAGCCGCCGATCATCCACGGCGACCTGCGCTGCGACAAGATATACGTCAACGGGCACAGCGGCGAGATAAAGATTGGCGACCTGGGCCTCGCGACGCTGCTGCCGCGGCGCTTTGAGCCCGGTGCGCAGCACGCCGCAGGGCTGAATACGCTAGCGCTAGCAGGGTTGCTTGCGGGCGGGGCGCCTGGGCGCGCCCTGCGCCCACCCTCTCTATCCGCCGTTGCGCTGGCACGCGCGGGCAAGCACCGCCACCAGTGGGCGCCACTGCGGCGGCTCTGCGTGCAGTCCTGGCGCCGCAGCGTGGCGGCCGCCGGCTGCGAGCATACGCGCGCTCGTCAGCACCGGCAGCGACACGCGCTGGGACTGCCACAGCGGGTCGGCCGGTCGGCCGCCCAGATTTTCAGCGTCCTGCCGGCCGTCCTCTGGCAGAGCCGGGCGGCGCCGAGCGTCGGACACCCACGCACCTCGCGGGCGACTTCCCTTGCGGCCCTGGCGCCGGCCCTGGCGCCGACCCTGGCGCTGACCCTGGGGCCCGCGCGCGCGCGCAGCGGTGCTGCCGGTGGGGACGGAGAACCAGTACACGCGGCAGGTGGACATCTTCGCCTTCGGCCTGGCCACGCTGGAGCTGGCCACCAAGCACAAGGCGCGCGCAGCGCGGACCCTCCACAAACCCTCATCCCCCTGTGCCGCTTGCTTGTGCGGTGCCAGATTTTGGTGGGGCCGCATCGGCGCTGGCCTGACAGGCTGCGAGCGCGATGCGGCCCTGCGCCGCCCCGAGGGCTGGGCAGGGCAGCCGCAGCAGGACATGGCGCGGCTCAGTAACGGAGGCGGCCGGCCGCACAGCACCGGCCGGTGCAGCAGCTGCAGCCGCTGTGGGCTGGTTTGGTGTCGCAGCGCGCGCTCAGGCTGGCACCAGTGAGACGCGAGCAGCTCTGATGCAGTGCACGGCCCTGTTGGGTGTGGATGAGCGAGCAGGCGCGCCAGGGCGTCCGCCCCCTGGCGGGCGCCAGCACAGCGGCAGGCGGCTGCGGTGCCTGGAGGGGGGCGAGCTGGCAGTGCCCTACCCTACCCTACCCGCCCACCCTACTCAGATAGGCGGGGCCGGCACAGAGGCGGCCGCGCGCGCGCGCAGGTGGACTCGCGGAACTGCGCAATGTGGCCGCAGCTGCTGGAGCAGGTGCCGGACGCGGAGGCCTGCGCGTTCATACACAGGTGCGCGCATAGGCTTAGGGCCCTGACCCTGCGCCGCGGCGACGCCGGGCCCCAGGCGCCAGCGCCCGGCATGCGGACCGCGCTGGCAGCGCTGCGGAGGGCGCTGTAGCTGTCCATGTGCATGAGCATGAGTGGCGGGGAGCGGGTGCGGGGGAGCCTTGCGACAGTGCAACACGACGGGCGCTCTGATGTGAGGTGGCAGCTCTGAGAGAACTCATATGCCGCATCGCCGCATGCCTGTCCCCATGGCATCGATCATGCAGTGTGCCCAATACAGGAGGTCCTGCACCTGCTGCGGGCCCTGGCGGCCGTGGAAGTGTTCGGGCTTTCCTACCAGGTGCCCAGGCAGCATAGCAGGCCTGGCAGCAAGCTGGGTCGGCAGGTCCTGGACTTGTGCCTGCAGCGCAGCCAGCTGAGCAGCGCAGCCAGCCGAGCCTGCGCTGCCAGCTGAGCCTGCGCAGCTAGCCGAGCCTGCGCTGCCAGCTGAGCCTGCGCTGCAGGCGCGAGTGCCGGACCTGTCCAGCAGGGACGCGGTCGCGAGGCAGGCACATGCGTTGCTCGCTTCTGGACGGGCGGTAGCGCAGGGCCCAGTGGCCCAGAGGCGGACGCGCGGCCGACGGCTGAGCGCGCCCCCAACCCTATACCCTACCCCTATACCCGCGGCGCAGGTGTCTGGGGCCGGCGGAGACGCGGCCGTCGGCGGCGGAGCTGCTGGAGGACCCCTTCTTTGCGCGGCGGCACGCGGGCGCCGGCGACGCGCGCAAGGACCGCGCCGGCACCGCCAACGGCGGCGAGCCCAGCGGCCTGGCGGACGAGCGCAGCCTGCGCGAGCACGCCGACGTGGCCAACGAGGGCGAGGCCTGCGAGGCGCGCGCCTGGGTAGGGTTTGTGTGTCAGTATGGGGTTTAGGGCAGCGCGAGCGCGCCAACATGGCCAACGAGGGCGAGGCCTGTGAGGCGCGGCGACTCTGGGTAGCCTATCTGGCTCTGGGTGGTTTTTGGAGCGGTGACCACGCCTGCGTCGCCGAAGAGGGCGAGGCCGAAGTATGCTCCGCGGGCAGCGGAGCATACTGATGCCTGGGCAGCCCGGGCTCACGGGTGGTACTTTGCGCGCGCAGGCGGGCACGGTGCGGGGTGAGGACTACAACTTTCACTTCTCGGGGCGCGTGCGCGAGGGCAAGCTGCACTTCCGGCTGCACATGGAGTACGAGGGCGACGAGCCGGCGCAGGACGCGCCGCGCCATCGCACCATCGACTTTGTGTGCGCGGCCCGCGCCGCGCGCGCGCCCGGCCGTCGACCTGCACATGTAATGCTGCGGCTCGAGCGGGTGTGCGCGCGGGGCGCTGTCTTGCCGGCACGGGCGCGCGGCCGCACGGCCGTGCAGACCTAGACGGCAACAAGTCAGGGCGCCTTCACGCTGCGTGGCGCGCGCAAACACAGCCTGCAGCTTTGCATGCCTTTTGATATGCTGATTTCACACGGTGCATGGCGACCTCAGCAAGCCCACCTCAAAGCGCAGTTCGGCACAGCACGCGCAATCTACCCGCAGTGGCTGACAGGGTATAGGGTAGGCCCTACCCACCCCACCCTATCCCGCATTGGCTGACAGGCCGGCGTGGCGGCGGCGCGCAGGTACGACCCGGACGATGATACGCCGGACAACATCGCGCGCGAGATCGGCGACGAGTTCGACCTGTCGTCCACCGACCGCGACATCTGCGCCGCCGCGCTCAAGGAGTGGCTGGCCAAGGAGCTGCCGGGCGACAGCGGCTGACGCGCGCCGCGCGCGCGGCCACCGCTGGGCCCTCTTCGCGGACCCGACGCGTGCAGCGTGCGCGGGAGCAGGGGCCCGGCGCAAGGCCTGCGGCGGCGTGGCCCTACTGACACTGGCTCGCCGCCCCCGCGCTGCCGCTGCGCTGGAGGAGCGGCCTGGGGCGCTGCGGGTGGCGCGCTGTATGCGCGCGCACGGCGGCGCCGCATCGTCTCAGGGCACGCCGCCGCGCATGCACCCCAGCCACAGGCTTTGCCTTGCCCTAGGCATGCCCCCAGGCGCGCGCACTGGGCATGTCGCCCCTAGCGCCCTGCCGCAGGCGGCGACGGGCCGCATGCATGTGGGTTGGGTGTAGGGGCATGCAAGGGCTGCGCGGCCATGCCCGGCCTTGGCGGAGGCGCCTTGCGGCGCCCGCGCCTCCGAGCAGGCTCGCCGCGGGCGCTGCCGGCGCTGCCATGTTAGCCGGCTGGCGCCCGTGCGTGCTTGCGGCGCGCGCCTGCTCCCTGCGGAGAGCATGCGTGTGGGTCATGTGTCGGTGGGCGTGATCTGGGCGGGCGGCGCTGCCGGGCGCGCCTGGGGTGCGTGCAGGGCGCGAGGCTGCTGCCGGTGCTGGCGCATGGTCGCGGCTGCGCGGGCGGCGGCGCAGCGCATTTGATTAGGCCATAGGTTGCATCAGAGAGTTGACAGTGTGCTGGCCGAGGAGCGACTAGATTGGGGCCCAAGGGTTACGGCAGTCCGGTGAGGCGGTTGCGTGTTGCGTCTGCGAGCCTGTCAGCGCTAGTGTGTGTTAAGTCACGGGTATTTGACTACTTGGGCGCGGCTTGGTGGCAGGGTGTGCGCAGCGCCTCACAGCGATGCAGCCGCTGCCAGGCGTTTGCTATATACGGGATTGTCAGTGCAGAGTGACCGTCCTCCGTGGCGCACCCCAGGGTAGGCACTGGACGGAATGGGGCCATGGGGCGCGCCGCAGACCCGGTCTAGGCCGAGGGCAGCGGCGCCGGGCATGCGCTTCGGCCAACATTGGCAGTGGCAGGGCTCGCGCCGCTCTGCGCGAGGGTCAGACCCTGGGCGTGGCGGTGGCATGGTCCAATCACGCCCTGGCGTTGCACCCTGCATGCTCGCGAGCGTGCTGCGCGAGTCGCCCGCCGCGCGCGCCCTGCGAGCTCGTCGGGGCGCTCGCTGACAGTCACTCCGTGCGCCCGCTGTCTGGTCGCCCACCTGTCGTATCCCGCGGCAGTGCGCCGTCTGTCTGTATGTGTGTGCGTGTTGCAGCGGTTTCCTGCCTCGCCACAGGGTGCGTCTACCAACGACTCGGTCTGCTTGAGAACACAAGAGGCCCTGCCTGTAAGGTTTGCCTTGCCTCTCTGCTGCACGTGCTCTGCCCGCGCGCAGCTCGGCCTGCCCTTCCCTGCATCATGCACCAGGCGGCACCACGCAAGCAGAGGTGAAGACATCTTGCGCGGTCCTGCAAGCATGCACATGATCGACTTGCGCAGGCTGCCAGCGGTAGGGCACGAGCTTGTCGGGCTCCAGCGAGGAGCAGACGGCAACACAGAAAACTGTTCGGCAGCGCACCCTGCAGGGCATGCTGAACGCTGCCCAGTCAAGCCGCACAGAAAAAACTGCAAGCCGCAACATCCTTGGCTGCCTCTGACACGGGAGGCACACATGCCTGCTGCGGCTCGAGCCGCAGCCGCGCACGGCCGCATGCGCGCCCGGCCTGCCGCCGGCCCCGCCGAATGGGCGGCGCACCAGACCCTCTCAAACCCTAGCCCAGGCCCTGGCCGGCCACGCGCTTGGCCTCCTCGTCCTCGCTGAGCGTGCGGTGCACCAGGCTCTGCATGTCCGCCAGGATCTTCTGCAACAAGCCCCTAGCCCTGGCCCTAGCCCTGGCCGGCGCCGGCCTCGGCCTCCTCCTCCTCGTCTTCGCCCAGCGTGCGGTGCACCAGGCTCTGCATGTCCGCCAGGATCTTCTGCTCCTTGCGCTTGTTCTCCTCGAAGTTGTACATCGCCAGCGCGGCCTTCTCCTCCGCGGTGTACACCTGGCGCCCGGCGCGCGCGCTGTTGAGGTAGTGTAGGGTGCAATACCCCGGCTCACACACGTACACTGCCAGCGCGGCCTTCTCCTCCGCGGTGTGCACCTGGGGCCGGCGCGCGTGCTCCTGAGTTGGGGCAGGGTGCGGTACCCCGAGGGTCCGGTCCCCCTGCCCTGGCCTTGGTCACAGAGCAAGCGCACGCGGGGCGCGCGGCACGCCAGGCGTCGCTGCCGCGGCCCGAGGCTGCAAGCACGCAGCCGCGGCGCGCGCAGGCGCGCTGCTCAGGCGTGTAAATGCGCAAAGCCGCTCAGCTCCCACGCCCCGCCGTTGGCACAGCCGTCGAGCAGATATAGACCTTACGCCATGAGGCTCACGGGCCGGGGCCCGCAATGCACGCTGCTGCGAAGGCATGCAAGCGATCGGCACTGCGTGGGACCCCGGAGCTGCAAGCGCGGGCAGCCGGGGCGCGCCTGGTTCTCCTTGCGGATGCGCACGGCGTTCATGCGCGAGTGCCGCGAGCCGCTCATCACGTAGCCCAGCTCCTCGAACTTGGTGATCTGGTCGGCGGTCAGCCCCACCTGCGCGCGCGCAACCAGACATGGGCATACAGGACCCCACATTAGCACCCAGTTGAGGCATCGCACGGGCCGCTTGCGCGCCAGGCGCTGCTGCGCAGTTACGCCCGCCAATGCGCGCGCCCCAGCAGGGCGTGTACGCATGCACTTAGCCCGCACGCTGGGGTTGGCGAGTCCGCCTGGTCTGCTTGCCTGGAGCCTGTGCGACGCCGTTCGCAGCCCTGCTATGGTGGCTGCCCTCCCTCGCGTTCCTCAACATGCAAGGAAGGGAGCAGGCCTCCGATGCCAGCTTGCACCTCTGCACGTACGGCCACCGCCGCTCTGGTCGGGGCGCTGCCCCTGCCAGGGTGCTGTCCCGCCGGGGCGCACAGACCCCGCTCCGCCCCAGCTGCACGCGGGGCGCGGCTGAGCGGCGCACCTCGCCGCGGCGCGGGATGCGCTTGCCGCTCTGCACGTAGGCGGCCATGGCCTCGCCCTCGCCCGGCCGCAGCGCGCCGCCGTAGCTGCCCGGCGCCGCGTGCGCGTCGCCGCCCGGCGCCGCGGGGCCCACCAGCACATCGTCCTCCTCCGCCAGCAGCCGCGCCTGGCCGCACGCAACACTGTCCCAGGTTACGGTTAGGGTTATGGAAGCAAATGGATCAGCACAATGCAAGCGCTACCCTGTGCAGCCCCAGCGCCGCCAGCCCCGCGCGCAAGGACGGCCCGGCCGCCAGCCACGCCAGGGCATGCGCAAGGCCCCGCAAAGCCCTACAGGACCCGTGCGACTGTTCCTTATTCCCGTGCGACTGTTCCTTATTCCTCAGGCAAAGGCGGCGTGCACACGCAGGCGCGCGCGAGTGCGCCCAATGCTGAGGCTGCTGCTGACAGGGTACATTTAGGGTTTTTAAGGTGCCGTGAGGGCTCGCGACGCGCCTGCTCGGCCGCCGCGGCCGCCGCCTTGTGCTCGGCCAGCCACTCGCGGAACAGCGCCGCGGCCTCCGCGTGCACCGCGGTCACCGCCGCGTGCGCGCCGCCGGCCTCGCCCCCGCCGTCCTCCGTCCCCCTCCCCGCAGCTGCCAGCTCGCCGCCCTCGCCCATCTCCATGTCCCCAGCTGCCCCGCCGTCCCGCCCGCCCCCCGGCTCGCCATTGAGATCCGCATCGAGGCCCACATCTGCGCCGCCGTCCCGGCCGCCCGCAGCCGCCGCTGCTCCACTGCCGTCAGCAAGGCGCTCTGCCGGATCGGGCCGCACGGCGGCCTCGGCGGCGCCGCCGCTGCGCGGCGCAGCGTCGCGCTCGGCCGGGTCGGCAGCGTAGGCCCCTGGCAGAGCCACGCCCGCGCGCGGCGGCCGCGGCGGCGGCGGCGGCATCGCGCCCTGGTCGCCGTCTTCGCCCGCCGCATGCGGCGCTTCCAGCCTGCAAGTACGCGCATGGGAGCGTGTGGGCAGCCGTCTTTCCCCAGCTCACTATCTTCACCTGACAGTCGTAAGCAAGTGCTCCACTGTTTGGAAACGCAGAAAAGGTGAGTAGGTACAACATGCCCAGTAGACGCAGGCCACCAACAGGAATCCAGGTGGCAAAGCTCCGCAACGTCGTTCAGCAGAGCCGCACCCGCTGCCAGGCACTGCAGCCTCCTCTGGTAGCGCTGTCGCGGCCTCCTCTGGTGGCGCGGCCTCAGCCTCGCGCTCCGGCGAGGGCGAGGGCGACGGCGTATTGCGGTAGATGCACTTCACGAGGCGCTCTGCCAGCTTTATGCGCAGCAGGCGCCGGCTGCGCGCGCGGGCGCGAGCCCGCTGCCCGTGAGATTCCAGCTATCGAGCTAGGCTGCTGAGAGCCAGCACGCAACATAGTCAGGGGCTTGGGGGAGGAGCGAGTCATGCTCCAGCAGCGTGGTGGCGCAAACAGCAGGCGGGCCTGCTTGGGGCTGTGCAGGCACATTTTGCGCAAGCAACGAGCGCAGGACCACTCCCACAGGTACAAGCAAGGGGAAGACGCACTATTCGCCATAGTCGCCCTGCGCCTGCTCTCGTATGTCCTCGTCGCTCACGTCGCCATCCCCGCGCCGGCCGCCCCTGCAGTGGCAGCGGGCCCCTGGGTCCGCGTGCTGATTCTCCCCGGCAGGCTGGGCCTGCTTGCAGGCACTGCCTGCAGCGTCCTGCTGAGTTGTTGCCTGATGAGCTGGCTCCGAAGCTGGGCAACAGGCTTATATGCTGAGGCGCTCAGTGTGCAACCTGCCACACTGCGCGGACTTGCGCGCTCGCCAGCCTGCAGTCTGAACACTCACAGCGAACGCCAGGCCATTACAAATGGTCGCGTGTGTGTTACAAGCACGCGTACGAGCTTAACCAAGCGGCGGCACGGGCAGCAACCGAGCAGATTGGCTCAGTGGAAGTGCCGCGCCTGCCAAACGCTTGCGGCAGCCGGTCATCAGGCCGCCTGCGGCCATACCCGTCGTCGCCGTTGCGGTGCTCGCCCCTATAGCCCCCTCCATAGCTCCGGTCGTGGCCCGCGCCGCGCGCGCCGTTCTCGTACGGGCCGCGGTCGTCGCGCTCGCGGTATGGCCTGTATGAGGGGCTGCCGCGCTCAGGCCGGTCGTGCCGGCGCTCGGGAGAGCGCCTGCGATGGCGGTCGCTGCGCCCGTCCCGCGCTGCGGCAGGGCTGCGCGTGCGGCTGCGCGAGCGGCTACGCGAGTGGTAGCCCATCTGTAGCAAGGGCTACAAGCACGCACCTCGTTCCTGTTGACAGTCTGTGTGCGCGCCTGGGCGCCCTTGCAACACCACTCCGTTCTGAGGTTGCTGATGCCAAGATTGGCTTCAAGCAGCTTTGAGGGGCATTGTGGGCATTGGCAATGCTCCAATGCTGCATTGCTGACCTGCAAGCTGCTGTCCTTGTCGCTGCTGCCCTGTTGTCTGATGGCTGCAGCTCACTCACCAGCCTGCACACTGTTTCTTAATGCAAAAGTGCGCCACTGCAAAGTGCAACACCGGCCCTGGTACAGCCGAAGCTCGCCTGGCAGCCGCCCTGCTGTGGGCCGCTGGGCCAACCTATGGACTGGCTCCTGCTCCCACTGCAGCGCAGCGCGGCAGCCCAGAGTGCAGCGGCCACCGCGCTGCAGGGCGTCAGGGCTCAGGCAGCAGGCGGGCCCCCAGCAGGTATGTGACGCAAATGCTGACCATGTTACAGCAACCTGGCCTTGATACAAAGAAGTGTGCCTTCCTGGCAACGTGCATCTTCCAATATGGTCTCGATATAGGCTCTCCTCAGCAGGAGGAACGAGCGCTCAGCAACGCCACATGCATGGAAGAGGCGTATGACCTGCTGGCAGAGAGGCTGGCGCGCAGGGCAGACGCTGCCTTGCCCGAAGGCTCGAGGTGCGGGCCATCACAGCAGGCAGCGCTGCAGCTGTGGTGCTCGTCATGGCCGTACGTCCCTCTGGCTTGCAGCTGTGACGCTCGTCATGGCCGTATGTCCCTCTGGCTACTGCATAAGTGCCACAGCTGCACTTGGTGGTCTTGGCCCGTCTCGCCAACTTTGGTCAATGGTGTGAGCAGCTTCCAGCGCCTGTTGAAGGCTGCTAGCACTTGCTTGAAGGCTGGCTGGGCAACGGCCCTCGCCCGGCGAGCTCTGGCAACCACGTCTGCTGCCGACAGGCGTGTCGTCGTCGCTATTGCGGGCGTGCCGGGCTCTGGCAAGTCGACGACGTCGCGCGAGGTGTGCCGCCGCCTCAACGCCGCGGGGGACCGGGCAATCATGGTGCCCATGGATGGTGCGCGCCTTCGGTTGGCAAACACAGGTATAGGTTAGGGTTACATATGCCTGCATGCGCTCGTGCACCAGCTGCTGGCAGCGCTCGCCTGCCTGGACGCTGCAGCTACTCGGCTCCGCTCTGCACGCCGCACGTTGTGGCCAGCCAGCGTTCGCACAGGATGCCCCCAAACCAGTGCCATGTGCAGCCATACTTCTTGCTCGTCACGCCTAACTCGCGTACTTGCGCTCTTGGTGCAGATCTGTCTGATGCGTCTTATTTTTACAAGCGCCAGGCTTTCACTTGTACCGGCGCGAGCTGGATGCCATGCCGGACCCCGCGCAAGCGCATGCGCGGCGCGGCGCGCCTTGGACTTTCAACGCCGCCGCTTTCGTCGCGTGTTTGCGCGCCGTGCGGGAGCGGGGTGCGCAGCTCGTGCATGCATGCGCTCAGAGCATCGTAAGTTCTCAGCAATTTGCTTGATGTGCCTGGTGCTGCTCTTGCATGCCGGCAGCAGTTCCACATCCTGAACACCCTTTTGCTTTGCTTGCAAGCAATGGAGCAGGGGTAGATAGGTCCAGGGCATTCCGCATTTGCCTGACTGCATGACGCTATGATTTGTGGGATGTTTAAGGATGGCCGTGAGGCTGATCATACTTCTGCGCCCTGTAGATGAGGTGCGCGTGCCGTCATTCGACCACGGCGTGGGCGACCCAGTCGAGGGCGACATTGTCGTGCGGCCCCGCCACAGGCTGGCCCTGGTCGAGGGCAACTACCTGCTCCTGGGTGCGCCGCCCGCCCACCACCGTAGGTTAGGGTGGTGACCTTATACTGACATAGCCTATACCCTATACCCTATACCACCATCGCGCAGCGCACATCAGGTCTGCACTCGGGCGCGGCTTGTTTCTCTACCTGTGCCGCATGATCGGGAAACACCCAGAGCGCGCGCGTGCCCTCCCACGTGTTCCGGTCCGGTTGAGGAGGGCGCTGTCACATCGCTCATTGCCTGCAAGGGGGTTTTGCCGTTAGCACGGGCGCGGGGCAAGGGTGTAGCGGTCAGGTGGAGGAGGGCGCTGTGAAGTCACACGTTGCCGGCAAGGGGGTCTGCGTTCAGCACGGGCGCGGTGGCAAGGGCGTGGAGGGGGAAGAGTCTCCGCCACGCTGCGCAGACGTGCAGCCGTGGGCGGAGGTCCGGGCGCTGGCGCATGAGACCTGGTTTGTGGAGTGCGCGCTGGACGCGGCGATGGCCCGCGTGGCTGCGCGCCAGGTCCGCCCTGGCTCTCGCGCCCTACGCCTGCCACTAGGAGAACACCCTGGCAGACCGTGGGGCTTGGCTGCCGCCGCAGGTCCTCCCGCCTTGCCGGAATATAGGCTTGCGGTTTGCCGCATGTGCACAGCCTAAAGAGGATGACATGGTCCACTGATGTACATGCCATCCATAGCGCAAGTGCCGGCGTTTGTCAAGCACTGCGGGCGTACCGACTGACTTCTTCCGCCTGCAGCCACCCTCCAGCTTGTCTTGCTGCGCTCTTCTGCTCTTCAAAGGGTGCCTCCCGGCGCGCTGCACCATCCCTGTGCCACTGCGGGGGCCAGGCAGCCATCGGGGTGCCACCAGCAGTGGCGGCGCGCCGCGTGGCGACCAACGACAGGCCAAATGCGGAGCTGGTGGCTGCCACGCGAGGCCGCGCGGACCTGGTCATCCCCTCGCTGCCCCTGCGGGCGCGGCCGGCAGCGCCGGCAGCCTAGCGCGCATCCCCATGTGCGCTAGGCTGCGTGTGAGCCTGGCGCAGGCTGGCGCGAGCGTGGCTGACAAAGACATTGCATGCTTGACAAGAGTCCCGCTGTAATGCATACTACCAGGGTCGGGACCGCTGTCTTCTGAGTGTCAAGCAGGTGCCCATGGTCAGCAACGGCTACACAGGGTTTGCAAACGTACATTTCTGTATGATGTCTTGCATTACAGAATATGAATGCAGCATTCCAGGTCCAACACCAGGCCAATACGGGCATATTAATGCAGCCCTGCCTGAAAGCATCAAACTACTTGTACCAGCACACTGACTCACAGTAACAGCGACAGAGCTAAGCAGAGAGCGCCAAACTCAAACCGGAGTTTGACATGTTTTACGGTTTAGCCACCCAGACAAAAACAAGCTGATCTTACATTCGGCAGATAGGCAGCATGAGGCATGCGCAGCAGGACAGCTATACACAAACACGCAGGGGCCGAAGCAGAACAGGCTCAGCACGCGGGGCTGGTGCCCAGCTTCGGCAAAGGCCGCTAAAGCAGACTCCCACCCAACCCCAGACCCCTGCAGGGCTCATCCCGGCTTGGCGCCCTTGCCTTTCCCGCCCTTGCCCCCCTTGCCACCGCCATCGTCCTTGCGCTTTGGGGCGCCCTTGCCCTTCGGCTCGCCGCCCTTCTTCTTCCCCTTCGCTCCCGCGCCGCCGTCGTCCCCGTCCTCCTCGGGCTCGGGCGCGGCGCCGCTGTTCCGTCGCCGCTTCTTCTTCTCGTCACTCGCGCCGCCTTCCGCGTCCCAGAATACATAGCTCGCGCTCGCGCCGGCGCCGCTGCCGCCGCGCGGCGTGCTCGGGCCGGCAAGGCTGCCGCTCGCCGCGCGCGCGCGCGCGCCGCCCTCGCCCTCGCCTGCGCGTGCGACGCAGCGCCGTGAGTGCATTCGTTGCTGCTTGCTGGGCATGGACTGCGAGCACTAAAGCTTGTGTCACACCAGACGCACTTTGCAGCGAGCTTGCATGGACACCACAGGTCCGGCTGATCAGGACCGGACAGGCCGCTGCCGACGTGCGCACGCGCACATCGATGCCCGACGCTGCCGCACGACCTCAGCTGCAACTCAAGACACGCAAGAAAGCTATAAGACGCTGCTGCCTGTATCACGCACGGCTGTGCGGGTGGCGCTCGCCGGCGCTGGTGTAGTGCCCAGACGCAAGAAGCATGGTGTGCTCCCGCGCCTACCGTCCGGGGCGGGGCGCCAGGCATACGACAAGCGCGACGAGCCCGACACAATCAGCTCCAGGCGCGGGTGCGGCTTGTTCACGGACTTACCTTTTAACATACCCTACCCTAACGCTATCATGGTGTGTGCCCTGGCGCCTATCGTCCGGGGCGGGGCGCCACGCGTACAGCGAGCGTGACAAGCCCGACACGATCTGCTCCAGGCGCGGGTGCGGCTTGTTCACGGACTTACCTTTAAAAATACCCTACCCTAACGCTATCATGGTGTGTGCCCTGGCGCCTACCGTCCGGGGCGGGGCGCCACGCGTACAGCGAGCGCGACGAGCCCGACACGATCAGCTCCAGGCGCGGGTGCGGCTTGTTCACGGGGCAGATGGTCGCCTGCGGCGCCGCCCCCGTGCGTCGCCCCCGCCCAGCTGTGCCGTGCCGCTGACAGTCTCAGAGAGCCCCCAGGTGACGGCTCCACAGGCCCCCTCTGGACCCGGACCCTGGCGCCCGCTTCAGAGCAAGGCTGAGACGTGGATCCGGCCCTGCTCAGTGGATTGGGCTAGCCAAGCTGCCAATGCATGACAAAGCCACTGACGACATCAAGACCTCTCTGCTTCTAGGAAGGAACAGCGATTTCGATGCCCTTGACCCATTTTGACCCTGGCACAGGCTCTGATGCAGGGCACGCACCAGGTTGGCGTCCACCAGCTGCGCCAGCTGGCGCCCGCTGCCGGCATCCAGCACGTCAATGGGGTGCAGCGCGGAGCCGCTGAAGTCCTCGCTGATATACCTGCGGGCGCGCGGGGCCGCACGCTGCATGCCGGCAGCCGCCTGTCGCCTAACCCATGCCTAACCCATGTGACAGGCGACTCCTACCCGGCCTGGCTGCTCATGTGCTCCACGGGCTCGGTCTGGTGTGCTTGCATGTCTGCATGCCGGTGCGGGTGAGCCCTGCTCAACCGCGGTCAGGATGCGCGTGCTGCCGTGCTGTGTCCAGCGTCGTGCTTTCGGCAACACGCGTGCAGTAACAGGCGCGGAGCGTGCGCACCGCCCGACCACAATCAGCCGCTCGCTCGGGTCCTTGGGGTCCCACTCCGCGCGGAACGGCTGCGCGCGCGGATGATGGACACCGTGACACTCTCACTCCCTGGGCACTAGAGCAGATCTGTGCTCTGCGGTGTCCTGCCTACATGGCGCGCCGTCGAGCCTGGGCGCGCGTGTTGGCGAGCTCTCTGCCAAATCGCGCGCCAGCAGCTTTGAGTGCTCAGCTCCTCCACCTTTACATGCGCGCCAGGCAGACCCTGTAGGGCTGAGCATGAGGATCCACCCTGGCCACACGTGGCCCCGCCAACACCAGGGCCCGCCGCGCACCGTCAGGTAGCGATTGAAGTCGTGCGAGTGCACGATCTCCCGGTCGGGCGGCCCGTACACGCCGACCAGCCGGTCCCAGATGCGCAGCCGGTTGTCTGCGCGCAACGCGCCGGCCCCTCCCTGGCGTCAGCCGCGTGGTGAGTGCGCCACCGGGTGCACGCTGTGCCTTTGTGCTGAATCGTTCTCCTCGGGCGATGCACATGCTGTCGCTGAAGGTTGAGGGCGGATGGGAAGATGTCAACTAAAGGCCCTTGCCAAGTACATGTCGTTAGCCTCCTGATGCACCCGACCGGCCCACTGTCGCGGTGAAGGGCAGGCAGCCCATGCAGCCGCTCTGACGCCGCCGCCACAGCGCTGTGCGATTTCCGAATGCTGCACGGCGGCCTGGCCATCGCGCCAGGCGGGGCGCGCGCCGATGCAGGTGGTCACGATCTTGTCGCCACAGCGCTGTGCAGTCATCGAATGCTGCACGGCGGCCTGGCTGTTGCGCCGCGTGGGGGGGAGGGTGGGGGGGCGCGCGCCGATGCAGGTGGTCATGATCTTGCCGCCCGTGAGCGGCGAGAAGTAGGCGGCGTTCACCACCTTGCTGTGCGCCAGCTCCGCCAGCTGCGCCGGGTGCGCCGAGCCTGGCTTGCGCCCTGCAGCCCCGCGCGGCGCGAGCCTCCGACCACCGTCCGGGTCATGCCAGGCCCGTGCGCTGTCGCTGCTCTGCCCTGGCATGCCATGTTGAGCATGAGCATGCAATACCTGCAAATTCGCCAGCTGTGTCCTGGAAACGCATCCTCCGTATAAACACCTAGCCCTGCAAGAGACGCCAGTCGCGAGTGCTTCAACCTGCATGCACAGCTGCCAGCTGTGAGGCTGCCACACAGTGCCGGGCTGCTACAAGCATTTTGAGGTGTGCTCCCGAGTGAGCATCTAAGGCCGGACGCGCCAGCGTCCGGCCCGCTGGCGGCGCTGGTGAGGCGGCGCAGGTCGGTAAGGCGCGCGGTCCAGTCGTTGCTGCCGGTCAGCAGCAGGTTGCCGTCCACCGGGTGCACGTGCACGCTGTTGACCTGCGCGCGCAGCGCTCGTGGATGCGCTCCTATGCGCACTGCTCCTGTTTGCCGCTTGCGCGGCGTGCAGCAAGAGCAGCGCGCGCATCCCTCCCTCCTTGCCTTGCCTGCGCGGCTAATTGCCTGCGCGGCGCAGGGGCAAGCGCCACGCCATCTGCCGCGCACAGCGAGCACACGCCAGCCACGGACGCGCTCCGCACAGCCGCTTGCGCCAAGATTCTGAGACGGGCAGGCGGCAGCGCGTCACGGAGGCGGGCGGCGCGCGCCTTGTTGCCCTTCTTGTGGACCTGGTGGCTGCCGACGGCCGCGCCGGCGCGCGCGTCGCCCAGGTGCAGGCAGCCGCGCGTGTCGCCTGCGATCAGCAGCCCGCGCGCGCTGCACGCGTCCAGCCCGTACAGCCTGCCGCGGCCGCCGCCCATGCGCACAAGCCACAGGGGGCGGGGGGCTCGCATGCGATGATGGCAGGAATGCGTGTGTGTGAGCAGAGCGCGGCAACGCACACCCCTGCACAGGTGCTGTCACAGGTCATGCCTTGGCGCCGCTGTGACACGCAGACAGGGCCCAGCAGCTGGGGCAGAGTCTGCAGGGACTCTGGCCTGCACTGCAGCAGTCATCCTGTTGTCTGCAGCACACTACACCCTAGTGCTCATTGTTGCAGCGCCAAGGCCACGCAAGCGACTGCAGACAGCAGGTCGTCATCTCGTCGTGAGACCATAGCCAGGATGTGCAGCGGAGCGTGGCGCGCACATATTCCACGACTTTTCTGTTGTCACGCCGTGGACCCAGCCGCCTGGGTTGAGGTCCACCAGCACGCTGTCAATCCCCGTCTCGATGTCAAACACCTGCGCACGGGCGAAGACTCTAGCTTTAGCAAGCCCTTGACTTCCAGCCCTTGATTTCTCCTGCAGGGTTGAATATACTGCTGTGCCACAAGCTGTGGCATGCTGGCACTTCACACGTGAAGGGTCAGACAGCCCTCTGCAGCAGAGCCGTCTTTGCCTGTTCATACGAGCACCTTCAACTGCACACCAACCAAGGAAAAACATCACCCAGAGCCCGGTCTGCCGTGCTGCCCGCGCCCTCCCCCGCCGCAGCGCCGCCCACCTTCAGCTTGCCGTCGGAGGATGCAGATGCGCAGGAGAGCGCGCTGGCGGCGTCGAAGAAGCGGATCTGGTTGGTGAGCGCGCGGTGCATGGTGTACACCGTGCGCTCGTACACCTTCTGGTGGTCCCACACCGCCACCTGGCCCTTCTTGTCGCCTGCACGCGACAGCACATGCGTCCCCAGGTGAGCACCACACTGCCCACAATTCCACACGGCTGCAGTATCTCTTGCACGTCTTGGACACACCCGACGAGCGCTTCATGCAAGGCCGCAGGGTGCAGCCCCTGGCGTCGCGCACAAGGGGGCCTGCAAGCGTGTCAGCGGGCGGCCGCGCAGCCCCGCGGGCCCGGCCGAGCGCGGGCGCCCGGCCAGGCCCCCGGGCGCGCCGCGGGGGCGCGCCGCTCAGCACCAGGTTGTCCTTGCTGGGGTGGAACTCGAGGCAAGTGCAGCGCCGGGAGTGCAGCCGCAGCACCGCCGCGTCCACCTGCCACCGCTTGGGCTCCAGCTGCACCTCGCGCCGCCTGCGCGCAGCGCAGGTCAGGGCTCTGAGCCAGGGTTGGCGGCAGCGCAACACCCGGATACTGACGCCGGGGGAGACTGCACGACCACAGCACAGGTGTGCCTGCAGACACATCAGGTGACCCCCCGGCATGTGTCCACAGGGGTACGGCATGGATGTGGGCATCCCAAAGCATACAGGTTAGTGCGACCTAGCACAGAGTCCAACGTCAACATACCAATGCCGCCGGTGTAATAACTTTTGCGCAGTAACACCGAGCCAGCAGGTGTGCGCTTGAGCATCCCACCATCCCGCATCTGCATCAGCTCATGTCCATATCAGCACGCTTCACTACTATGCACAGCGCGCTGCGCGCCTGCCATCGCGCTCGCGCTTGCGCATGGCGCTGAGCACGCCGTCGGATGCCGCCGCGGGCGTGCAGCCGAGCTCGGGGGCAACGCGGTATGGGCATGTCATGGTGGTGTGCCCTGGCACACACATGAAATTCTATTACCCACCTTCTCTGGTGAGAATCTGCATGAGGTTCTGCAGGCCATGCCCGTACCGTGTCAGCCTGGACACAATGCGGTTTTTCCTGCTGTCGCACCTACTGGAAGATTCACAAGTCTTTACGCACTCGAGGCTAAACCTCTTGAAAAGGCGCACCTGACTTCTTGCACAGGTAGCAGGGCTTGTTTGGACAGTCCTGCGCGCGCACGATACACTGATAACGTGCACGGCGACCAGTGGCTGCATGGCTGTTAAGGACATGGACTGACAGTGAGTCAGACGTATGGAGCGGGATGCACACACACCTGTACAAGACAGCATGCAGCGGCGCTGTGCATTAGTGATAGCACCGTTTCTGGCCTGCCAGAAACGGCTGATCTTCAAACGAACCAAGGTGCGACTGCAGGAGGCTGGAGTGTAGCTGTACAAGCACTAAGTTGTGGCCGCACGTGATACACGCTGCCGACGAAGCCTGCGCAGTGCCCGCCCTTCCCGCACACCTGCCCGCGGACGCGCGGTCGGCCTGCGTTGAGGGTCGCAGCACTGCACCAAGCAAGTCCCAGAACACCCGGCAGCTGCAGGCGCACATGCAGCTTCCAGGGCAGCAGTCCCCTTTAACGTCATAATAATGTATCAAGGCTTGCACTGACAGTGACGCAATGGCGGAGCCTCTGTGGCGGAGGAGCACTTTGGGCTGTTACGGTACCAGAAGTTAGCCTCCAATCACACACGTTGAGGGCGAAGGGCAGCGGGGGTGCGCACGTGGCACACAAGCGCGCCGTCCCTGATGCTGCCGAGCTGGATTTTCAGCTTAGCGCGACCGCTGGCAGGCCCTGCACCACTGCTGCTTGCATAACCGTTTGTATCAGCGCGCGCTCCGCCCGCCGCTGCTTCGGCTGCAGCAGCCTCCTGCTCATCCTCCTCTTCGCTCTGCTCCTCCTCCGACGAGCTCTCGTCCGCCTCAGCAGCCGGCTCCGCCACAACAAAGCGCGGCATGGCTGGTTTCACCTGTATGGCGCTCGCTGTTAGAGGTGCAGCTGGCCCGCTCTCACAGGTTATGTGCTTGCTCCCTCTCCAGCCAGCTCTACTGCAGATGTGGCTGCGCGATCACACAATAAATTTCTAGACGTGAGCCTGCAAGTCGGCGTGTAACATCCACAGCATTAGAAAATAGCCGGTGCATGTCCGTAGTGCACATTAGCAGTCAGCAGGTCAGGGACTTGCTTGCAACATGGGCGCCTCACTACATGCAGTCTTGTGTATGCTGTCTTTGTGGATTGCGCATAGCTTATGTGAACTTGCAGTGATAGGCATTTCTACCTGTGAGGATTGTGCCGAGACTCGTCACAAGAGTGTGTTGGCGATATTATGCTTGCCGTGCGCCCATACGTAGACCGTAGCTATGAGCTGCTTGCGGCGGAGGCCTGCAGTGTGTAAAAAGAGGGAACACGACATCAATGAGCAACAATGAGCAAAGCTATGGCAAAACCCTCAGCTCAGCACAGCAGGCAGAGTAACCTCAGCTCCTCAGCAGGACTGGTACGCAGCAGACGAGTGCACACTCACGCTGTTTGGTGCGCAGGCAGCAGTCACCCCTGGTAGCGCACAGATCGGAGGCCCTCGCGCCGCTCGCTCACCGCAACACCCAGATATGACCTGCGCTCGCTGCAATGGCGAGCGACGCATTCAAGCGCGCGAGCAAGCGCCTGGAGCGGCCGTCGGAGGCGCTGCTTGCGGAGATGATCACGCGCGATGCAGCGCTGAGGCAGGAGGCTGCTGCAGGTGGACCGCTATGGCACTCTGCCTCATGCCTCGCAAGCTGGGGGCAGTCACCCACCACCAGCTACAGTCCGCTAGGAAGTGTGGTGCTACAGCACACGTGCGCAAGCATGCGCCCATTGCCCACTGTGACGCATGACGCGCAGAGCACGGCCTGACGGCGCTGCTGCGGAAGCCCCCGCAGCGCGAGCGCCCCAACGAGCGCTTCCTGCAGGGCACGCTGCGCAGCGTGGCCTTTGGTGCGCGCCTGCGCCTAGCCGCTCTGGCAGCTTTGGACACCTGCGCTGCAAGGTCACACAACTTGGTCTTGAGCGTGTATGAGTGCTGACACTTCACACCATGCAAGCAGCGAACAGACGGCAGCAGGAGGATGCGATGTGGGGCCTGCGGCGCCAGCAGCCCGGCCCTGCCGCAGAGCGCGCGCGTGGCGCACCCGGTGCTTGGCCCTGCTTGCTTGGTGTGAGTGGCTATTCTACAACCAACACTGGGACGGTGCCAAAGCAACGACACAAGCAACGACGTGTATGAACATAGGTGCTATGTTAAACAGGCCAATGGCACGCGCTCGTGTCACTAAGAGAGCACGCAACGTGAGATTCTATTTGCGCTTACTTGTCGCTTGCAAGACCTACAAGTAGTTGCCCTCGGCCTGGTGACAGTATGTCGACTGTCAAGCGACGCGTACAGGAGGCAGGAGCGGGCGAGAGGAGGCGCAGCGGCGCGGCCGCAGCGGCAGCGCGTCCAGTGCGAGCGGCAGCGGCAGCAGCGCCAGCGACGCGTGCAGCGACGGCGACGGGCAAGGCGCTGTCGATAGCGGCCTGGGCGACGACGCGCTCTCGGACATGCTGTCGAAGCGGATTGTAAGGCGCGTCGCCGATCAGTTTGCAGGCGGCATGGCGTGCTTGTATACTCAGCTGCGGCCTGCTGGCTCCTGTTAGCCTTCCAGTGTCACTGTCTGCAAGCAGAGCGTGCAGTGACAGTTGGAGAAATGGCATCTTACAGTACATGTTTGTTCAGGGGTGCCATCTATGCTTTACATGTACCCGTGAACAGCACATGCTAGGCACTGCACTTAATTTCTGAACGCCTGTCACTGCTGAGGGTTGGGTGCTTTGCGCCTGGCAATGGACTGCAACAGAGCCAGGGCGCTAGCCATTCCTGACGTCAAAGCCAAGTCGGCAGGCAAAGGCTTCTGCGGTGCCTGCAGGGGCCGTGGTGCCGTGGGGCCGCGCGCAGACGAGCCGGGGCCCTACCTGCCGCATGGTGCGGCGCCTGGTGCGCCCTGCGCATCTATGTCTAGCCCACTATGGTGTGGGCGAACTTTTTTTTATGCAATATATGGCAGGATGAGCCACCTGGGAGGGGGGGGGGGTGCCCGCGCGCAGCATACCCGCTGCTGTTCGACGACGGCGCGCCGCCTGGCCCACGGCCGGTTGCGGGGCCTGCCCGTCCGGCCTGGCTGGCTCGTGACGAAACAGGCGCCGCCGCAAGCGCACCTGGAGCAGCGGCAGCCGGAGCTGCAGCGGAGGGGCGTCGAGGTGTCGTGCCAGAGGATCCAGGCGCTGCAGAAGCAGGCGCGGCGGCCGCAGCAAAGCGGGAGCGCAAGCGGCGGCGGGCAGCGCGGCGCGCGCGCAAGGAGGAGAAGCGGAAGAGGAGGGAGAAGGCGGCCAGGAGGCGCCGCCGTGCCAGCCCTGGCTGATCTTTTACATGGCACTGATTGGTATGTAGCACGGCTAGCACTAGCTAGGGCCGAACCTGGCAAGACCTGGCTTGGACAGTGGTTATCATGTTGAGGTGACCAGGAGCCAGGCCTTGAAAAGTGGTAAGCACTGGTGCTTGTGCAAGCACCCTTTAAGCACTGGCCCAGGTCGCCCAGGCACTGTCAAAGACAATAGCGCGATAACAAGCTGCATTGTGACTTGCGCACCCCTCACAGCAGTGTTGCAGCAGCATGGCAGATGACCTGGAGCAGGAGGAGAAGAAGAAGGGCCGCGAGGAGGCAGAGCAGTCCAAGGCGCTCGACACGTTAACAGACCACGTGAGCGCTCAGACACTGCATGCGCTGCGCTTGTGATGGAGTTACAGTATACGCACCAACAGGCGCTTATAGCTGCCTGGTAGAGTAGTAGTGGAGCGTGCGAGGGCGCTGCACAGGAGGAGCAGCTTACGAACGAACTTGGCAATGTCATTGTGCGTCACGGCTGCTGACAGCAGATTGCCGCCTCACACTGCGCTCGGTCGCAGGTGGAGGAACGCGAGCTCGATAGTGCAAAGGCAGAGAGCGCGCAGCGGGCCGTCGCCAACTTGACTGCCGCCCAGCAGGCCAAGCGGGACGCGCAGCGCTCGCGGTGCGCTCTCTCCCTCACTCTATTGCTTCACGAGGCTTTGACACCCAAGCTGCACCGTGTGCTAACCAGGTGCTAATATTATAAGAGGCAAGCCGGGCAAGAGCGTGTTGGCCGTGCAGGGACAAGGAGCTTGCGGCGGTGAAGCTTCGGAAAGAAGACGTGGAGGTTATCGTGACAGAGTACGAGGTGGAGCGCAAGCTGGCCGAGCGCCGGCTCAGGGAACACGGCGGCAACCTGCGTGCCGCTCTAGAGTCCTTCTTGAGTGCGCCCTGAGGCCTGCTGCCCACCTGATGAACAGTAGTGAACTCACTGTGTGGCGAAACTTTCTGTGATTTGCGTATTTGGATGTGCAGCTGGGCCTGCATCACTTGCATGCGGTTGTGGCTATAGTCAGCAGTGGACTGGCAGTTCAGGGAGGGCTGCCGTCCATGTGATCTCCCTTCATCAGACACGCGCGGGCTTGAGTGTGGTCACTCTCTTTACCACCTCCCCACTCACCGATGTATGAAAAATACATTCACACGATGCAGTGCAGCAGCCCTTTGAGCTTTATTCCATACCACGGCATTTCGCTTGCATCTCCCTGCCTTGCGGTAGAAACCTCACTCATTTGGACACACTGCCAGCCACAGCGGTGGCAGCACTGCAATACTCACTGGGCCCTTGCGCCCTTACGCCCTACACAGTCAAACACATCAACACACTTCAGTTCTTGTCAGATCAACTCACAGCATACACCGAGTTTGGCTGAGACCAGCGTGCTTGATGCTGACTTGGGGAGCTCGTCAGACGGACTTGGTCCGCTGCAGGGGCGGCGGCCCCGCAGCAGGCAGCTTGAGCCACTTGGCCTGCGCGGCGGCGACCGAGAACGGCGACAGCGCGGGCGGCGACGCCGCGCGCTTGCCATGCTCGCTGCCGGCGCCCTGCGCAGGGCATGGCTGACTTACTTAAAGAGTACCTGAGAGGGAAGAGACGCATGGCACAAAGTAGCCGCCACGGCCACAGCCGCACGCGTGGGACCAGCAGGGCTTGCCTTTGCAGACCAGGGCATGCGTATCATGAGTAACCAAGTGCAGAGCGCTTCATGGGAGCGTCGGCCGCACGTGCACGGCGCCCGCGCTCGCCAGCGCGCCGCTGAGGCGCCGCTGCGACACGGGCGAGTGCGCGGCCGAGCGCACGCCCGGGCTGCGCTGCGCCGGGCGCCGGCTGCTGGCGACCGCATGCACGTCCACGGAGAGCCGCGCGGCCCGCTGCGCCACATGTCTGTCAGTGTGCACAGTCAAAGCAGCACCAGAGGGAACTCCGTCTGCGTGGCAGGCGATGACAGCCGCACGGCGGACAGTAAAATACAGGCGGCCTGGAGGGTGGGGCTGACTACACCATTGTAAGTCGAGGGATGTCCTCGCTGTCGTCATCCGCATGCATGTCCTGCATCAGTGATACAGCCTTGTGCCACACCCAAGACTGCATGCATGCGCAGAGTGGCCATGCAGCATAGAGTGGTTGCAGCCATGGGCCGAGCGCGACCGCATTTGAGTGGCAACCAGTTCTCATTCTGCAGCACTGTAGCTAAGCATTGACCCTGTAATTGCATGTGCACCTCAATGACACTTCCGCATTTGTTCAAAGCCTTGAGCACGCTGCACAGCTTTGCGGCGTATGCCGCCCGCACCGGTATCTTGCTGCTGCCTGCGGCGGCCAGCGCTGGGGCGGGTGACTGCGAGTTGGCTGGCGCGAGCGCCGGCCGCAGGGCACCGCTGGGCGGTGTCGTCTGCCGCATGCGCCCCGCGGCATACAGTGAGCCCCAGCAGGCATCAGCGTGCAACGAGGCCAGAACCTCGCTTGGGACAGTGGCATGTCATAAGCATGGTAGGACGCTTGCCACATCTGCTGCTGAGCTGCAGGGCAGGCACGCCTGGTGCAGCGCGCGCGGCTGTGAGCGCGCCTGCAGCAGCTTTGCAAGCTTCTCCTGAACCGCACTGACAGGCGCGCCCGCATCGCTCGCCGCCGGGCCGCCCGCCGCGCCCGCGCCCTTGGCGGAGCCCGACCTCGCGCCGCCCGCGCCCGGCTTGGTGCCGCCCGCGCCCGGCAGCGCCGCCCGCTTCAGCGAGCGGCCCGCAGACGCGCCCGCGGCGCTCGCCGGCGTGTGACCCTGCGCCTGGCCCTGGCTGCCGCATGCGAGCGCCGCGGGACCGCTGCGCGGCGTGCGCGGCGGAGCGGGCCGCACGCCGCGCTGGTTAGGGTAAGGGTTAGCAGGGCCGCCCGCTGCGGAGCCCGCGCCCGCCCGCGCGCCGTGCGCCTTGCCGTCCAGCTTGTGCTGGTGCGTCTGCTGGCGCTGCGACGCGTCGGCCTCGGCCACGGCCAACACGCGCTGCAGGAAGCCGGCCTGCGCCGCCGCGCGCGCGCGTGACGCCGGCGTTCGCGTGCGCAGACTTGCTGTGCTGATTGCATCTTCTCCTGCACCTTCTCATGCACTGCTTTGGCATGGGGCGCACCCTGTGGCCTGACCCTGTACCCGAGCTTGGCCTTGTTGTGTCCGGGCTCACCCACGCGCCTGGCACACGCACTTTCAGGGGGCGCCAAGCTGAGGTGCTGGGAAGCAGCTGCGCACGCCATGCAGCATGCACCACGGACAAATCACGGCGGCAGCAGCTCCGGCACGCTCTCTGTCCGCGTCCAGCTCTGACGCCCTGTCATATTGGAAAATGATGCGAACCCTAATCCTATCAAAGGGCCCCGCACCTGGAAGTCCTCGCCGTCCCACAGGAAGGGCCGCCCCTCGGCCTCGGCCCACGCGCCGGCGCGCGCGCCCAGGCCGACCACCAGCGCCGGCAGGCGCTCGCGCGCCTTGCCCGCGCGGATGGCGCGCTGGAGCCGCCGGTTAGCGTCGCGCCCCTGCCGCCCCATGCACGCGGCCGTGGGCCGTGACATGCAGTGCTACACACGCTAGACGCATGCTGGAGAGGCCTAGCTCACGGGCCACCAGCCCATGCGCGGCAAGCAGCGGTACAGCGTGAGGTAGGGTAGGGTGACCTACCCTAGGTAGGCTGACCTACGCTAACCCATTGCGCCAGGCAGCGGGCCGACCTTATAGCGGTCCTCGTCCTGCTCGTACGCGGCCAACCAGGCGGCCTCGGCGCGCGCGCCGTCCAGCTCAGCAACCGCGCTAAGGAGCTCCTGTCGCTTGGCGGCCTCCGCGGCCGCAGCGCTCGCCTGGCGCGCCACCTTGGCCAGGCAGTCCGCGACCTGCCCGGCCGTGTCGCCCGGGCTCGCGCGAGGTCGCCTCTGCCCTCTTGCAACGCTATCACTGTCAAATCACGCGCCCTGGCAAAGAGGATAAACACCTGACAGTGACATAGAACCGGCTATGAAAATAATGCAGACCAGGCGACCCAGGCGTTCGCGTCCGGAGCAGCTCCACAGCTGCGGTGCCTAGACTCAGCATGAACACAGATCAGGCTGCCCGACTGCATTTTGCCCCCGCATGCGTCCCTCAGCTGGCGGCGGACGCAGCAGGAACACATGCTCATGCGAGTGGCTGGCTTGCACGATCAAAGCAGAACGTTGCAGGCAGGCCAACCTGGCTGCATATGGCCGCCGCGTCCCTGTCGGCGTCGTCGGCCGGCAGCGGCGGCAGCGGCGGCACGGCCATGTGCGCCTGAGCGCACACGTCGGCCAGCTCGCGGCGCTTGGCGGCGATGAGGTCGCGCATCAGCGCCGCCTTGCAGCCCGTCAGCCGCGCCACCTCGCCGCGCGCCTGCGCGCGCACCGCCGCCAGGTCAGTGCGCCCGCCGCCGCGCGGCCCGCCAGCCGCCGCGCACCGACGCCTGCGCTGCAGCGGAGGCTAGGGGTACCTTGGCGAGCGACTGCGTGTGCAGGTGCGCGGGGCCGGACAGCAGGCGCAGGAAGATCTGGCGGTCGATGTCGTCCTCGGCGACGTCCAGCGCGTCCCAGAGGCCCTCCAGGGTTTCCAGCACGC
>JAABUY010002049.1_pt1 | contig 24997 bp, 8 predicted proteins | sample 5560271 | NCBI WGS metagenome assembly JAABUY01 (sample SAMN10711886, study PRJNA513374) | rock metagenome | isolation source: Antarctica rocks | place: Antarctica: Victoria Land, University Valley | reverse complement strand
TTCCTAGAAATCGGTTAGGGTTCGAGCCGCATTTCATTTAGAAATAGAAAATCAAATGAAATGCGATTAAATTTTTAGTACCATTTAAATGAAATGCGGTCACAGTTCATTTATCCCTATAGGTTAGTCTAGCTTCTACTCCTTCTTCCTATATATATTCTCTACCTACGTTCTTATATATCTAATATATAATTACTCCTCTTTTAATCTAGGCCCTATTTAAGATAACGTCGTAATTAGCTAACTTTAAAGCTATATAGAAAAATATATTCTTTATATATCTACTAATATTAAGGCTTATAAAGACTACTTCTTTATATATCTCCTTATAAATATTATTAAACCCTTTTATTATATAAAGAGAAATAGGTATACGCTTTAAACCGTATTTTAAAATAAACTTAGAATTAATTAACTTATATAATAAATAACTTAAATTAAGTAACTTATATAATAAATAACTTAAATTAAGTAACTTATATAATAAATAACTTAAATTAAGTAAGATATTAGTATAATAGGTTTAATTAATTAGAATAGAAGCTAAGAATAACTTACTATCTATCTTCTTTTAAAAGTCTTTTTATACTCTTAATTCTAGTTCTCTTAACTCCTATTTACGCTTTTATATAAGAGCTATTCTTTTTCTACTATATTAGAATCTTCTATCTCTTCTACTTCTATACTTCTTTATATAGCTTATCTAGCCGCTAGTAAGGCTAATAACTATATAACCGTCTATATTATATCTTATATAATAGGGAGAAGCTTATAATCTCTTATTATATAGCCTTTTATATTATATTAAAGATAGTAACCCTTAGTCTTCCTCTTATTTACTACTTCTTATAATACCTATTTTACTCTATTTATCTAAGTTATTACTACTACTATAATAGTAAGTATAAGTTCTTACTTTATTATATTATCTTTCTATTTTTACTTAGCTAGGATAGTTATAACCTTTAAATAGCTAGCTTTTATATAACTAGTCTCCCTCTTCTTTATTAATTTATAAGCTTCTAGATTATTACTTACTAATTATAATAAATTATAATACCCGTTATATATTACTAGGATTATTATCGCGATTAGTTCCTTATATAAATCTAATAAAATCCTATTAGTAAAGAAGGTCTTCTTTATCTACTCGTCTTAATTTAATCCCCTTATATTAAGGATTATATAGTTAAATTTAGCTAGGAATATACTAAAGGCTTTTCTACCCTATTATAATATATTTAGCTTCCTAGCTACTCTTTTAATTAACTCCTTATTATTATATACTACTTATAATCGCTATAATATACTATTAATAGTAAGACTATTAGTCTTCTTAATTAAGGCTACTTAAGGGGTAACTTATTATAAAGCCCGTCCTCTTAACTTATTATAAATATACTAGAATTTTACCTTCTTACTCTAGTCTTTTATATTAATTAATAACTTCGCTTTTATTTATACTAGCTATAATTTAAACTTAGTCTAATTCCTATTAAATTCAAGTAGTTTTAATAAGTTATCTTTACTATTCTACCTTAATCGCTTCGTCTCTTCTATTAGTATATATACTCTAAAAGTATAATATAAGGAGGAGGGTAAAAGTTAAGGGATAGTTAGTCCTAGTCCCTTTACGTAGGTATTAAGCTACTCTTATATCTAGCTCTAGCTATTTATATCTAAGTCGTTTAGTTATATAAGGTAGCTATCTAAGTTTATATAAACTCGACTATCTATTATACTTATACTAGTAGCTCGTCTAGTATACCTCTATTATTCTATATTATCTAGTCTATTTTATACGAGGTATAAAGCTTATAACCTAGATTAAAAAGATAGGTAAAGTTATTCTAATATAAGAGGTCGTAGTATAATATCTAGTAACTAGGACTATTTATAATACTAGAAGAATAACTTAAAGAGAGAAGGAGAATTTCTCTTAGTTAGGCCCCCTTTCTAGCCTACGTCTTAGCGCTTATAAAAGTATTTTATAACTATTTATATAAGTACTATTTATACTAAGTCTCTATTATAAGTCTAACCTATTATATAAGGTAAGGCTTAGAGTACTAGAGATAATACGTTTATACTTAAAATTAAGAGATAGAAGACCCTAATATAAAGCTTTAAAAAATACCCTAATACTATTTAATATACTAATACCTCTTATACGTCTTACTTAATATAAGGAGTAAAAACTTTTAACTATTTATAAATAATATAGTTAATACTTAATACTATACTATTATATAATTTTATAACTATTTAATTTAATTCTATTTAAAAGCCTTACTACTTAATACTATAGCTAGCTTATTTAATAATAACTCTATATTTAAGAAAAGTACCTATCTTATAAATACTATAAAATAGCTAATAGAAGGTTCTAGACTTAGCTTCTACTATTTAATATCCCTTTATTCTACTAAGTTAAGACTATCCTATATAAAGTATAAAAGAAGAGGAAGATATATAGAAGGAATAGGATCTTAAAGAGGTTACTTTATAATAAGTAAGAAATAGATAATTCCTAGCGTAGGTAGAAGTAAATCTATAACTTACCTTAAATACTATAAGCGGCGAACCGACTTAACTTAAAACTATATAACTAGAGTCTATTAGATAGCCTACTTAGTTATAACTTATATACTAAAGTATTAATAAGAGTAGCTACTAAGTCTAATATAAGGAGTTCCCTTACCTACCTATTTTTAAAGGTAATAAGGAGTTATAAATACCTTTCTAAATTAAAATAGTAGTAAAAATTAGGAATAATAGTAATATCTACTAGATAATTATATAGCGCTTAGACTATTAGGTAAGCTATCTAGATAATAGACTAAGTAAAGTACTACGGCTATATTATAATAAGTATAATAAGTTAATTATATAATTTAAAAAGTAACTTATTAACTTACTTAATATACTATATATTAATAGTAACTAGCTTAATAAGGAATTAGATAAATACTATTTATTATATATAAAGTATACTAACTAGTTTATTAACTTCCTTATAAAATTCTAGAGGCTTACTACTAGTACTAGTTAGATTAGTAATACGGTAGACTTACTATTCTATATTATTTAGAATAACCTTATATATTAGTTACTTAAATAGCTTTATAAATACTATATTTATACTAATAAGTTATTTAATAATATATAATTTATATAAGACTACTATATTTAAGTTAATAACTTCTTCTACTAGTCGGAGTACTTAGTTAAATAGACTAGTTAACTAGTTATATTAATAATTACTCGCCTTATTAGTACTTAGGTAATAAGTATAAGGATAGTCCCCTTATAACCTACTATTTATATTATTATACTAGTACTTAGACCTAATAGTTACTATATATATAGTAGTCTAGACTACTTTATAAAAGACTATCTAGATAAATTAGCTTATAATAAGTAAGTTAGATTTATACCTCGTATATCTATTACTCCTAGTTAAGTATTAGAAATTTATAAAGACGATTATAACTAGAATAGTTAATAGAAGCTAGCTAGTTAATTAGAAAATAAATAAACCCTAGTAAAAACGCGTTTAAAAGTAAAGCTTTACGTATTTATTTAGCGTACTTTATATAGTAGGTAGATAGTCTTATTATTACTACTAGTTACATTTTTAATAGTACTAATTCTTCTTTACTTTTACTAGATTTTCTAGTTAATATAAGCGCTACGGGGTATTTATTTATTAATTTTTCATTTACCTAGGAGGTATATTAGCTCCTAGATATCTTACCTATCTATTTATAATAACTAAAGCCTTTAATTAAATATAAGGATAAGAAATACTATATAGTAGTTACTTATACTATTTATCCTTTACTTTCTATTTAAGGATATATATAAAGTATAACGACTATATATATTACTAAATTAGGACTTTATAAAGCTATCTTAAAGATACTCTAGATAATAGAATATATAATCTTTCTAAATTTACTTAATAGTATAATTATATTCCTATATAATTATTATAACTATTAGGGAGCTAACTATTTAAATATACTACTAATTAGTAAATTAACTAATAGGAGCCTACCTAAGTATAAGTATAAGTAAGTAGTTCTAGCTAGTATTACTACTTTATATATAGCTCTAATTAATAAGATGAAATTTTATTAAAGCTTTTATTATCTAATAATAATATTCCTTTTAATATATATCTAATTAATACAGCTAGTTATAAGTAAAATATAAAGGATTTAAAGATATTATACTTTACTATATTTATAACTAAATTAGATTAGGTAATTACCTTATTTATAAAAGATAATACTACCTTAACGTATATAGTAACTACTTATAATAGCTATTAGGACCTTATAACTCGTATAAAAGAGGTCTTAGATAAGCTTCCTATTAATTACTACGACTTTATAGATATATTTAATAGGTTATAAGTAGATAAGCTCCTACCTTACTATAAATATAATTATAAAATTAAGCTTCTTAATAATAGTCTTATTAGAAATCGACTTTACCTTATATCTAGGTTTAAGCTTTAGAAAGTCTATAAATACCTAATTAATATACTTAATAAAGGCTTTATTAAACCTAGTTAAGCGGCTTACTTATTACTAGTCCTTAGAAAAGTTAACTAAGTTTAACTTTAGAATTATCTACTATTTAAGTAAAAAGAATACCCGTATAAACGCTTTAATAAGATAGAAATTAGGTCTACTTATAGAAGATAACGACCGTATCTAGTACTATTCTAAATCCTTCTTCTACCTAACTACTTATAAATATTATTATTAGGTCTAGACCCTAGTCTAAGTCCTAGTATTTATAATAAAATACTAGAAGCTAATAAGTTAGATAATTCCTTATAAGCTATTAAGGAAGCTTATAAGCGTAGTAATAAGTAATATAGTTTAATTAGACTAAATAGTATAAGTATTAATAAGGACGTACTTTATTATAATAGATATTTATAAGTTCTAGAGGACTAGTATATAATTATACTAGCTACTATATACTATTAACTAATAGTTAGTTATCTAGGATATAGATATATAATCGAGATTATCTCTTAGTATTACTACTAGCTAGAGCTTTACTATATAGTTAATAGGTATATTAGGAATTATTATATATATAATAGGATAAAGCCTTCTTATTAAGACCTAGTAGCTTATTATAACCTTTACCTATCGCTAATTACTTATAGAGTTAAATATTACTAGATTTTATTACTAGCCTACTTATATCTAATAGTAAGGACTTAGTCCTAATAGTTATATATTAGCTTAGTAAAATAAGATATTATATACCTTATTTAGAATAAGATAAAGGAATATTAGCTAAATTAATTATAATACTATTAGTTAAAGAGGTAATATAATTATATAATCTATCTAATAGAATAATTTCTAACTATAATCTATAATTTATCTTAACCTTATAGAAAGTACTTTATTAAAGGCTTTAAATTAACGCTAGGTTATTAATAGTAAGATACCTTAAGACTAATAATTAGTTTAAACGAGCTAATTAGGATATTAAGACTAGATTATATATATATATTAATTACTTATAAGATAACTAGGCTAAGTAGTTACTAATATTAGAATTTACTAATAATAACGCTATAAGTAAAGCTACTTATAGAACGCCTTTCTTCTTTAATACTAGATATTACCTACGTATATTATTTAGTCCTACTAGTATTAAATATACTTTAATAAGAGAGAAGCTACTAGTAGTTAAAGTAGATAATATTACTAGTAAGATAGAAGAAATCCTTTAGATTAGATATTAAAATATAGTTAATACTTAGGAAGTTATATACTTACAAGCTAATAAGTATAAGAAAACTATTAATATTAAGGAAGGTAACTAAGTTATACTAGACGTAAAAGGCCTAGATATTAAACGGCCTTATAAAAAGTTTAATAACGTCTAATATAATCTATATACTATTAAAAAATTACTAGGAACCTTATTCTAACTAGGACTTCTAGTATTAACTTAGATTTATAATACCTTTAATCTTAATCGCCTAACTAAGTATCTAAATCCTAACCTTCTACTACTACTAGGTTAGACTAATTTACCTCTACCTCTAATTATTATTAATAAATAGGACGAATAAGAAGTCGATAATATACTAGATAGCCGCTACTACTATAATAGGCTCTAGTATAAGGTTAAATAGATAGGTTAAAATAAAGATAATACTTAGTACTATATAGATAATAATAAATTTAAGAACTTAGTAGATATTATTAATATATACCACGTTAATTATCTAACTAAGCCTAGATCTAAACTAATAAAACTTAAAATAGGCCTAAGTTAAGTTAACTTAGTTATAAGTCCTAGAAAGCTTAAGGCGAGCTAATCCTAAATAGGGGAGTAATATTAAAAACTAATACTAATATTCCTAACTAAGTACAGCCTAACTAATTAGGACTATTAGTCTACTTAAGGGTTACTAATATAGCTAGTATATAGGCGGACTAATAATAAGTTAGAGGGCTTAATATAAGGGCCTATTATAAGGATAACTATATATACCTTCCTCTTTTTCTTCTTCTCTTTATCTTAAAGTCCTAGTTTAGTAATTATAATACGTCTATTAAGTTAGAATATTAATATATAACTACTAGGATACTAGTTTAGTATTCTAATACTTTATCTAGACTAGCTCCTAACGCCGTATAGTAAAAAACTATCTATATTATCCTCTTTTCTTCTAGATATTACTCGAATTCTTTAGAAAGATATCTGAGCTTAAGAAAAAGAAAATTCGTTTTACTTTTATAAATTTCCGTCTTTCTTCCTAGGTATAGAAGCTCTTCTCGACTACCCCGCTCTATATCTTTATCTTTTAGTCGATCTATATATCTAGATAGATATTCCGGTATAAATAGACCGACTATAAGGAAAGAGAGTAGAAAATTAGGGAAAGTATACTCTTTTACCTTATTATCTCGCTCGAACCCTCCATCCCTTTTAGCTAACTATCGACGATAGTAGTCTTAAGGTAAAAAATAGTAAAAGCAAGCCGTATAACTAGTAATAGACTTACTAGTCCTAAGTCTATCTTAAAACCGATAGACTTCCTATTAAAAAGCTCGACTTTCCCCTTAAATACACGTAGATAGCGAATACCCGTCGTCCTTTATAGTACTATAAAGTAAGTAATAGGGACACCTCTTATAGTACGTAAAGATAAAGGACCTGATATCCTCTAGAAGGAGTGCGTTTCATTAAACTTTCAAGCGTTTTTTAATAGAAATCGACGAAATAGCCACTTCTTTCACCCGAATTTCATCTAAATCTAGAAAGATATTAGTACTATAATAGAAAACTATAATATAGAGAAAATATACCGATTAATACAAGACTAGGGCTTAGAACTCGTTCTTCTTCTTTAAGAATTTCTTTATTTTCCGAGTTATAGAGGTCTTCGTCGATTCTTTTATCTCGTATCAAGCTCGATATATCTAAAACCTATTAGAAAAGTATAAATATAGATAAAATAGACTTACTTTCATAGTACTTTAGGTAAAAATCGCAGGGAATAGCCGGTTTTTCGCATTTCTCTACCTCTTTTCCATCGAGATAGCTGGAAAAAACGGCTCGTCGACAAGTATTCAATATATAGCGTTGAATAACACTATTTTCAAATACTTCTACCTTACTAGGCCGAGGTCCTAGTTAAGTCGAAAGAGTAGAAGAATTAATAGAATTTGAAAGAAGTAAAATAGCCTCGCTATTCTTTCCGTCCCTCCCTATTTAGCCTGTCTCCTAAGCGTAATCGTATAAATAATAAGGTAGACCGAGGTGAAAAACGACTCGAATATTCGGAACGTCGATCCTATAGCTTAGAGAGCTTGTTAAAATAAGAATTCGAATATTTCCCTTAAGAAAGTCTGAAAGAACTCGTTCTTTTCCAGGGCTATTAGAGTAATAGATAGAGTATTTCAGCTCTCTATTTAACTCTCTAGCCGCCTCGATAGTCCGGGTATAGATAACGATTTGTTCGAGGGGAAACTCGTTATCTTTTTCTCGAATTATCGAAAAAGCCTCTTCTTTAGAGACTTTCTCTTAAACGATATATTAAATATTTATTTAAATAGTTAAATTTCAATAGATTTTCGTTTCTAAAGACTCTAGACTAAGAGTTCGAAGAAGGTCTCGTTCGTACCTCGGAGGTAGCGTGGCCGTAAGGAGGATAAGCTGGGTTTTTAAATCGACTACCTCCCTAAGACGGCCTAAGACCCTTCGAAAAGACTCTTTAGTATTTAGGACGACTTGAACTTCGTCGATAAATACTCGGTCTAGTCGTTAGACTATTCGTAGTCGATTTACGAAATTTCGAAAATCTAAAGATAGGAAAGTCTCAGGCGTAGTAAAGACGAGACGAGCTAAATCCGGAGGTATTCGAGCGTTAAAAATAGCCGAAGAAATACTAAGATTCTTAGCTCTAGATAGCTGGTCTTATAGTAAAGAAACAAGTAGTTCTACGATAATAGAAACTCTATTCGAGCCGATAAAAGAAGGTAGTTAAAAAAGAAGACTCTTTCTAAATCCGGTAGGTAGTATAGCTAGTATAGGACTCGTCCTAACTAGTATATCTCCTAGAATTTCTTGTTAAGAAGTTCGAAAACGAATAGTAGAGTCGGAAAAAAGTCTTCGTACTTCCCTATTAAGATCGATATTCCGTAGGGAGTCTAGTCGTATAAGACGTTTATTTTCGAACTCTTTCTCGAACTTTAGTATATCGAGTCGATAGCGAATAATTTCCTGAGTAGAACTCGTAAAACCGAGAAAACGGTACTAGTTCTATTATAAACTCGTTAGTTATTATACTATATAGACGCTTATAGTAAATATAGATAAAATATTAAAAATATAATAGAAAAATAGTAGAAATAAAGTACACTTATTATACTAGCCTCTCGAAATTATCGTTTTAAGCCTTGAATCTCTCCCGTTATTTTAAAAAGACCTCGAGCGTATATAATTCCCGCCGTCCTAGAAGAGTACGCGGCTTATAGATCTAGGACGTCGTCTTTATAATCGACGTCATTTTCGTCGTCTATTTCCGTAGATTCCTCGGGTTGAAATTAAAGAGATTTTAAAAGAAAACGACGAGAGATTCTAATAGCTATATAGCGATAGTCGCTAGGATTAATAGCTAATCCTAAACTAGCTAGTATCTCCCTTTAAAAAACCTTTTAAAATCGTTTAGAAGTAATCCTCGTAGCTTTAGAACGTCGACCTTTTAATAGATTCTCGAAAAGATACTCTAGAAGCGTTTTTCGAAAATTCGTTAATAGAATTCGCTCTAGAAAAGGAACTACTAGCTATAGATAATAGACTAGTAGTTCACTAACCTCTCGAGGTAGATATCGATAAATAATTTTCGTAGTACCTGAAATACTATACCCCTTATAATAAGAAGTAATAAAGACGAGTAGACTATTTTCTACGAAGATATTCCGAGTTCCCGTCTTTATAGAATTCGAATATCGTAGAGATAATAGCTCCGGAGCCCGGGCCGGCTAGCCTCCGGTCACGTGAATAAGAACGAGAAGGTTTTCAAGGAATCGAGAAAGAAAGGAAATCCAGTCTAAAAGCTCCCGGGAGTCCTAGTAGAACTCAGGCCCTAGAACTATAAACCGGCTAGCCAGATCGGGACTAGTAGCTATACGACTATATAGAAATCGTTCCGGGCTTTCCAGGCTAATATTCGTACGAGAATCGTTGAGAAAATTTAAAAACGGAGTAGAATTAAGAGGATTATCATAGATTTAGCGTTAAGGAATATCCGGAATCTTTTATAAAGGACTTTTAGCCGTAGATATACTATTTTCGAATAGTATATCTTAAAAGAGTAGTACTCGAGTCGAAGAGATAAGCTTATAAATAAATTCTTGAAAATTAGCTATCGAGAAAGAAAGGGTTCTATAGATAATAGTCTCTCCTTCCTAGTCGATATAGCCGGAAGAAGTTATACTTCAGGCTATCTTTAGTCCGTAGCTTCGAAGGTCTAACATCTATTCGAAAGGCGATCGAGAACCCCGAACGAGAAATCGATTTACAAGCGTTTCTAGTCGTAAAAGAGGTCCGTTTTAAGCTCTAGGGCTGGGAAAACATTCTTCTATAGTACTATTAGTACTAGAAACCGAGCTTGAGTCGTCTAGTCTAGACTCGATGGAGGAAGAATTTTTAAAAGCGAGTCGTAAAACGAGAAAACGTCTGATTTTCAAAATATAGGATAAAATTAAAGGATAGCTATCGATACCTTTAAACCCTCTTTAGTCTAGACCTAATACGGCTAGGGCGTCGATGAAAGGGAGCTCGTATTCGTCTTTAGAAGCGGATTAATTAAGAAGAGCGATTGAAAAGTATAGTAAAGCTTTTCTAGACGAGAAAGAGGAGCGATCTTCCTAGAATTTCGGGCTTAAATCCGAGTATTCTTATAGATACTAAACTCGTCTTCGTCGCTAGTCTCGATTTAGCTAGCGTCGTCGGAAGAATCCCCGTCTTCCGATGTTTTCCGAAGGGTTTCGACGAATTCTTCCAGGTTTTCGATTTCTAAGGTAATTCGGACTAGACGATAATATCTAGACTATTAAATAGATATAAAAGAATAGTCTAGAAATAAAGCCGACGTCGTAGACTCTTGAGTTCGGACGAAAAAGGCGAGAATTTACTTGAAAGAACGAGAATACGTCGGAATTCGACTCGGATCCTAGTACGCCCGAAGGGGCTTAGCTCGGAACTAATCGATTTTAGTCTAAACTATTTAAAAACGTCTGAAATACCTTATATTTAATAGGCTTTATTGTAATTTTCGAGCGAGTTCGTTGAAACTAGCCTAGATAACCTTTAATAAAGGCGTATCCGGCTCCCCTACGAGGGCGACTAGCTCGATCCGGTCTAGCCTATCTAAATATAAAGCCTATCGGGTTCTTTCTAGCTAGGGACTAGGGTTGTTGTAGGGGTTTTTCTCGATTTTTCGGATTTCTTTCGTTCGAAACTCGAGGATTTTAGAGTCTAGACGAGACCATTCGGATTCCTAATTTCGAGGCTCTATATATACTATTAATACTACTATTTTATAAAAAAAATATTAGAGAAATACCTTAAGATAACTCTGAAAGAGCCTTAGACTATTCGGAGCGAATTTCGCTTTCATCTTCGTTTTATTCTTCTTCCACCGAACTAGCCGTTCTAGGCCTAGTCTGTCGATCCGAAAAGGGTCTTTTAGAGTTGACTCTGAAGTAGGATTTACCTGGGGGCGTATGGAAGAATTATTGACAGCTAATATTCGAAGCCTAAGAGATACTTTTTAAGGAAGTTTTCGGAACTCGACCTTTTCCGCGAGGATTCTCCTACTCGTGTTCGTCTTTATAGTACTTTAAAATAGTCTTTTCTAATCTTACTATATATAAATAGTCTTAGTAGGCTAAACCGTCTAAGTATAAAGCTAGGTCTAGAAAGAAAAAGGGGAAAGAGCTAGGAATATCGCTATCCTTAATCTCTTCTCGACTTCTAATTAAATTAGGATACTTTTAAGCTTCGGAAAGAATTTGTCCTCGAACTTCTAAAGCTAATTAATGTGGTTTTAGATAAAAGTACGCTTTAAGACCTAAAAGAATAATAGAGTATTTATATTACTTATAGGCTATAAAGCCGGTATCTCCGAGAATCGAGATATACTCTATTATATCGAAAAGTAAATAATTGATTTTCTATCTAGGTTTTACTTATAGATAGTATCGATGAAATTTCAATGGAATAATTAAGAAAGAAGAAGGAATAATAAACGAGGAACCTAGATATTAGCTACCGCCGGGTAGCTTAAACGCTCCCAGCGCCTAAAAAGCTTAAAGTACGGCTCTAGAGATTAAGCGAATATAAATCGAATCTAAACGTAGATCTTTTCTAGTACTTTAAATATTATTTTACTTTCTTATTATAATATTACTATTAATAGAGGGGTAGATAGAGAATTTAGCGTAGATCTTGAAAATATATAGATATTTAGTATTTTAGCGTATATTTATAGAGCTATATTAGAAAGAAGACTAAAGTTTAAAGTACTTAGACGTTTTTAAAGGTTTTACGAATAATTATTTTTTAATCTATAATACCTTTATTATTCCTAGCCCGATTCGGCTAATTTAAATTTTAAATTTTTTCTAGCTTTTTACTCTATAGTTTGTCTATAGATTACTAAGCCGTATCTATATTATCTGGAAATTCTCTAGTAGTAGTAAGGAATAAAGCCTTAGTAATACTTATAACTTAAAATTTTACTATCTATTTTCTATAAAATTTAGGTCTATTAATAGCCCTAAGTTTACTTTATATATTATTATATTTTATATAAAATTATAGTACTAAGATCTTGTAAGGAATTATTAAGAAGTATTAAGCTCGTACTAGTCGCGGATCTCCCGTTAGGGGCGGAATATTAAAAAAAATCTCAAGTTAGAAAAATTCTCTACTTATAAGACTAGGCCTAAATAGGCTAGGAAATAGATCATTTTAAAGCGCTGACTAAGTTCTATTCAATAATATTTTTTTTATAAAAATCGGTTAAGGTTTAACCTTAAGTTCATTTAATTCTAAAAAATTAAATGAATCTTAACTAAATCCTTAGTAGTAAATAAATACACTTAACCTTAGATTTATTTATCTCTAGATAATAGGGACTCGGGTCGTCGAATAGGTTTTATTAAATTTTTCGTATCTAAGTATTTTAATACGCTAGAACTTTCGAGTCTAGTATAGTCTATTCTAGGTCCCATCTCGAGATATCTATATATACTATTAGTATAGCCGTTTCATATAGAAATAACCCCTAAATACCTTGGGAATTCCCGGAAGAAGACCTAGATCTCTTGAAGCGATTTTTAACCTCTCTCTTATCCTCAACGTCTCTAGGTGAACTAGCCTCTCTAGGCCTAGCTTCTCGCCCTAAAAAAGATCGTTTAGGGTCTACTCTAAAGTAGGAACGACCGGAGGCTAAGTAGAAGAATTGTTGGCAGTAAATATTAGATTTCCATGGAATGATAACTAAGGGACCCTTAGGAATTCGCCCCTTTCCTCTAGGGTTTTCCTAATCGTGAGAGTCCCTATAATACCTTGATATAACTCGAGGAGATCTGCCTATAAAGGAATAGTCTTAGCACGCTAACCTATCTAAGTAGAGGGCTAGATTAGGAAAGAAGAAAGGGAAGGTACTCGGAATCTCAGAGTCCTTAATACCGGATACCTCCTGAATAAGGCTAGGATATTTTCTAGCCTTAGCAAGGATTTATCCCCTAATTTCAGAGGAAAGATTATATAGGGTACGTCGAAAGTAATAGTCGAGACTAGGAGGAAGAATAGAGTATTTACACTCTCGGCAAGCTAGAAAGCCGGTATCTCTAAGAATCGAGATATAATCCATCGTATTAGAAAGAGACGAGTTGATTTCCTATCTAGATTTCAGCCCTAGATAGGAACATTAATTTTCTAACAAATAATCTAGGAAGGAGAAAGAAAGTAGGTTAAGGGAACGTTAGAAGTTAGCGGCCTCAGCGGCTATATTAAGGTTACCGTAGCTAACTAGCCCTCCTACGCGGGTAAAAAAGTAGCTGAGATATTCCCGCGTCTAGTTCCTACTCTAATCTTATAGTTCTAATATAATTTTTTGCTATAGATATTCTATAGATATTATAACTCTAGGATATATTTAAGACTCCGGAGATTCTAAAAATATATATATATATCTATATTTAGCGTGGATATCCTAGTTATTATACGTCTAAAGATAATATACCCTGAGAATACTAGAGAATTCTCTACTAGATAGTATTTACTTAATAACTTTCTTAAACCTTACCCGATATAGCTAGTTCTTTTTTCTTAATTTTTTTAAAATTTTTCCCTATCTAACCTATATATAGTATCTAATCTAAATCTAGATTCGTTATATAGTATCCTAAGTAATTAAGAATATTATCATTTTTAAGCGTAGAAACCTAGGCTAACCCTATCCGTTTAAGCTAAAAATTAGCTCGCTAGATAGCCTAAGTGTAGTTCTATAACCCTATATATTTTTTATACATTTCACTTCTATATATAGCTAAAGGAACGAGCGAGAGAGAATAAGCTCGTACTAGTAGTAGATTACCCGCTGGGGGCGGAACATTAAGAATTTCCTAGTTTTCCAAAAATTCTAGAAAGTCGAGACTAGGCCCGATGAGGTATATAAGCGTATCATTTTATAGAGCTAAGTCCAGGCTTTCTAACGATGTACTTTTTAAAAGAATCGGCTTAGGTTTTAACCATTGTTCATTTAGAACAAGAAAATCAAATGAACCATAACTAAATCCTTAGTAGCATTCAAATGAATAATGGTCATTATTCATTTGTCCCTATAAAATAGAATAATATGGCAGCCTTGTTGTGTGATGCGGTTCGGAATCAAATGTGATCAGGCTGAGATCTCGGATTCGATTCGGATTGAGCGCTTGATTTGGCATTCCCAGACCGAAAAATGCTCATGATGTCCCAGTATCCCTTCCGAGAAGCTGCGGGCCGGGCACCGAGGAGGCTTTCATTGGTGGTTTTCTCTGAGGCCTCAGTACCTAGCATAGCAGCATGAGATATTTCATCAGAAGGATCTCTGCTCACGGATATCTCAGAGAAACCACGTTGTGCTGAGCTCGGGTCATTGGTCATAGCAACGCCATCCTGAGAAGTGGTCAGAGATTGATCTGTGCATTCCCCGGGCATGTGATCGGTCTGGATGAATCGCCCTTGTCTGGCCTCTCATTAGTATACTTGTCGTTCACAAAGCAGCTGATGAGCACGATCGATGGATTTCTAAACGGTAGACATACCCTTGAATTGACCCCAGGACTTGCGTCTCAAGTCGCGGCTCCTGCGCCATTCGTCGTTCGGGTTTCGCGGGGTTATTCTCAACAAAAGGTAAGCCAGAACTGTTTGTAGGCCTGTACCGTCGGATAGGGAGGACTCCATGGATGAAGCGAGTGATGCGTGAGACTTGGGACGCATGCTGGCGGAATAAGGCTGGCAGATGTGGTATAGACCCACAGATAACGCCTACGGCGACTTCGACTACACTAAAAGATATCCAAACGAGAGTCAGAAAATCGACTGTTTTCCATCATGAATCTAGGGACTCTTACGCTAGTCCGGCAGCTGGACACTCAAGCCAAGTAAAATCTTTACCAGACGATTCGAGAACACGATAGTATAAGCCAAGAGAGCTGGCAATAATCGCTCTGTAGCTTCGATCAGCAGATTGTAGAAATCCATATCATAGGCAAGGAAGAGAGGACTCACATCGAACCTGTGAGAAAGATGGCCATGACTCCTAATTTCTTCCTGAAGGCCATTTGCAGTCGCCATAGTACTGGAAGAGGCAAAATATAGATATAAAGATCCGATATCAGGCCAAACGCACCCTGGGCTAAACCCAGCTGAGTGGGTGACTTACAACGACTGGCAAATTTGGTTGATAGATAGCTTTCACCTCGCCTGGGAGTACAATATACCAGAAGAACAACAGCAGATGTGACATAGAAGATGGTGTTCACACCCGCGCCGAGATAGATGGCAATTCTGGTCTTTCCGCTTACAGCGAACAAGCGATGGTAGAGGATGAAAAGAGCAAGCTTGGCAAAAAGCATTGTGAGAGAATAGACCACCGCTTGCGTTGAGACCACCTGTGGATCTATGTCAACGCTTGTCGTAGCGGATATGTACTTGCAACGCGCTGCTTACCTTGATCACCGCAACATTCATATAGTTGATTGCTCGTACGTCCCAGGCATGTGGTCCTGCGATGTGTTTCTCAACGGACCAGATCGTCTCCGCTACGAATGCGGTGCTGCCTATCTTCGTTTGATGAGCTCCTCCGTTGCCTTCAATTTGGATCAATGGGAGCATACCGCAGCAAGTATGGCAGAAACTATCATCACAATTTAGCAACTTTCTTGGCAATAGAATCAATGCCTCACGGTCATCCCATCCGATTCTCCGGACAACGAACGCCTTAGAGTAGAGTCTCAGAAGGTAGATTGGCCACATGAGCGCAATACTAATATAACAGACGACGACAACGGCTGGTCCTCGATTTACTGGGTTGATGAAATTCGATGATTGCCCCGTGGGAGGCATCTCAAAGGGAAGGTCCTTTAAGGCTGACAAATCTGCTAGTGTGGTCGCCATGATTTTATCAATACACACCTCAGATTATGTTTCAAAGGAATGAATAGAGAGAAAGCTCTAAGGTGTTCCCAGGGAATCAAAGAAATCCTTGTCAAGCGGCTATAAGCAGTTTATGAATGCAATTCAATAGATATACCGATCGGCCGAACGAGGCTCCCCAGATTGCCCGCCATCCTGTACGCCATCCCATACGCCATCCAAAGACGCAGGAGTACTCGTAGAAACATGAGCAGAAGGTAGACAAGCCTACTCCAGCGGTGCGTCGTTCGCTACATGTGTCCTGAGACGTACCATAGCGCGCAGCACACTGCTTACCATATTTCAGCCGCAATGGATTTTAGGAGAGGTCAGTCATGACATGCAGCTGTCAATGGTGCAACATTATTATCTAAAATGAATAATCTCGCGCCGTACTCCAACGGTCAAGAGATGAAGGTGCTGTGGCAAGTCGCTTGATAGGAGCGCTAGCAAGGTCGGAGTCGAGGATAAACAATGCAGCTGTAGACGAAAGAGCGTTGTAGCTCTGGAAGATCACAAAATAGAATCCCGGCGCAGCAAGATGGTTGCCTTGAACTTTGTCCAGCTCTCCCATTCATGTAGAGAATGACGTGACAAGGCTTGCTCGAAGAGTGCTTAGTGAATAGCGATAGCTAGCAATGTGTGCAATACAGGTGTTAATAGCAGGTATTTAGAAAGCAGAGCAGAAGCGGGCTCCCCATGACAAGAATAAAAGAATGATTTGCAGTGTGGGCGATTTTAGAGAGCTCTAGCGAGGCGGGCTCGCCTAGCCCCCAATTCAGCCTAGAACTAACTCCGGTACCAAAACCTGCCGCAAACGCCGAAGGTCCACTTAGATTAGCATTGTGTTTAGGCATGCTCCCGACAGTCTGGCACCTGCTTTTGTTGGCCTGCCTCGCCGCAGCAGTACACCATCAGTTACATCAAATGCAGCAGCTGATGACGATCCTTCCCTTGGAGCGAGGGGCTGATGGTGGTGAGGAGTTTTGGATTTCTACAGCTTCTCATACTCGCATGTTCAATGAATACTTGTCTCAGAGGTCTTAGGAGGATATCGGCTTCGATCTTTCCATCTCACCAACAAAGGTGTGTAGACGTAGACCTAACGCCAGAGCGTGTCGCTTAGCATGAAAGGGCCAGTCTAGCAGCGGGGTTGACGCCTAAGCTGAATGGACGACTTGTGACGCTCATTCTCGGTACATGATACCGAATTCAATAAGTTCCGCTTTCAAGAGTCCAGCTGAGCTGGAAACGACTTTTAGCAGCAACCCCTGACCGTGAAATCGAAAATAATTCCTAGCTAGCTCAGAAAGAGCCAAAACCCAAAAACGTGTATGGCTCACAAATCACCATGCATACCCAGCTCATGCAGGTGTGGAACAAGCATGCAGAAATAGCAGTCGATGTGCCGAAAGCCCGCTGTCAAAGTTTGATCAAGAGCCGCACCATATGCGGGCATACTGTATGATGTTACTCCTAAAACGTATTTGGCAGGTGTCATACACTCTCTTGCTATGCATGTCAGGCAAACATGCGACAAACTCATGAATACGCCCCATAGAAGTGCATGCAGCGAGGCAGCAATACTAGTGGAACATCAAGAATTCGGGCGTTAGGATAATTGGGAGACGTGGTGCTACATCGCAAGGACACATGAAGAGGTATCTCCGCAAATTGAAATTTCCACCGCACATGAGACCAGAACTTGGCAATGTATTGAGCACTGCCTGCTGCGTAATGATATCATAAAGAGTGAGGCGTTTGATGTATTACTCCCAGTGCCGATCATTTGATGTACGTACCAGTGTCGAAGTCAACCGACGCCTGACCACCCATCATCCGATTCCTTGATTCTTCCTTCGATCCAGATAAGACTCCCGCAACGTCACTTTGTCCTAACATTTCCATCTTACTGCTAAGATCTATCTTAAGAATTGTGTCTTTGATATACAAATATGGCCGATAAAATCCAAGCGGTCAACTCTCAGCACCTTCGCTTTACACTACTCCTACTATGCATAACTTTGTCCACTGTCTTCCTCTACAATCTGTACAAGGCCCGCCGGCGATTCATCAAGCTGAAAAGACAAGGACTGGTAAGAATACAATCGCAGTTTCAGTAGGTGACTATAGCCAGTCAATCTTTTAACAACTCATCATAGCCTATGCCACCTCACCATCCGCTGTTCGGTCATCTACTCCTGGCCAAGGACCTTCTGTCTCGACTCCCTCACGATGCTCACCCTTCTTATTTGCCTTGGCTGATCAGAAGGGCGGCTCCTGACATTGGCCCGGTCTTTTATCTAGATATGTGGCCGGTTACGATACCGCTACTCGCCGTGACATCTCCATCGGTCGCAAGTCAATTCACCCAAGAATTCTCTCTTCCTAAATCCCCCGTGCTCACTAAATGGATCAGACCCTTGGCAGACAATAGAGATTTAGTAAGCATGGAGGGTAACTTATGGAAACAGTGGCGCAGTGTCTATAACCCAGGTTTCAGCGCCAGCCATTTGATGCATCTTATTCCCCAGATTGTCGCAGAGGTGGAGAATTTTTGCGACAATCTACGGGATCGAGCAAAAGCTGGAATTGTTTTTCAGCTAGAAGAAGCAACAGTAAATCTGACCATGGATGTTATTGGACGAGTAGTCATGTGAGCTACTCACGCATAGATGTCTAGATCAAGGTTTTGATTTTACAGGGGCACACAGTTCAGCGCGCAAAAGTCGACTCATAAGTTCGTGTCGGCATTCCGAGCCTTGATACCGTGGTACGCTTCTGGGACCGAGATGAATCCTCTCGACAGATACAATCCCTTCCGTCCTCTCATCCAATGGTACTACACCAGGATCATGGATCGATTCATTGACCATGAGCTTGACGTTCGTTTTGCAGCCTACAAGAAGACCGGAAAGCAACCAACAACAATCATGGACCTTGCTCTGGACAAGTATTTGGAAACGCAGCCCGAACCTACCTTGCCTGTTATGGATCTCGAGTTTAAAAAATTTGCGATCAGTCAGATGAAAGTGTTCGTCCTCGCTGGCCATGACACTACGAGTTCCACGCTTTGCTACATCTTCTGTCTGTTAGCTCGCAACCCTCAGGCTCGGGAAAAGGCTCGAGCGGAGCACAACGAGGTCTTCGGGTCTGATATTAGTCTAACAAGTTCGGCAATCATGGCAGCCCCATATCTACTCAACCAGTTACCCTTCACGGTTGCTATCATCAAAGAGGTACTACGATTATTCCCACCCGCTAGTTCCACTCGATATGGTATTCCAGAACTCTCACTGGCAGCGAATGGTCAGCTATTCCCTACGGACGGCTGTACCTGTTGGTCCTTACATCAAGCCATGCATCGCGATCTACTATATTGGCCCCAGCCAGATACCTTTCTACCCGAACGATGGCTTGTTTCGAAAGACGACCCTTTGTATCCTGTCCGGGGAGCCTGGCGCCCATTCGAAGTCGGACCGCGTAATTGCATCGGTCAGGAATTGGTGATGTCTGAACTTAAGATTGTTATGCTGATGACTTTACGAGAATTCAACATTGAAGCGTGCTATGAGGAATGGGATCAGATGAAGGGTAGAACAGGATGCAGGACGGTAAATGGAGAGAGGGCGTATCAAGTCCTTGATGGTACTATGCGTCCGGCTGATGGCATGCCTTGTAAAGTGGCAGTTGCGTCATGACACTCTTCAACTATGGTATGCGGGTTTGGCTGAGCGAACGGGAGTTGAGATACCCCATGGACTCAGGAAACTCCCTAAGATGGGGAATCCCCTCAGCACTATTGTGTGTTATGATGGTTCAGAATCGCTTAGCAACAGACACAACCATATCATGTCTAGGAAGAATAAGCGCGACTCGTGATTAAGACAGAAAGGACATTAATTGAATTGAATTACAAAGCGGACTTCGCTTGCTTTTTATTTCTCTCCAACAAGGCCGATTCGGATCATATCGCCTCACTCACTCATCACGTCTACATTCGAGTGGTAGACTTGTCTACGTCGACAAGGGCTAGTCGACGCTCCTTCTACTATTCAGACTGATATAGCTCTACAGGTAATTAGATCTCGTAGTACGTATAACTACCTTATTAATAACTATACTAATATTTAGTAATATAGTAGTAAACTCTATATATAATAGTAAATACTACTATAAATAGAAAATATTACTAATATTATAGTTATTATTTTTCTAGAGATATATATTACCTTTTTATATTATCTTATTTACTTTTAAGAATTATCTAAGTAATAAAAATAATAAAAATAAAAATAAAAATAAAAATAAAAATAAAAATAAAAATAAAAATAAAAATAAAAATAAAAATAGAAAATAGAAAATATTACTAGTAAAAAATATCTTAGTAATTTAAGTTAATACTTAGTACCTACTTAAAGTACTAGCTTAAATACTTAGTACTAGATTTTATTAGAAATTAGGCTAGGTTAACCTTAGTAGTTACTAACTAGGACTAGTTAAGGGGCCTTAGTAGACTAGTAGAGATTTCTTATAATAGTTATTCTATTCTATATAACTATATCTATCTATTAGTTATTATAATACTATTATATTATACTTAAATTATATATAAATAACTTATTAATATTATACTATTTAATAGGTTATAAGCCTAGGTTTTATATAACCTAGGAACTATATAAATTATATAATAAGCTTTTTACTAAGACTTAGGGTTACTTTAAAAGAAATATTCCTAGAACTATTTATAATAAGTACTATTATATCTAACTATTATAAAATTTAAAAGCTAAAAGGTATTAAGAATTATAAATTATAGGAAATTATTATACGCGTATTACTTATAATTAATAGTATATTTAAGGTTATTAAATTAAAATATAAACTACTAACTAACCCTAACTTACCTATTACTAGAGGAGTAAAACTACCTATTAAGGAGGCGGATAAGGATAGATAGGAAAAGTATATTAATTTAAAGGAGTAAGTACTTACTACTATTTATCTTACTATATTACTATTAGCTTATAATATAATTAAAACTCTAATAATAGTAAAAGAAGTATAAGCTAAATTAAAGTTATTATATAAGACTAGAAAATACCTGTAAAAATTCAAGATTTTTACATTAGAAAATTACCCCTACTACCTAGCGTTTAGTAGGTAATATAAATAGCGGGGAGTATATTAGATATATTAGTAGGTAGGGTATATAATAGGAAGTATATTAGATATACTAAGCTATTAATAAGATAGATATTTCCCCCTATTTAGACTAATATTAGATATATTAGTAGGTAAGTATTATAGCCTACTAAATAGGTTATACTTTATATACGCTTAGTATATATCACGCCCTTATATTAACCCGTAAGGGGAAATAATATATAAGGCTTACTAGTCTCTTTAAGGGGTTTATTAGATCCCTTATAAAATAATTCTTAGATTTCTTAAGAATTAGTCTTATTATAAAAATAGACTAATTTTATATTACTATATAACCCCTATAATTTATAATTATAATAATTATAATTCTTCTATCTATTTAAAGGTAGTAATCCGTTATTAGTTATAGTAAATATAACTCGCTCTAGTAGTATTATAAGTAATACGCCGTCGTAGTAGAGTTAAGATAAAAGCGGTTTGTTAAATACTTTTAATAATAATCCTAGCTAATAGGAAAGGGAACGGGAAAGTTATATAAGGGATATAAATAAATCTAATAATACTAAAAATACCCTTAAGGGAGATTTAGAGAATTATAAAGGAAGTATTCCCCTTATAATAGAACGCCTTATATAGGTAAGGCGTAAGTAAGAAGAGTTACTATAAATTTAGTAACTTAAAGAAGTTAAAGTAGATATTACTACCCTAGAATTAGGGGAATAGATTTCTCTTTATAATAATAGTAGTATAAGTTAGAAGTATATATATAGTAAAGCTAAGGAGTACTTAAGTCCCTTCTAAAGTATATTAAAGCTAACCCCTATTCCTAATTATTATAATAAGAATATCCGTAAATATTAAGACTAGATATAATAATATAATATATCTTTTTTATAAACTCTATTTAATTTTACTATATAGATATTACGTATTCTATTTATAATACTAGCGCTTAAGAGTAACTTATAATAACTTTAAGCTACTTATTTATATTCTTATCTATTAGAAATATTAAGTTAGAAGGATTTTATAAACTTTTTATTAAATTATATTAAGGATCTTATAAATAGGGAGTTAAGTATATATTAATAGTATAATAATATATATTAACACCTAATATAAGTAATTTATAAGTCTAAAATATACTTAATATCTTTAAAAGCCTAACTACTTAAAAAAGTTAAAAGCGAGCGGATAATAAATTTATATACTAAGCTTACTAAAGAGCTTTAAATCGCCTTTATAAATTAAGGGTCCCTACCTAATATAAGAGATAAACTCCTATTATTAGTAGTACGCCTTAAGGCTAATATTAATAAGATAAAAAGCTTAAGTAAGAAAGGCTAGTAAAATATATTATATAAGTACGCGGATTGTAATAAAGGTAAAAAACTACGAATAAATAGAGATAATATTATAAGAGGATAAGAAATAGGTAGTTATAATAGTAAGAGTAGTTATAATAAGCTTAAATCGCGCGACTTATTAGATATTACTTATTAAAATTATAATAAGAAGGGCTATTATACTACTAGTTACCCTAATCTACTAAAATAAGGTAGATTTTAAATAAAAGGAAGATACTTAAACCTTAGTATTATAAGCGAATAGGGCCGATATATAAGCGAGGAGTAGGGAAAAGGCTAGACCCTATTAAAGACTCTAAATTATTAGGGGAGAGGTTATAAGGAGTAGAGGTTAAACCTCTAATATTATATTAATATAAGGTTAAGATAATACTAAAGTATAAGCCTCTTAAGTATAAGGGATATCTTAATTATAATTCCTAGCTAAATATTATCTTATAAGCTTACGCTATAAAAGCGGGTTTAAAATATATTAAAAATACTAAATTACTATATCTAGGCTTTATAAATAGTAAGCCTATCTTTTATTATAATACGTATAATATAATATATTAAACTACTAATAGTTAGGATTCTTTCTATTAGTATACCTATATTTTTTATTTAATTAATAAGGTAGGGCTACTACTAGTTATTAGTAGACTTATATAGTATATAGTAGGTATTAAGGTTAATATAAGTATAAGGAAGTAGCGTTTTAGAATTAATAAGTTATTATTCTAACTAAATAATTTATAGTAGTTTATAAAATTCTTAAAGAAATAGCCGGCTATTTATATACTTCTTATTTCTAATATTATTAATCTAGAACCTATATAATTAAGACTTAAAGTAGTAGGTATAAGTAATCTAGATAAGGAATACGTAGTTAATTTATATATATTACCTCTAGAGTTTAGTAAGTTCTTAGACGTATTCTTAGTTAAAGAAGCTAGATATCTACTATCTTATTAAGGAAGTAATTACGCTATTAATATAACTAGTAACCCGCCTTATAAACCCTTATATAACTTATTAAATATAGAGTTAGTAGAATTAAGACGCTATTTAAATAAAGCCTTAATAAAAGGATAGATTAAGTACTTTAAAAGTCCTACGGGATTACCTATCCTATTTATCTTAAAGAAGGATAGAGGCCTGCGTTTATATATTAACTACTATAGATTAAATAAAGTAACTATTAAGAATAGATATCCTTTACCCCTAATTAGTAAAACGTTAAATTACTTAAATAGAGTAAAGGTCTTTATAAAACTTAATCTTAAGGATATATATTATCGTATTTATATCTAAAAAGGAGATAAGTAGAAGACTACGTTTTATATATAATATAGTTATTTTATATATTTAATAATACTATTTAGTCTTATAAATACTTTAATAACCTTTTAAACTTATATTAATAAGTCTTTAATAGGGTTACTAGATAAATTCTATATTATTTATCTTAATAATATTCTTATCTATTTAGAATTATATATAAAGTATAGGAATTATATATATAAAGTACTTAAGTAGCTTTAATAGTATAAATTATTTATTAACCCGAAGAAATATTAGTTCTTTATAACTAAAGTAGAGTTCCTAAGATTTATTATCTTAATTAAAGGCGTTATAATAGATTAGTATAAGGTAAATACTATCTAGTTATAACCTAGGCTAAAGAGCTTCTATAAAGTATAGATTTTTCTTAGATTTATAAATTTTTATTATTATTTTATTTATTAGTATTTATAAATTATATTACCCTTAATAGGGCTATTAAAGGGTAGTATAAAAGGTATTAAGATAGGTCCTTTTAATTAGCTTAATAGAGCGGAGTATATATTTAATATACTCTAATAAGTATTTCTTAATATATTAATACTAAGATATTTTAGTCTTATATTACCTATATAATTTAAGACTAATATATTAGATTTTAAACTAGCTAGTATTCTATTATAACTCTAGGAATTAGGTTAGTAGTATCTTATAACCTTTTAAAGTAAGAAAATAAACTTAGTTAAAGAATATTATAAAACTTATAATAAGGAGTTACTTGTAATAGTTATAATCTTTAAGTAGTAGAGATACTACTTAGAAGGTAGTTTCTATCTAGTTAAAGTACTTATTAATTATAATAATCTAAGGGGTTTTATAAATATAAAGGCCTTAAATAGTTAATAGGCGAGATAGGTAATAAGACTCTTAACTTATAACTTTATTATTAA